>ERZ778515.774-NODE-774-length-26290-cov-5.386850_pt1 | contig 26290 bp, 24 predicted proteins | sample MGYA00510343_ERZ778515 | MGnify/ENA primary metagenome ERZ778515 (study PRJEB29527, sample SAMN07138965) | mouse gut metagenome | material: feces | host: mouse | place: China:Nanjing | collected 2016-01-25 ...
TGCCTTTATTTCATAATATTGCCGGAACGAAGAATTTGGCAAGGCAGTAACCGCCGCCTATCAGCCAGACAAAGAGGATGAGGGCAAGCAGGAAGGGCTTGAAGCCTGCCTTCCTGAACTTGTCGATGCTCGTCTCGGCTCCCAGCGCTGTCATTGCCATGGTGAGCAAGAAGGTGTCGAAGTTGTTTATAAAGCCGACAACATCCGCCGGCAGGAGATTAAACGAGTTAAAACCGATTACGACAAGGAAAAGGATGGCAAACCACGGCATGGACACCTTGCCGCCGCTCTTGGTACCGCCACCAGCCACAGCCGCACGCGCCATGGCATAGCTTATGACAAGGAGCACGGGCACAAGCATCATGACACGTATCATCTTAACGATTATCGCCGGGTCGGAAACAGCCTTTCCCATGGCATTGCCGGCACCTACGACATGTGCCACCTCATGCACGGTGGCACCGGTGAATATGCCCATCTCTTCCGGACTGAGGTCGAACACGCCGTTGCGGTAAAGCACCGGATAGACAAACATGGCTATTGTGCCGAAGATAACCACCGTGGACACGGCTACTGCTGTCTTATAGGGCTGTGTCCTTATTGCCGACTCGGCACCAAGAACGGCTGCCGCGCCGCATATACCGCTGCCAACCGACGTGAGAAGCGTAAGCTCGCGGTCCATCTTCAGCATACGCCCTATCAGTATGCCGCCGAGTATCGTCACGGTAACAACAATGGCATCGACGCATATCGCCGGCACGCCCACGGCGGTGACATCCTGGAAAGTAAGCCTGAAGCCATACAGGATGATGCCTATGCGGAGCACGCGCTTGGAACAAAACTGTATTCCGGGCACCCATGTGTCGGGCAGGTTGTTGCGCAGGCTGTTGGCATAGAGCATACCGAGCACGATACCCACTATCATCGGACTAAGGGAAAGGTTCTTTACAAAACTCATGTCGCCTATATAAAAAGCAGCACATGAGAACAAAGTGATGAGCAGCACACCGTGGAGCATGCTGCTGCGTTTTTCGCTGAGCATTGTCATCTGTACTTTTTTTAATGTTGTCTTTATATTATAATAGGTGCAAAGGTAATGTTTTTTTTGATTAACACATACAGACACGCAATATTATTAAACACCGGCTGACGTATGTCCCAGCGGCACTCCTGTTGGCATAACATTATGAACGCTAAGCACTTCTACCTTATATTAAACGCCATTTCTGCAAAAAAAGCGAAATAAATTTCAGTATAACATTAAAAAATTGTATATTTGCACTCCAAAAATAACTAATGTAAAAAATCGTAATAAACTAACAAATAACAGAAAGATGACTAAAGCAGACATTATAGAGGAAATTGTCGGGTCTACGGGCATCGCAAGAAAGGATGTTTCGGCAACGGTTGAAGCCTTCATGGAAGTTATAAAGAAAAGCCTGTTGGAAGACAAGGAGAATGTCTATCTCCGCGGTTTCGGCAGCTTCGTTATCAAGCACAGAGCCGAGAAGACGGCAAGAAATATCTCTAAAAACACTACTATCGTCATTGCTGCACACGACTTTCCGAGCTTCAAGCCGGCAAAGAGCTTCGTGAGCAAGATGAAGGGCGAACAGTAATTGGGGACGCATTTAATAAATAACATCATAATATTAAACTTTTAAAATTTTGAGCTATGCCAAACGGTAAGAAGAAAAAGGGCCACAAGATGGCAACCCACAAGCGTAAGAAAAGATTAAGAAAGAACAGACATAAGAGCAAGTAAGCAGTGCCTGCTCGTCAGTCGATTCGGGACTGAGGGTATGTCAATCAACCCGCATACGGTGATTTATTGACATGCCCTTTATTATTGGAACTCACTAAGCATAATAATCAAGAAAATGACCAGCGAAGTTGTAATTGACGTTCAACAGAAAGATATCTCGATTGCCCTGCTGGAAGACAAGAATCTGGTAGAATATCAGAGCGAGACACGCTCGGCATCGTTCTCTGTTGGAAACATCTATGTGGCAAAGGTAAAGAAACTTATGCCGGGGCTTAATGCCTGTTTTGTAAACGTAGGTTATGAAAGAGACGCCTTTCTGCATTATCTTGACTTAGGAAGCCAATTTGACTCTTATCAGAAGTACCTGAAACAGGTGCAGAGCGACAGAAAAAAACTTTATCCTTTCTCAAAGGCATCACGTCTGCCCGACCTTCCCAAGGAAGGCACAATACAGGGCAAGCTGAAAGTAGGCGACGAGGTGCTGGTACAAATAGTAAAAGAACCCATATCGACCAAGGGTCCGCGCCTTACAGCCGAACTGAGCTTTGCCGGACGTTTCCTGGTCTTGATTCCATTCAACGATAAAGTTTCTGTTTCTTCTAAAATCAAAAGCGGAGAAGAGCGCGCCAGGCTTAAACAGCTTATACAAAGCATCAAGCCGAAAAACTTTGGTGTGATAGTACGCACCGTTGCCGAGGGCAAGAGAGTGGCTGAGCTTGACACCGAACTGAAAATCCTGCTGAAGCGTTGGGAGGATGCCGTAGTAAAAGTACAGAAAACCCAGACAAGACCGCAGCTCGTTTACGAGGAGACAAGCAGGGTGGTGGCATTGTTGCGCGACCTGTTTAATCCTTCATACGAAAACATATATGTAAACGACACGGACATTTTTAAGGAGGTTAAACAGTACGTCACGCTGATTGCCCCTGAAAAGGCAGAAATAGTAAAGCTGTACAACGGCAACGTGCCTATCTTTGACAATTTCAACGTAACAAAGCAGATTAAGTCCAGCTTCGGGAAAATAGTGAACTACAAGCACGGGGCGTATCTCATAATAGAGCACACGGAGGCACTGCATGTCGTAGACGTGAACAGCGGAAACCGCACACGCTCCGCAAACGGACAGGAGGCAAACGCACTTGACGTGAACCTCGGCGCAGCGGACGAGCTTGCAAGGCAACTGAGACTGCGCGACATGGGCGGGATTATCGTTGTGGACTTCATCGACATGAACCTGGCAGAAGACCGGCAAATTCTTTATGAGCGCATGTGCAAGAACATGCAGAAAGACAGGGCGCGTCACAACATCCTTCCCTTGAGCAAGTTCGGGCTGATGCAGATTACACGCCAGAGAGTCCGCCCCGCCATGGATGTCAATGTGGAAGAAACATGTCCCACTTGTTTCGGAAAGGGAAAGATAAAATCAAGCATCCTTTTCACTGAACAGTTAGAGAGCAAAATTGACCAGTTAGTCAACAAGATTGGCGTAAAGAAGTTTTACCTGCACGTACACCCGTATGTGGCTGCCTACATCAATCAGGGCATCATCTCCCTGAAAAGAAAATGGCAGATAAAATACGGCATGGGCGTGCACGTTGTCTCATCACAGAAGATGGCTTTCTTGCAGTATGAGTTTTATGACAGCAAGAAAGAGTTTATAGACATGAAAGAAGAGATTGAGACAAAATAGTACAGAGAAGCCCTATGGAAGAACATATCCATGGGGCTTTTTATTTTATACCGGAACCGCCCTCACCATTCATGCCGGGACAAAAGATTGTGGCTTTGACTGTGTTTTAGCATATTTCCCAACATAAAAAGCTGATATTACATGTTTTATTAAGTTCTATTTGCTATCTTTGCAATAAGATAAGCTGTATCGACACAATATGAAGCAAGCTTCATTGTGTCTGGTCGGCATTATCATTACATAAGAAAAATACTATATTATCGTTAACTTTTAGAATTATAAACCTATGTCACAAAGATTCATTCTGAACGAAGTGTCTTACTTCGGTGCCGGTTGCAGAAAAGAACTGGCAGATGTCCTTAAACGCATGAACATGAACAAAGCCCTTGTCGTTACAGACAAAGGACTCATCAAGGTGGGCACGGTCAAACTGGTGACCGACATCATGGACGAAGCAGGATTTCCTTATGAGATATTCTCAGAGGTAAAGCCCAACCCGACCGTAACAAACGTGAAACAAGGCATCGAAGCTTTTAAGGCATCGGGTGCAGACTGCCTTGTAGCCATAGGCGGCGGCTCGGCAATGGACACGGCAAAAGGTATAGGCATTGTCATCAACAATCCTGAATTTTCTGATATCGTATCGCTTGAGGGCGTTGCACCGACAAAGCACAAGAGCGTGCCTATCGTTGCACTGCCCACAACAGCCGGAACGGGTGCAGAGGTTACTATCAACTACGTAATTATTGACGAAGAACGTCAGGCTAAAATGGTATGTGTAGATCCCAACGACATACCCGCAGTTGCAATCGTCGACCCCGAACTGACATATTCTCTGCCCAAGGGACTGACGGCGGCAACAGGCATGGATGCCCTGACACACGCCATAGAAGGATATATAACAAAAGGTGCATGGGTAATGAGCGACATGTATGAGCTTCAGGCAATTAAGATGATTGCCGAATATCTGCCCACCGCTGTAGACGAACCGACAAATCCCGTGGGACGCGAGAACATGGCACTGGCACAGTATATTGCAGCACAGGCTTTCTCAAACGTTGGTCTCGGACTTGTACACGGCATGGCACACCCCATGGGTTCGCTGCATGACATCCCCCACGGAGTGGCAAATGCACTGCTGTTGCCTACCATAATGGAGTTTAACATGCCTGAATGCATCGAGAAATTCGGCGTGATAGCACGCACCATGGGTGTCGACACAACAGGAATGACGGCAGAAGAGGCGGCACAGGCTGCATGCGATGCGGTTAAGGACCTTGCCATACGCGTTGGCATACCGCAACACTTGTCCGAACTTGGCATCAAGGAAGAGCACATTCCGGCACTTGCAGCACAGGCAATAACGGATGTTTGTACGCCGGGAAATCCGCGCGACGTAACCGAAGAACAGATTGTAGAGCTTTACAAGAAGGTGCTTTAACGTCCGTATTCATCAATCGGATATGATGTCCCGGACATCGTAAAATAAAGGCGGGGACATATTCTATCGTTCTGATAAATATGTCCCCGCCACTTTTATATTATGTTCATGTCCTGATTATCACAGCATTCTGTCTCACTGCACAATCTTGAAACGTATTCTGAATGAATGCTTTTCTTCATCCCAGTTTGTTCCGAGCATCTCAAAACGCCCTATCTGAGCCGTAGACCGCACATGCTTGCCTATACACGGACACACATCATAATCACCGATACGCACAAGACGTATTGTCTCCGAAGCATCATCCGGCAACTTGTCAAGCAATATGCCGTCGGGAAGAGTGCTGCGTGTGACAAATTCAAACGTCACGGGCATGTCTTCCTCTATCAGCTCGTTCATCCTGCGCTCAATCTCTTTCTCTGCCTTGCGGTCGGGCTTTCGCTCAAGAATATAGCTTATCTTGCTCTTCTTTCGCTCAACGTGTGCATTACGCGAACGTTCACATCCAAACATGCGTATCATCGTCTGGTTGAGAAGATGCTCGGCTGTATGCGCCGGAGGAAACTCTTCTTTGTTATGGGCATTCAACAATATATCTTCTGCCATGGTCTGTTATGATTAACTAAAGATTTATTTTATATATCCTTCCGCCATACGGTTCCAAAGAGACAGACACCGGTGCATCCGCCTTAACATTAAGCACGCACTTGTCACCCGACAGGAGGTCTGTTGCCTCATGGCTCTTTTCCACGATATGAAGATAATCTATTGCATGACGCGGTATGACGACATCGGCAACAACAGATTTATCAGAAAAGTTAGCCACGACAAGAAGAAGCTCGTTATCGGCTTTCCTTATAAATGAGTACTGCTTGTCCGCTATATGACCGTTGACATACATAAGGTCAAAGAACTCACCCTCGGCTACGGCTTTCTCATTCACCGCTATACCAAGAACTTTCTTGTATATATCGTAAAGCTGCTTCTCTGCAACCGTCTGCTTACGCCTGTTTATAAAGCCCCGGTATAGCGTTCCTACCGTCCAATAGTCGAATATCGTAGTGCGCCCGTCAACTCCACTGAAACCTTCGTTGTCCATTCCGCGCTCTCCAAACTCCTGTCCGGCGTAGACCATAAACGGGTTTTTCTGCATCATGGCACTGACAATAAGTCCCGGAACACCTTTCTTACCGTCACCGGCAAAGAACTCCGACGCTATACGCTGCTCATCATGATTTTCAAGGAAATAAAGCATGTGGCTGCGAATGTCATCTGTAGCTTGCCACATATATGTTATGTCCGAAGCCATGCGCCTGCCGCATATCACATCGCGTACACAGTCATACATGCCGACCTTATCGTAAAGATAATCAAAACCAGCTCCAATATAGTTGCGATACTGATTTGGATCATACACCTCGCCTATGAATATCTTATCCGGAAAACGGTACTTAACCTTGTCTGTTGCCCATGCCCAAAATGCGGCAGGCACCATCTCTGCCATATCGCAACGGAAACCATCCACTCCTTTTGCTGCCCAGAACAAAAGTATGTCCGTCATCTTGTTCCATGTATCGGGTATCGGGTCAAAGTGATACGAACGTCCTCCCGCATCACAATAGTCTATACCATAGTTAAGTTTCACCGTTTCGTACCAGTCGTTCCTGCCCGGTCGGTTGCCAAAGTGATCATTCCCTGTTGCCTTCGCAGGACATTCCATATATGTATGGTCACACAAATCTGCTGAAGAGATGACATCCGAGAGGTCGAGAGCACATCCCGGACAATAGTAAAAATTGTTTCCTGTTGAGAAGTGCATGCCCTTGTTGTCATCTTCTCCCAAGTCCCTGACACCCTCGGGACGGCATATCGACCTGTACTGTCGTGCCACATGGTTCGGAACAAAATCCATTATCACCTTCATTCCGGCTTTGTGTGTACGCTCAACAAGAGCTTCAAACTCTTCCATACGCCGTTCCACATCCGATGCAAGATCCGGATCAACATCATAATAGTCTGTTATTGCATACGGAGAGCCCGCCTTTCCTTTCACCACATCCGGGTTTTGACAAGGTATTCCATATTTGGAATAGTCCGTAGCCGAGGCATGGCGTATAACTCCAGTGTACCACACATGAGTAACTCCCATGTCTTTTATGCGCTTCAACACAGCAGGTGTGAAGTTGCAAAACTTGCCGCAACCGTTCTCTTCAAGCTTTCCGTTTTCAATGCAAGCTGTTGTCTTATTGCCGAAGAGACGCGTAAATATCTGATATATTATAATCTTTTCCATAACTGAAAGATAAAGTAAATGAAAAATAAAAAGTGAAGAATGATGAATGAAGAATAAAAGTTACACTGCATTAAAAGCAAACTCTAATTCTTCATTCATCATTCTTCACTCTTTATTTTTCATTTACTGAATTCCGTGTGCTGTCACAGTCTTGTCTATACGGCCAATCATTCCTTGAAGCACCTTGCCCGGTCCGCACTCAGTAAAGTCATCTGCACCGTCGGCAATCATGTTCTGCACACATGCCGTCCAACGTACTGAACTTGTAAGCTGAGCTATCAGGTTTGCCTTTATCTCAGCTGCATCAGTATGAGGCTTTCCGTCTACATTCTGATAAACCGGACACTTGGGTTCTGAGAAGTCCGTCTTCTCGATTGCAGCCTCAAGCTCATCCTTGGCAGGCTGCATGAGCGGAGAATGGAAAGCGCCGCCAACCTTCAGCGGCAGTGCACGCTTGGCACCGGCAGCCTTAAGTTTTTCACAAGCCTCATTTATAGCTTCTATGTTGCCACTTATCACCAACTGACCGGGACAGTTGTAGTTGGCAGGAACAACAACATGACCCTCTTTGTTCACTTCTCCACAGATTTCCTCAACCTTCTCGTCAGCCAGACCTACAATGGCTGCCATAGTTGAAGGAGCCATTTCACATGCCTTCTGCATTGCCATGGCACGCGCATAGACAAGTTTCAGTCCGTCTTCAAAGCTCAGTGCCCCGGCAGCAACAAGTGCGGAAAACTCTCCAAGAGAGTGTCCTGCCGTCATTTCAGGCTTGAAATCATCTCCCATGCACAATGCACTGATTACACTATGCAGAAAGACTGCGGGCTGTGTAACCTTTGTCTGCTTCAACTCATCATCAGTTCCGGCAAACATAATATCGGTAATCCTGTAACCAAGGATTTCGTTAGCTTTCTCAAAAAGTTCTTTTGCCAAAGGGTTATTGTCGTAAAGGTCCTTGCCCATACCTACAAACTGTGCTCCCTGTCCGGGAAAAACAAATGCTTTCATAATTCTTTTAAAAAGTTTACTATTAATGAATTAGACTGCAAAGATAGCCTTTTTCCATAATACAGACAAGAAAAATCACAATTTTGGATTTGCCGACTACATATTTAATGTCATGATTTGGTGCTGAACAAATCGTTTATTTCGCTTATCTCATCATCGTCAAACCACTTGCCAAGTTTCTCCTTTGCCTTTGTCTTTACATCTTCAGGCACATCTCCCCAAACCTTGTTCAGCACATATATAAGAACGGTGAGGTCATCACCGAGACCTACAATGGGGATTGCGTCGGGCACTACATCGAGCGGACTGACAAGATATCCGAGAGCACCTATTATTATTGCCTTGTCTTTTATGGATATCTTGTCACTCTGCAAAGTATAGAACAATATCAGTGCGGCATAGACTAATTTTGCCCCTGCCCTCTTCGCAATCTTTGAAATCTTGTCCATAAACTCACCGCTGGTGAATTTACCGGAATATGACATAAAATCAGGTAATTCCATTTATTCTGTTTCTTTATTTATGATTAATCTGCGCAAAGATAATGCAAGCCGAGCGCAATGAAACTTGTTTCAAATTGCCGAGGCGCAGCTTATCTTATACAAAGATAATGCAAGCCGAGCGCAATGAAACTTGTTTCAAATTGCCGAGGCGCAGCTTATCTTATACAAAGATAATGCAAACCGAGTGCAATGAAACTTGTTTCAAATTGCCGAGGCGCAGCTTATCTCATGCAAAAATAAACATTTTTCCCGAATTAGAAGTGCATTAAAGTTCCTTTAACAACACATTGCGCTGCTCATCAAGATAATCGGCACGTGCACGCAGCACACGTGTCCACATGGCACGGTCACATCCCGAAGTATTAAGATTGAATTTCCACTTTCCGTAAGCCTCCATACGGTCTATAAGCGCCCCTACCGTGAGCCGCTGCAAGTCTTCTGCCGGCTGGTATACGCTGTCCTCCCCTTTCTCGTCACAAGTCACCTCACTTATCATGTGTATGCGCGTAAGGTTGTAAAGCAAATCCTGTGTCACGCGTATTGGTATGTTCGTTTTCATACGCAGTTCGAGCGCCGTATACGGCTTCTCACCTTTCTCAAAGCGGCGGCATATATGGCTCATCAACATCACGCTCATCATCAGGCGATAGCGATGACTTATCTCATCGGTACCGGCACGGAAGGCAAAGTCTTCAAAGTTCTGACTGGCATAGCACAGTTCGGCACCGAACAGACAGATTATCCACGAAATCTGTACCCAAAGCATAAACAGGGGCAACGCCGCAAACGAGCCGTAAATGGCATTATAGCTGCTCACCCATATCTGCGAATGTATGTAGAACAGCTGAAGCCCCTGCATTGCCACACCGGCAAGTATTCCCGGAAACAGCGCACATCTGAACTTTACTTTCGTATTGGGCATGAAAACATAAAGTGCCACAAACACAGCCGACATAAAAACATAAGGCATCACCGCAATCAGACAGCGCATGGCAGGTCCCAGCAGTGCAATGCGGTCGGTCTCTCCTGCCACCGTTGCCATGAATATCGACAGTCCGGACGACACGACTATTATTACCGGAGCAAGCAGAAACATGCCCATATAATCTGTTATGGTACGGAAAAGGCTGCGCGGCTTCTTGACCTGCCATATATTATTGAACGCCTGTTCTATATTATATACAAGCATTATGACTGTCCACAACATCACTATAAGACCTATTCCCAAAAACACACCGCTCTTTGTATGGACAAGATATGAGTTGACAAAGCCCACTATGATGTCGGCAGCCTGCGGCTGGCTCGACAACAACTCACGAAACCATTCTTCTATATACTTGTTATAGCCAAATCCCCGTGCCACGGCAAAGAGCACAGCCATAATAGGCACAATGGCAAGGAGTGTTGAATAAGTAAGATATCCGGCAGAGTCAATCATGCGCTTGGTCGTAAAGCACTCTATGGCAAGAAGCAGTTTCCTTATCACTTCGTAGACAATATACCGCACAGGCGACACATCGTGCCTGTCCACGGTCCAAATACCGACCTTCAAGAAGTCAACCAGTCTTTTTATACGTTCACCCATAATCCGGTGTTTTAATAAAACGGAATGATATTGAAAGACCAACATCATCCTGAGACAAATACATATCTCCGTATATGCTCATTGCCCGACAACCCGGTCTCCGTAGATAACTAAATAACAAAAGAAAGCAGTGCCCCTGTAAGCCGGGTTCTGTTCCGCCATGACCTCTCGGCAATCACGTCGGTGCCTGTCATTTATCTACTCCGCAAGTCACCCTGCGGCTCAAGCGTTCTACCCTCCATCGGAATAAGTCGGGCGGGTAACCCTCAGACGATGGTTTACGCGAACTTGCAGCCTCCAGATGGCACAGCCCGGCGATCGCCCGCCGGCTGGTGGTCTCTTACACCACCTTCTCACCCTTACCACATTATATATATGGCGGTTGTTTTCTTCTGCCGTCTCCTACTGTCACCAATAGCTTCTACTTTCGGAAGTGGAGCACCCTGCGCTGCCCGGACTTTCCTCCTGTGTCACAAAGACACCGGCGACAAGCCGTGGCACTGCGTTCTTTTTCTTAATGCAAAGGTAAATAAAAACGTCGGAACGGACAATTAATATACATATTTTATATATTTGCGTTTCCCCTTTTAATAATTATGCACGGCAAACATAATGTTTTCCGTGCATAATTATTGCGGTTATCTTGACAATTCCAAGACATCAGCTGGGAACAAAGCATTTCCAACATCGTTTACAGGAATATTCTTCAGAAACAGAACCGGTACAATCTGATACTTATCGGCAAACGGCAACATGGCAGCCTTTCGCATAATCTCAGCTGTAAGCAGTTTCCCATTTTCCTGCGTAGTCCATTTACACTCACCTATAAGTAAATATTTCTTATCTAACGATTCCGCCATCACGTCAAACTCAACTTGCTCCTGTTTCTTATCTGCGTTCAATACCGTACCCCACCAACGCCTTGCCTTGCCGTACAATACATCCCTGATGACATTTCCTGTAACAGCACAACGACACAGCCGCTCCCACTGCATGCTCACATATTCACTGAAATGTGCATCAAGGGCATGTTCCACCGGATTTCGCCGTCCAAGTTCTATAAACGAACGATTGGGCACAACAAACTTATAATAGAAAGCCATAAACGGATCTGAAATCTTATAAATACTCTTTCTTGCTGTCTTTTCATTTATACCAAACGGCACATCTTTTTCCAAAAAGCCAAGATCTATCAGCTTTTTCAACGGACGTGACAGGTTTGTAGCAGGCTCATTGCAGCGTGACGCTATTTCAGACAGCCGTGTTGCACCGCTTCCTATATACGACATTATGGTAGAAGTCTTTATAATATCCTTCACATCATCCTGAAACAACTTTACAGGCTCTTCATATAAAGTTCCATTCACAGAAAGGATATTATATCGCAAAGCATCGTCAAGAGAGGCATTTCTCTCACGCAGTTCCCAATAACGTGGGACACCGCCCCAAACCGAATATTCCTCCACTGCTCCCACTGCATCCACTCCCAAAGCCTCACAGACAAACGGCAAGCGTATAGGCATAAGCCTCATTATAACATCTGCCCTGCCATAAAGCGGCGCTGTGGAATCGAGAAACAGACCATACATCATATTCTGTGATGAACCGCACACCACAATATTATATTTCAATTGTTTCCCGTCAATGAACTTTTGCAACACCGACGGTAGCTCCGGCGACTGTTCCACTATATATGGGAACTCATCCAAGCACAACGTAAAACGCCTGTCTGCCCGATAATCCAATGCTCTCAGCAATGTCTCCCAATCGGGATATACCACCTTGTCAAAATCTGGAAACACCTGCGCAATCACTGTTGCCAGCAACATTCGCTGATGCTGTCCTTCCGACCGGTCTGCAAGAAAATAGACATCATCATCGTGCAACACTCTTTTGACAAGTGTCGATTTACCCAATCTTCTGCGACCGTATACAACAACAAAAGATGATTTGTCACGCGAAAGGGCACTCACAAGACGTGCCGTCTCATCCGTTCTGTCTACAAACTTCATATTCCAAAATAAATTATGCTCTGCAAACATAATGATTTTACAGCATAATTCCAAATATTACCACAACAATTATATTTGCTGCCCGATGATAATACCAACAAAAACAACAAGCCTTATATATAACAAATAATGTGTGCCGGAGGCATATTCCTTCCGGCACACAAATAAAATCAGGGATAAAATGAATTTGTTATTTATGTTTATTGTGTCAGTCAACCGTGGGATTATGTATCGATGTTGCCGGCGGCTCGCCATCGTCATCAAAACCAAAGTCCGTCCCTCCACCGGTTATGCCTATGCTGTCGGACGAAACAGACAATACGATACCATTGTTCTCATCTCCCATAAATTCACCATAGTAATCATGTGTACATGACATAAATACAGCTTGGAAAAGAAAAATAAAAAAAGATATAATGTCCACAAACTTTAAATGTCGCACAAACATTTTCTTTCTATTACATGATACCATATTGTACGCATCATCTTATTTATTCATAACAGGACGTACAGGGAAACCGTATGATGGGTTGAAAACACCATAAGTCACATCACTTCCTCCATCATAATAGTCGGTAAGTGCTATTCCACGTTTCACATAATTGTATTGATTATAATTACCACCAACCAACCGTTCCTGATACCAATGAATTTCACTTGTCCACACATATAAATATCCATTTAACCTTAAAGTACCACTTAATTTGTATCCGGCGGCAGGAATGAATATCCATTTAGACTCGTCTCTTTTATTTGTGAACTTAAATCCCCGCACATTATTAAGAGTTGTACTTACATAGTTCGTTCCTTTTATAAGTTCATCGACTTGATCTGGAGTCGGCATAGTCCATTTACCCCCGAGTTGGTATGCAGCTATATCATATGAACTGTATCTGCTATCAGTTGCGCAACATTGCCAATAGTAGGTTGTCCCATAACTATTCTCAACAGAGGTAGCAGCCTTAATCCCCCTTATTATTTTTTTATTTGCGCGCCTAACGGTGTTCCCGTCGAGTTCTTTTATATACGTCATCGTTACCCGCGGCGACGAGTGACCGAGCGCCTGCGCTATGACATGCAGCGGAACATTGCGGCGGTAGGCAATGCTTGCCCATGTGTGGCGTGGCACGTATGACGTAAGCGACGTGCATATCCCTGCCTTGCGCGACAGGATTTTCAGTCCCGTGTTATACCGTCTGAGCAGCCGGGCATATCCCCTTCCGCCCGGCAGCCTGTCTCCGCCGGGAGCGGGAAACACATAGCCGCTGTCATCGCGGGCGTATTTTCTCATTATCCTTTCCATGCACGGCTCTATGCCGACGGTCACCTCGCGCCCCGTCTTCCGCCGGCAATAGGTTATCATGCCGTCACGCACCTGACACTTACGCAGCATCACGGCATCGGCAAAGGGCATGCCCATGGCATAGAAGCAGAACATGAAGACATCACGCGACCACGCCTCGACGGTGCCTTCGGCAACGTCCGCACCGTCGAGCCGCCGCATCTCGCCCTCACCGAGGGCACGCTTGCGCGTGGATACATTGCCCGTGAAGACGGCTGCAAAGGGACTGCCGCGCCTTATGCGGTGCTTTCTTACGGCAGTATTGTACATCGCCCGCAGCGAACGCATGTAACACGACGACGTGTTGAGGCTAACGCCACGCTCAGAAAGCCACCGGGAATAACGAATGACGAGCGGCGCGTCGACATCGCGCAGGGGAATGTCAACACCGCCGAGAAAGGTTGCAAACGAGCGGCGCGCCGTCATGTAGTTGTCGCAGGTGCTCTGCCGGCATCTACGGCGCACGTTGTGCATCTCACTGTCGATAAACTCAAGGAAGAGGGGCGTGCGCGGCGCCGCCCTCCCCGTCTTCTTTTTCTTCCACCGGACAGACTGTCGACGTCTGTCGAAGGAAATCTTTAAGCTGAATGTAAATCCTAAAAACATATATCTATATATTAATGTAAGTTCGATGAAAAGTTCATGCTTCGCGCCCCTTCGGGGCGCATTCACATATTTAACATGAATTTACCGGACTAACGTTATATTAATGTATGATATGCGAAAATGCCGTATGCCCGTCACTGCAAATTTAATGTAATATAAAGAACATGTACCTTAAATGCTGATATTTCATGTCTTGACATATTGTCGCATTTTTGTCGCAACAGCTTACATCATGTCTTTTCCAAACGTCTGAATACCGGCGTTTTTGGAAACTCTTCCGCTCCTTGCTGTAAAAACGACAAGCATTTGTGTGCAGGCATAACACGCGTAATATCAGTGCATTACGCTCTACTGTACGGAAATGTGCATGTTTTCAGACGCAATATGTGCCCTTTCGGCATGCAAAAGGCGGCATTTTAGCATGCAAAACACGGCACTTTGGCTTCCGAAATGCGCCATTTCACGACCTAAAGTTACGCATTATGGCATCCAAAGCAGGCATGTTTGGAGATAAAACACTGTTTTTTAACGTCTCACACCCGCCGTTATGTGCCGTCGGACTCCTGTAATGCAGATTGGAGACGATATTTTCCGGATGTCAGAATGTCACGATACTGCCTCATACGGTTTCATTCTGCATACACGTCCGAAGCCTGTCGGGAAGCGGACAGGGCATGCGACGTGGCATTTTAAACGAATGTAAAAAACGCCCCGTTTCGCGCTAAGAGCCGTTAACGGGTATGTTTTGAGTGTTAAAAGAGAACAAATATAAGATGTATTTTATATGTTTGATGAAATTTGGGACTATATTTGCACGCGACGAAAACGGGCGGGACCATGACGGAAAGCACAAAGCACCGCCATGTCCTGCCGCATTACGAAAGAAAGATTATCAACAAAAACGAATAACAGCAACATGAAAAAATTATCAAACTATCTTGTTTATGCCCTTTGTATTGTGGCAATAGCATTTTCAGCCGGCTCGTTCATGAAGGTTTATGCCTACAAGGCACCGGCACCGGGGCAGCCTGTCGACCTGACATACGCTGCAGAAAAGGCTCTTCCGGCGGTTGTACACATCAAGTTTCTGCAAAACAGCAAAGTGCAGACGGTTGACGTGCAGTCGAACCCCTTCGGCGACTTCTTCGACCCGTTCGGCTTCTTCGGCAATCCGGGCGGCAACGGCGGCACACAGAAGCGACAGATACAGACACCGAAGAGACAGGGAGCCGGCTCGGGAGTGATAATCTCCGCCGACGGATACATCGTGACGAACAACCACGTGGTGGAAGGGGCTGACGAACTGACCGTGACGCTCGACGACAACCGCGAGTTCTCGGCACGCATCGTAGGTACGGACAAGACGACAGACCTCGCCCTGATAAAGATAGACGGCAAGAACCTGCCGACACTGACGATAGGCGACAGCGACAAGCTGAAGGTCGGCGAGTGGGTGCTCGCCGTGGGCAACCCGTTCAACCTCAACTCTACCGTGACGGCGGGCATCGTAAGTGCCAAGGCACGCTCGCTGGGAGCCAACGGCGTGGAGTCGTTCATACAGACAGATGCCGCTATCAACTCGGGCAACTCCGGCGGTGCGCTGGTGAACACGCAGGGCGAGCTTGTGGGCATCAACGCCATGCTCTATTCTCAGACGGGAAGCTACAGCGGATACGGTTTTGCAATACCTACAACGATAATGAACAAGGTGGTGGCAGACCTCAAGCAGTATGGTACGGTTCAGCGCGCACTGCTCGGCATAGAAGGCTCTGACGTGAACAAATATATAGACATGCAGAAGGAGAAAGGCAATGAGATAGACCTCGGAACAATGGAGGGCATATACATTGCCAAGGTGAGCGAAGAGGGTGCCGGAGCCGAAGCTGGTCTGGAAGAGGGCGACGTGATAACCGCCGTTGACGGAAAGAAGGTGAAGAAAATGGCGGAGCTTCAGGAGTATATGGCAAACAAGCGTCCCGGAGACAAGATTACGATAACTTATCTGCACAAGAAACACAAGAAGGATGTGACCGTTACGCTGAAGAATGCGCAGGGAAACACAAAGGTCGTGAAGAATGCAGACCTCGACGTGCTGGGCGGAAACTTCCGTGAGATAAACGCATCGGAGAAGCAGCAACTGGGCATAAGCTTCGGTCTTGCCGTGATAAAGGTGAACAACGGTGCTCTCAAGGATGCCGGGATAAACCGCGGCTTCATAATACAGAAGGTCAACGACGCTCCCATGAAGACCATCGACGACCTGCAGGAGGCTGTGAAAGAGGCATCGAAGAGCAAAGACCCCGTGCTCTACATACAGGGAATGTTCCCGACGGGCAAGAAGGCTTACTTCGCTGTTCCGCTGCAGGAGGAGTAAGGAAGTTATTTCTTAGAAGTTAAAGAAGTCAGGGGAAGTTAAAGAAGTTAAAGGCTTTAGAAGTTAAGGAAGTCAGGGGAAGTTAAAGAAGTTAAAGACAATAGTCCTGTTTGATGTCACCGACAATTCAAGCGCAAAGACATTTGTCCTTAACTTCTTTAACTTCCCCTGACTTCTTTAACTTCTAAGAAATAACTTCCTTAACTTCTAAAGCCTTATCAAAAAATCCCCTCAAATCCTTGTCATTGCACAATAAAATAAGTATATTTGCATCTACTTAAATCACATACTGAATGAGACAACTTAAAATAACACAATCCATCACAAACAGGGAAAGCGCCTCGCTCGACAAGTATCTTCAGGATATCGGCCATGAAGAACTGCTCACGACAGACGAGGAAGTGGAACTTGCACAGAGGATAAAGAAAGGCGACCGCAAGGCTCTGGAAAAGCTGACAAAGGCAAACCTGCGCTTCGTCGTGTCGGTGGCGAAGCAATATCAGAACCACGGACTGAGCCTTCCCGACCTCATCAACGAGGGCAACATGGGACTGATAAAGGCTGCCGAGAAGTTCGACGAGACACGCGGCTTCAAGTTTATATCATACGCAGTATGGTGGATAAGGCAGAGCATTCTGCAAGCCATTGCCGAACAGAGCCGCATCGTAAGGATGCCGCTGAACCAGGTCGGCTCGGCAAACAAGATAAACAAGGTGCTCAACGAGTTTGAACAGCTGCACGAACGGCGCCCGAGCATTGACGAGATTGCCGACAAGGTGGACATTCCGCACGACAAGATAGAAGACGCGATGAACATAAACACGCGCCATATATCTGTGGACGCGCCCCTGTCCGACGGCGACACGAACAATCTGCTGGACGTATTGCAGAACGAAGACTCGCCTATGGCGGACAAGACGCTGGTCATGGAATCGCTCAGGGAGGAGATAAAACGGGCGCTGCAGACGCTCAACGAACGCGAGCGCATGGTGACGGAAGCGTTCTTCGGCATAAACCAACCGGAAATGACGCTCGAAGAGATAGGCACGAAACATGGGCTGACACGCGAGAGAGTAAGGCAGATAAAGGAGAAGGCAATAAGAAAACTGCGCAAGAACACGAAGAACAAGCTGCTGAAATCGTATCTCGGACAGTGAGACGGATGAAGGCATGACTACAGCAGAGACACGGACGGCGGATTCAGAACAATGTCTCCCAAATGCAGTTTGTCAAATAAGAACTCAACAACAATAATAATATATGAAACTGTACAAGTATCTGTTTGCCGTAACGGCAGTAGTGGCAGCATTTGCCACAACCACTATTACGGCAAAAAACAAGTGTATGCCTAAGGTATACGCTTTCGGATTTGCGGCATCGTTCAACGACTCTACCGTATATTTCACGGATATTCAGGAGATTGACAGCGTATGGATAAACGACAAGACTAAGTTTATGCTTGAGCGGGAGAACTATTCGGGACAGCTGAAGACATATCTCAACGGAAACGGGAAAGAGCACCGCACATGCGTGATATCATACGCCTTCAAGCGGAAAGACATCGACAACAAGTACCGGAAGATGAGAGACAGGTATGTAAAAAGAGGCGGCTGCATCATAGAGCATATTGCCGCAGACGATTTCCGCTTTCAGAGCATCGTGCCGCAGGCTGTGGAAGACGGTGCCGGAAAGTGATGTGTCTAAGATCGATAGGGCTTAAAGTTTAAGGCAATGGACAGTCATGACAAGACGGACATCAACGATTTCTGTCTGGCGGATCTTCACTTGAGGATTGTATTCAACGGCACAGAAAAGAACAATATGGAACTGATTTCGTCGTTCGAACCGTTTCGCGAGAAGCTGTCGGACGGCGAAAAGTTGTTTACGCTCACCGTGGACGACGGGCTGCAGCCCATACGTACGGGCAAGGAACGCATCGGGAAGTTCGACACCGGCAACGGCGATACAATTGTGGACCTGCTCGCCGACGGCGGATATCAGTACATCGTAAAGGACATCGGAGGGCGCAGCTGCTGCCTGTTGCAGACCGACCGCAGCTTCAACAACTGCCGGTGTGCGCTTAACGGCAATGCCAACATGAGGCGGTTCGGGCTTAACAACGCACTGATGATAACCTTCGCATTTGCCGCATGCCGCTTCAACGCGCTGCTCATACATGCCTCACTGGTGCGTAACAACGGGCGCGGGTATGCCTTCATAGCAAAGAGCGGAACGGGAAAGAGCACACACGTGAGCCTGTGGTTGCGGCACATACCGGGGTGCGACCTCATGAACGACGACAACCCTATAGTGAGAACCGTCGGCGGAGAGACGTTCATCTACGGCAGCCCGTGGAGCGGAAAGACACCGTGCTACCGCAATGTAAAGGCTCCGCTCGGCGCCATAACGCGCATAGACAGGGCAAAGGAGAACAGCATAGAGAGACTTTCGCCCACACAGGCGTTTGCGTCCATGATGCCGTCGTGCTCTACAATGAAATGGAGCAAGGACATTTTTGACAATGTCTGCAACAATATTACAAAGATAATAGAAACAACCGGCATGTACACTCTTCACTGTCTGCCGGACAAAGATGCAGCAGTTTTATGCCACAGGACAATATCACAATAGTCGAAAAGCAGTTTCCCAACGACAAGTTCCTGCCCGAGGTGGTGCGTCTTCTCGACGAGGGACACACCGTGACACTGCGTCTCAGGGGCTACAGCATGCGGCCTTTTCTTGAAAACAACCGCGACAAGGCTTTGCTGACAAAGGCAGGGGACATAAAGAAAGGAGACCCCGTGCTTGCCGAGATATCACCGGGGCACTATGTGCTGCACCGCATCGTGGATATTTCCGGCAGCACCGTGACACTGCTCGGAGACGGAAACCTGACCGTGGAAAAATGCAGGACGGAGGATATAAAAGGCTCCGTAACGGGCTTCTATAGAAAAGGACGCGACGTTATGGACCGCACTGACGGCATGAAGTGGCGCGTCTACTCATATATATGGACCCGTCTGCGCCCGGTGCGCCGTTATCTTCTGGCATTCCACCGCAGGATATGGATGAAGGTTTCCGGCGGTGCGCAATGATACGCGGCATGAGGACTGGATAGAACAAAAATAAACATAATGGATACAATGAGAACAAAGAACGGTTTTAACCTGCGCACAGTGTGCGGCGAGAACATCATCGTTGCCGAAGGAAAGGAAAACATAGACTTCAGCAACATAATAAGCATGAACGAGTCGTCGGCATACCTGTGGAAGGAGATTGCAGGCAGGGAGTTCACGTGCGGGGAACTGGCGGAACTGCTGACAAAGGAATATGACGTGGAGAAAGAAGCGGCACTGAAAGACGTTACGGCACTTGTCGGCGAATGGAAAAAAGCCGGAATAATAGAATGACACGGCAACGGCGGCGGCAGGGCACGATATCCTGACACCGCGGACAAGCCTTCAACATATACGCAGACACGGAAACAACGGACTGTCTACACTCATAATCAGGAGTCATAACAGAACCGTGTTTCCGTGTCTGCGTATATGTTGAAGGCATTTTTATGCCCGCAGCGTTACTCTACGGTAACCTTCAGCGGAGCGCGGAGCGCGTCGATTGTCTCCGATGCACGCAGTTTCCACTCGTTGAACGTGCGCACATCGTTCTTGCTCCATGCCGACCCGAAATAATATACAAACCTTTCGCCCGGCTTATATTCCGTTACTCCCACTGCATGACCAGCCGCACCCGGCACAGGCTGTGCATCGGCAACGCGCTGCGTAGTAACGTTTCCGTAAGGGAAGAGGGCACCTACGTATATCTGGAAGTTCTGCTTCGCCGGATTGTCCGTAGGATCGGCATAAAGCACCATATCTTTGTCAAGAACCACGCTCTCGGTGTCTTCGCTGTGGATAACAACTCCGGCAGCCAGCTTGCGCGGCTGTGTGAGACCGTCGAACCACACTTCCATGCGGTTGAAGTTGCTTCCCTTGTCAAGACTCAGAAGACGATGCTCTACCACATTGGCATCCTTTCCGATCTTTGCCGGATTGTATACAAGCTTCACTGTAAAGCGAAGCGGACCGTTGTCGAGTATCTCATAAGTCTTGTAACAATAAGGAAGAATAAGCCCGTTGTCATCCATCAGTGCCGGTGCGCCGCCTCCAAGAGTGGGACCAACCTTGTAACAGTCCAGTCCGTAGCCGTGGTCATAGTGATAGGTCGTTGCCTGTTCCATCTCACGAGCCTCTTCGTTCTTGCCTGCCTTTTTAAGTTCCTGTATCTTGTGGTGGTTTGACAACTCCGTAACATAGCGCTTGTCCACCTCAAGATCGGGAGTGTTCTTTACCCATACGTCCACACCGAACGCCCTTTCGCCCGAACGCTGGAGAGCCGGTCCGTAGACACGATAAGCTGTACGGTCGTTTTCCCATGCCACATCATCCACACGCTCGGGATACTGCTTGCCACATACAAAGGTCTTCATAGGCTTCGGCGTGCCCTTTGTTATGGTGAAAACAGCCATCCCCTTGGGGCGCACTGCTGCATCGACGAGTATCTTCCCGTCGTATGTAACCTGCGAGGCTACCTCCTGCCCCAGCGCATTTCTAACGATAAAAGGCTCACCCTTGCCTATTCCGAGTGTCCTGTACACGCTTGCGGCATCTACCTCCACAAGTTCCTGACGCTGTACGCCGGCATCGTTCCTCACTGTAACCGTAACGTCCTTGGCTCCAACCTGCTGTGCTGAAAGCAGCATACTGAAAGCCGTTACGGCAATAAATCCAAATGTTTTCATTTTCTTTTAATATTGTTGTTATTCGTTTCTTTCACTCCTTAAAGGGCTTGGTGTCATCAAAGGGCTTCAAAGTGGTTAAGGGTTTTAAAGGCTTTAAGGTCTTTAAGGACATTAAGGACCAGTATGCCATTCAACTACTTACTCCCTTACTCCTTACTACTTACTCCCTTTACTCCTTACTACTTACTCCCTTTACTCCTTACTACTTACTCCCCATCTTCTCCTTGAAGAACTCCGCAATCTGCCTTAACAGATGCGTACGGGTCTTTCCTCCATAGATACTATGATTTCGGTTGGTATATACATTCATCTTGAAGTCCTTGTCAGCCTGCACCAGTGCCTCGGTATACTCATACAGGTTCTGCGGATGCACATTGTCGTCAGCAAGCCCGTGGCACAGCAGCAACTCACCGCTGAGCCTGTCCGCACGGTTTATCGGGTTGTCGTCATATCCCTGCGGGTTCTCGTTTGGAGTACGCATAAAGCGCTCGGTATATACCGTGTCATAAAAGCGCCAGTCCGTAGGAGGCGCGACTGCCACGCCCGCCTTGAACACCTTGCGTCCCTCGCTCATGCTCATCAGCGTATTGAAACCACCGTAGCTCCACCCCCAAATGCCGATATTGTCCTTGTCCACGTAGGGCAACGAGCCGAGATACAGCGCAGTCTCGACCTGGTCTTTCGCCTCCTTGTCCCCAAGATGCAGATATGTACACTTCTCAAACTCTGAGCCCCTGCCGCCGGTACCACGCCCGTCGACACACACAACGATAAATCCCTGCTCAGTAAGGAAAGCATCATAGAGCGCACCCTGCCCCATCGAGCCTATGTTCCACGAGTTTACGACCTGCTGACTGCCCGGTCCGCCATACTGCCACATGATAACCGGGTATTTCTTTCCGGCATCAAATCCGGCAGGCTTTATCATCACCCCGTTGAGCCGTACGCCCTCGGACGTTGTAAAGGAGAACATCTCCTTGCCGGGCATGCTGTATGCCGAAAGCTTGTCTTTCAGAGCCTTGTTGTCCTCAAGCACCGCCAGCGTCTTGCCCGAGTTGCTGCAAACGGTATATTCAAACGGCGTGTTCATGTCGCTCCACTGGTTGATGAGATACTTATATCCGGCACTGAACACGGCACTGTTCCAGCCGTCGCGCGGCGTAAGACACTCGGTCTTTCCACTCTTCCCCGTGACATACACCTCGCGGTTCACCGCACTTTTGCCCGCCGCCTGATAATAAACGTCGCCCGTCTTCTCGTCATATCCGTAGACGGCGGTGACGTCGCGGCTGCCCGTAGTCATCTTGCGCTGCAGGCTTCCGTTAATTCCATAGAGATACAACTGCACATATCCGTCCCTGTCACTCGGCACGATGATATGGTTTCCTACAATGCGTATGCCCTCCATTGCCTCTTCCTTTACATACTTGGGCACGCTCTCCTGTATGAGCAGGCGGCTGACGGTGCTCTTGGGGTTTACGGAATAGAGACTAAGGACATCCTGATGACGGTTCATCGTATATACAATTATGCTCTGCGCATCGGCAGACGGCTTTATGCGGGGGATGTATCCGTCGGCATCGAGGGGCACCTGCATCTTGCGCGTCTGCCTTGACAGTATGTCGAAGCTGTGCACTGAGACGGAAGAGTTGACCTGTCCCGCCTTGGGATATTTATACGAATACTCGCCGGGATATGCCGAATACTCGTCGCGGGCGGGCTTCATGCCCTTGAACATCTGCAGCGAATAGACCGGCACACGGGTCTCGTCATAACGTATCCAACAAAGCATCGTGCCGTCGGCATTGAACGTAAGGGCTGTGCTGAAGCCGAACTCTTCTTCGTTCACCCAGTCGGGAACGCCGTTTATCACCTCGTTTTTCTTGCCGTCTTTTGTCACACGGCTCTCCGCATTGCCATAAAGCAGCTTGACAAGATATATGTCGTTGTCGCGTACAAAAGCCACGAGGTTGCCGTCAGGCGACCACACCGGCGACTGCTGCGGTCCGTAGTCGGACAGCCGCTCAAGCTTACGCGTACCTATATTATATATGTAATAGACAGCCGTGAACGAACGGCGGTATATGCGCTCGGTCTTTGTCTGTATAAGCATCCTTGTGCCGTCGGGGCTGATGATGAAGTTGTCGAAGCCCTCTATCTTCTCTCCCACGGTGTTGTCCACGTCGAAGAGCACGCCCGTCTGCCGTCCCGTACGGAACGAGTGGCACACAACAGTCCTGCCGTTGTCGCCTATACGTGCATAGCTCTCACCGTCGGACAGCGGGGTAACGGCACTGAGATACGTGGCACGGAGCTTTCCGCCCGTGATATCTTCGAGCTTGAGATTGTCGGCAGAGGCAATGTTTGCCATGCCCATAACAAATGAAACACACATTATGAATAGTCTTTTCATCGCATTTATTGTTGTTTAGTCGTACAAAGATAGTTTTTTTTAGTTATATTTGCAACGCCCGCAGGTAATTTATAACTGATAATTAATAATTGACAATGGTGCAAACAGGCAAAGCAGCCACCCCGTCCGGACTGCCCGCAGGCGGCAGGCGGCACGGCGGCTGCCATAAAACTATAAATTACAGACAACAGATTTAAAAGATGAACGGCAACAACACTCCATACAATGACTTCGGCACATGGCTCCGCTCGCAGTTCCCTTTCCGCGTGCAGAAGATATCCGTAAACGCCGGACTGTCGTGTCCCAACCGCGACGGAAGCATCGGGCGCGGAGGCTGCATATACTGCGACAACCGCACTTTCAACCCGTCATACTGCGACACGGCAAGTTCCATACGCACACAGATAGAGGCAGGCAAGAGGTTTTTCGCACGCAAATATCCCGACATGAAGTATCTGGCGTATTTTCAGGCTTACACTAACACTTACGGAAGCACGGACCGTCTGAAGCGTCTTTACGAAGAGGCGCTGGGCACAGACGGCGTGGTGGGGATAGTGATAGGCACACGTCCGGACTGCATGCCCGACGAGCTGCTCGACTATCTTGAAGACCTCAACCGCCAGACATTCATGATTGTTGAATATGGAATAGAGTCGGCAAACGACGAGACGCTGCGCCGCATAAACCGCGGGCACACGTTCGAATGCGCATGCCGGACAATAGAACGCACCGCCGAACGCGGCATAACGACGGGAGGACACATCATCATCGGGCTGCCGGGAGAGGACGAGGAAGAAAGCCTGAGGCAGGCACCGCTGATATCGGCAACAAAGCTGGACATACTCAAGATACACCAGATGCAGATAATACGCGGGACAAGGCTTGCGGAGGAATACGCCGCACACCCGTTTCACACATATACGGCAGAGGAATACATCAGGCTTATAAGCCGGTATATACAATATCTGCGCAGGGACATGGTGCTGGAACGCTTCGTGTCGCAGTCGCCAAAGGAACTTCTCATTGCCCCTGACTGGGGGCTGAAGAACCACGAGTTTACCAATCTGCTTGCCAACCACCTTAAAAAGACCGGAACCCGGCAGGGCAGTCTCTGCCCGTAGCCGGCGCATACGCGGCAGATGTGATTCTGACACGCCTGCCCCGCAACTAAATATTCATCTCTTTCTTCATCTCCCTATAGTCGGTGTTCTTCAGCAGCGACTCGATAGGCATGGACTTGTACTTCGCCATATATCTGTCGACAATCTGCACATAGCGCGTGTCGAAGAACTTCTTCTCAAGCACGAGGTTGCACACCCACTGCATCTTACCCATGTGCAGGTCGCGGTCTATCTGCTGGCGCGTCTCCGAGTCGGACAACGGATAGAGGCTGAGAAGATAGAAGTTAAGACAGTCCGGCACGATGTTGTCGCGCGTCATAGTCTTGCGGTGCTCCGCGTCATAATATTTCTTATACAGCGAATAGTTCTCTCCAAGATACTTGTCGAGACAGATTCCTATGGTGTTATTGCCTATCACGATGCTTTGGTCAAGGGCACCTATCTGAGCATACACATCGGGCACCGACACGGCGGGCAGAAATATGCGCAGACGTGCAAAAGCGTTGCACAAGCCGGTGTTTACATCGTCCATGTTGGCATATTGCAGCTCAGCATCTGATATGAGCCTCTGCAGGGTTGAGTCCTGATAGAATGTAAGAAAAGCCTTGTTAATCTTGGGGTCGCTTACATCGCCTATCCTCAAGACCTCTTCTATCAGCGTGCGTGTCTCCATGGGATAGTCGGTATTCATCTGCTGCAAGGCTGAAAAGTCGCCGGTTGTAAGATACTGGCTCTCCAAACGGTCATAGCGTACAACCTCCACCAAAGCCTTGTCGTCATCCTCAAACGCTTTCAGACTGAACTTACATCCGGAAAACAGCAAGGGAGCAATCAAAAGCAATAAACAATTTCTCTTCACGTCTTCGAATAATTACAGTTTAATACACTGCAAAAATACTAAAAATAGATTATACATCCTAATGTTTTGGTTAAAAATATTAAACAAACGTATTAAAATGTCTTTTTTACTTAAAATTAACGAGGCATGTTATACCGTCACTCCACAATGCCCTCAATGCAACATGCCGTCGATTGCAATGCAGAAGACGGTTTTTTAGAGGCTGAAAGACGGCATATCGCAATGCAAAAGGCGGTCTTTTGGAAGCCAGAAGGTATCATCCTGATTATCAGGACATTTCATGGCACCTGTAAAGTGTGCCGTTTCATGCCGTAAAGTACGTAACTTCATGACATAAAATGCGGCACTTTATGATGTAAAGTGCCACACTTTACTGCGTAAGACGGCATACTTTACGACATCCGGACTTATATAATATTTAACGTGAGTTCGATGAATTTATCTTTCTTGTTGTATTACAAACCACCCCTGCCC
>ERZ778515.778-NODE-778-length-26205-cov-6.868872_pt1 | contig 26205 bp, 22 predicted proteins | sample MGYA00510343_ERZ778515 | MGnify/ENA primary metagenome ERZ778515 (study PRJEB29527, sample SAMN07138965) | mouse gut metagenome | material: feces | host: mouse | place: China:Nanjing | collected 2016-01-25 ...
ACCTATTCCTTTCCTTTGTCGGTGCTACTTCCGAAAACTTGTCCCACACTGCATAACACCCTCTATAGTCAGGAAGGAGAAGTAAATAATTTTGAATGGAGGCTTATAGGGAAAATCGCCGACATGGATAATATTCTTTTCTGGCATCGCAATCAGGAAGGAAAAGGTTTCTGTATAAATGGTTTTATCAATCATTATCCTGATTTCATCGTTATGACCAGGAGTGGCAGGATTGTCATGATTGAAACCAAGGGAGAACATCTGAAAAATCCTGACAGCGGACGGAAGATCAAACTCGGACGTTATTGGGCTAATTCCGCCGGATCCGATTACCGCTATTTTATGGTTTTTGAAAAAGAGCCGCTCGAGGGTGCATATACCCTTAACAACTTTATCGAAATCATGAAACAACTGTAAGATCATAATTAATAAACCAATCTTTTAAACCTTGATAGATATGTTATTATTATTCAGAAAGAAAACAACTGTAATTGCACGTAGTATGTTGCCGGTAATTTGTCTGTTGATGCTTATCTCCGTAAATCCGCTTTACGCAAGAACAGTGGCATCTTCCGAACTGACTTTGCTTGGCAGAGGATGGAGTTCGAGTGAAAAATACCCGGTAACGTTCGGACGTGTCCCGACACGCCTTATGGGCAATTTCAACGAATATGCCGCGGCGCAGTCGCAATGTTCGTCAGGTATGGCATTCTATTTTTCGACAAATTCCCGCAACATAGGGGCGAACTATACTTTGTGGGCTAATATATCCATGCCGCATCAGGCGGCGACAGGGACTCGTGGCCTTGACTTATATATGTACGATACGTTGAAAGAAAGTTGGGTATATCTCAGCACTCACAAACCGGCAACGACAATGTCCCAGACGGCAAATTTCGGATTGAATCTTGACGGGAGTTTTCACGATTTCATGATTTATCTGCCGCTTTACGACGGTGTTAAGGATTTTTCTCTTGTAGTTGACGATAATGCACAGGTGAAAGCCGGAAATACAGCATATTGCGATCCGTCGAAACGGATACTTGTCTACGGTACAAGCATCACTCAGGGGGCGTGTGCGTCCCGTCCGGGTATGGCCGGAACATCGTTGCTTGGTCGGAAACTTAAATCCCATGTATTCAATTTCGGTTTCTCCTCTGGTGGACGTATTGAACTTACGGCAGCCGAGGCTTTGTCAGAAATAAAGGATATTTCGGTCTATGTGATAGACGTTGTACCTAATGCTTCGGCGCCGTTGCTGTACTCCAATCTTTATGATTTTGTGAGTATTCTGCTAAAAGCCAATCCCGGCGCATCGTTTATTTTTGTTGAAGCTCTTGATGCCGCTTATGCCGCCTACAACGAAGAAAACTGGAGCCGGGAACCGGACAACCGTCGACTTCGACTGGAGGTCGATCGTCTTCGTGCCGACTATCCCACGCGTAAGTTCGAGCTTGTTTCCGCTTCCGAGTTTTCTGATCCGGAAAGCGAAGGCACGGTCGACGGAATACATTACACTGATCTGGGTTTTATGCTCTGGACACGTGCCCTGACACCGGTAGTGCGTAAGTTTCTTGATAAAAGCACCGGAGTTGGTTCGGCTGAAACTGACAGCGAAGCTTATCCTGTTGCGTACTATGATTTGCAGGGACGCCGGCTTGCCGCTCCTGCCGAAGGTTTGAACATAGAACTTATGTCGGACGGAAGTGTAAGAAAGAGCGTACAAACACAAAAGTGAAACATTCGTACTTATGAAAATAAGACATCTGCAGTTCTTTTATTTTACAATAGTTGCAATAATTCTTCTGTTGCCCGGCCGGATTTTGGCTAAAACCATTCCCGCATCCGAGTTGCAGCTTTTAGGACGAGGCTGGAGCACGGCGGAAGTATATTCTGTCAAGTACGGGCGCGTTCCTGCACGTCTGATCGATACATTCGGCAGCAATGAGAATGCCAAAGGGCAGTCGCGTTGTTCATCGGGGCTGTGTTTCTTCTTTTCGACGAACTCGCGCAGCATCGGAGCTGTCTATAAGCCCTGGCTGAATCATGTGATGAATCATCAGGCCGAAACGGGAACCCGTGGGCTTGATCTGTATATTTACGATACGGAACGGGGCGAATGGGTGTATCTTTCCACGCATAAACCTGATGCGAAACATGAGCAGACGGTCGATTTTTTCGTTAAACTCGACGGGAGTTTTCATGATTTCCTGCTTTACCTGCCGCTTTACGACAGCGTGACGGATTTTTCTCTTGTTGTGGACGACGATGCCTTGATGCGCCCCGGAAATACGGCGTATTGCGATCCGGATAAACGAGTCCTCGTTTATGGTACGAGTATCACCCAGGGCGGATGTGCGACGCGTACAGGCATGGCGGGAAGCTCTATACTCGGCCGGAAGCTCAAATGCCAGACTTTCAATTTCGGATTCAGCGCCGGGGGCTGGCTCGATGCCGGTTCGGCCAAAGTCTTTGCCGAAATCAAAAATGTATCGGTCTATGTGATTGATGCGGTAGCAAATGCTTCGCCTTTGACCATACAGACCAATCTATATGAATTCGTGCGTATTCTGCACGAAGCTAATCCTAAAGCCTCTTTTGTGTTTGTCGATGGCCTTAGTCCGAATTTTACTTTTTACACATCGGGAAACGACGGTTATCAAACCGCAAACGAAAGACTCCGGCAAATGGTGGAGTATGTTCGTGGTATTTTCAAGACTACCCGTTTTGAAATTGTTCCTGAATCGATTTTCGACGATGCCGAGGGCGAAGCTACTGTCGATTCTTACCACTATACGGATTTAGGATACGTGTTATGGGCGCGTGGAGTAGCTTCCGTAGTCGCGGATATGTTGAAATAGTTACCTGTTTCCGCTTTGTCATGTAGGGTCGACGTCGTAATAGACAGTTAGAGCGCGCATGGTTGGGGATGAAGTCAGCGCGATATGCTGTTCCCGCAGTATTTCTTTTACGCGCTGCATGGATGCGCCGCTTTCTATCTTGAGCATTATTTTGCGGATATATAGCGATGCCACGCGTCCTACCGCCGGTTCCTGCGGGCCGTTGACGCGATTGCCGAATATGCGGCGCAAAGCCTCGGCGTAGGCGGCGGCACAACTGTCGGCTGTGCGGGGATCGCGGTGCTTTACGTATATGTCTATTATTTTGGAGAATGGCGGATAGCCGAAAGCGCGACGTTCTTCGAGTTCGCGGGCATAGAAACCGGCATAGTCGTGCTTTCGGAGAAATCCGATTACGGGATGAGTCGGGTTGTAGGTCTGTACGACTACGCGTCCGCGCCTGTCGGCACGTCGTCCGGCGCGTCCGGCTACCTGCTCGAGCATGTTGAAGGCGCGTTCGGCCGAGCGGAAATCAGGGTAGTTGATTATGCTGTCGGCGTTAAGGATGCCGACGAGTTCTACTGCGCCGAAGTCAAGACCTTTTGTGACCATCTGCGTCCCGACGAGGACGTCGGCTTTGTGTTCCGAAAAATCGTCGATTATTCGTGAATATCCGTCCTTGTTGCGTGTGGTGTCGAGGTCCATGCGCAGCACGCGGTAGTCGGACAGATGGGCATTGATGTCTTCTTCGAGGCGTTCGGTTCCGTGACCGACGATCTCGATCGCGGGTTCGTGGCAGTTAGGACATACGCGCGGCACGGGATATTGCGAGCCGCAGTAGTGGCATACGAGAGCTTCCGGCCGGCGGTGATAGGTGAGCGATACGTCGCAGTGGTCGCATTTTGGCACAAACTGGCACAGACGGCACCGTGCCATGGGCGAATAGCCGCGACGGTTGTGGAACAGCACTACCTGGCGGTCGTCGGCAAGAGCCTGACGGCAACGGCGCAGCAGGGGCATGGATATAATGCCGTCGGGGCGTGAATCGGGGCTGTTACGGCGCTCGGCGGCCATGTCGATCAGTTCTATCTCCGGCAGTGTCGCGCCTTCGAAGCGTTCGGTCAGGCTTACAAGTCCGAATTTTCCGGTGCTTGCCTTGTAATATGTTTCTATGGTCGGGGTTGCGCTGCCGAATAGAGTTTTCGCTCCGTGCATTGCGGCGAGCATAGTGGCTGCGTCGCGTCCGTTGTAGCGCGGCGCCGGATCGGCCTGTTTGTAGCTTGATTCGTGTTCTTCGTCGACTATGACAAGCCCGAGTTTGGAGAATGGAAGAAATACAGCCGAGCGTGCGCCTATTATTACTGATGCCTCGCTGCTGTCGAGCAGACGGCGCCAGATATCTACACGTTCGTTGTCGGAGAATTTGGAGTGATAGATTACCACCTTGTCGCCGAAGACACTTTGCAGCCGGCGTGTGAGCTGTGTGGTGAGAGCTATTTCAGGGACAAGAAAAAGGACGGAGTCGCCTTTCCGCAGCACATAGTCGATAAGGTGTATGTATATCTCGGTTTTGCCCGATGATGTCACGCCGTGCAGCAGTGTGACGGCATGATCGGAGAATGATCTGTGGATCTGTTTCAGAGCTTCGTCCTGTGCGGGCGACAGTACGGGTAGCCGGCCGCCGGCGGCTCCAGAATAGGAAAAGCGGGAAATTTCCCGGGTGTAGATTTCACAAAGGCTTTTGTCGGCAAGTACTTTTATATTGGCACGGGTTACTCCGGCATTTTCCATCAGTTCTTCGAGTGCGACTTCGCGGAGTTCCTGCGTCGGTTTGTTGAAACCCGATAGTGCTATGAGATTCAGGAACGCCGCTTCCTGACGGGAGCCTTTCCGCAGGCGTCCGAAAGCTTCAAGCAGTGCGCCTTTGTCGGCACGCGGAAGAGTGGGGCGGACATAGCTGCGGCGTACGGCACGATAGCGTTCGACCATCTTTTCCGATATCATGACTACTCCCGCTTTTATCAGACGGCTGACGATGGCTTCGGCGCGTTCTATTTTAAGCTTTTTTGCAATGTCCTTTGTGCTTGTCTTTCCTTCCTCTGAAAGCAGTGAAACAAGTTGCCTGTCGCGTTCTCCGAGGCTTGCCAATGCTTCCGGGGCGGCTTCTGGATTCAGTTCGACGAGTGTTTCACTCTGTACGTTCAGACCCGACGGCAATGCCGCTTTGTAGACATCGCCGAGGGTACACAGATAATATTGTGCCATCCATCTCCAGAATTTTACTTGCGGATGGCGTACGACCGGACTTGTGTCAAGTATTCCCTCGATTTCTTTTATATCCGGGCGGTCGGCCGGTTTCACCGGTGTCAGGCTGTCGACCAGTCCGGTATAATAATGCCGTGCGCCGAATTGCACGAGTACCCGCATTCCAGGCCGCAAGGAGGATTGCATGGCGTCAGGTATGCGATATGTGAATGTCCCCTCTACAGGGCGTGGCAGTATGACTTCGGCGAACATTTTTTATACTTGCTCTTCAGGATTGTTCAGATTATGTGGAGCCGTTTCAGCTCATCTTCGGCACAAGCGGCATAAGCGTCGGCTGCATCTTCGAATCCGGCGTCGCGCAGGGCGCTTTCGCGTGCGCGTATAGCCAAAACCGCTTTTTCGCGTTCCATGCTGCCTTTTTGGGTATCGGCTGCTTCCGCTGCATCGCGTATTGCCGCGTTCCGTGCTTCTTTGATTTCGGCTGAGATCTCCGCGGATGCGGAGTTGCCGGAACATGCTCCGGATATAAGGATACCGGCAGTTAGTATTGCGTGATATAATATTCGTTTCATAGCAGGATGACGGCTAATTTGGCACAAGCTTCAGCATCGGCAAGTGCATTGTGGTGTTCGTGGAACGGTATTCCGAAGAAATCGCATAGAGCCGGCAAGGATTTGGAGGCACACATCCCTTTTGGTATGGTTCGGCGTGCGGCTGAAAGCGTACACAGAAAGTGTTCGGGTGCCTCGAGTTGGTAAACCCGGCATGCGGCGTCGATGCAACGCCGGTCGAAGGCCGCGTTATGGGCTACCATAGGAAGGCCGCCGAACCATGGTTCCCATTGCTGCCATACGGTGCCGAATGCAGGGGCATTCCATGTGTCGGCATCGCTCAGACCATGGACGGCGGTGCATGCGCGGGAGTACCAGTCCGGCTCGGGATTTATCAGTGAATAGCGCGAATCGGAGATCAGTCCGCCTACGACTTTTACAGCTCCTATGGCGCAGATGCTTGACGGGTGGTTGTTGGCCGTTTCGACGTCGATTGCGATAAAATTATCCATTGGCGCTTGTATTTTCTTGGCCTGATGTAAGAGCGTCGACACGTTCGCTGACGCGTTCCATCAGCCAGCCGGGGGTGGAGGTGGCTCCACAGATTCCGATATTGTCGACTCCTTCGAGCCATGCAGGATCTATTTCATCGGGACTTGCAATCAGGTGCGTGCGGGGATTGACGCTGCGGCATTCATTGAAAAGCACCCGTCCGTTGCTGCTTTTTGCGCCGGCCACGAAAAGTACTATTTCCTTGTCGGCGGCGAAACGGCGCAGATGGGGTACGCGGTTTGCAACTGAACGGCAAATGGTGTCGTAATATGTGAAGTCCGGATTTTCTTTCTTGGCAGCCGAAATCACTTCTATTATTTCTTTGAAACCTTCGAGCGGTTTTGTCGTCTGGGAGTATAGAGCTACCGGAAGGCTGAAGTCGACTTTGTCGAGTCCGTCGGGGCCTTCCACCACTATTGCAGTATCTTCGGTCTGTCCTACCAGTCCGTTGACTTCGGCGTGACCGCGTTTGCCGTATATTACAATCTGCGGACGTTCTGCGTCGGATTTATTTCGTGTGGAGTCGAATGTCGCTTTTATCCGTTGTTGCAGTTTCAGCACTACGGGACAGGTGGCATCTATGATTTCAATGTTGTTCCGTCGGGCTATCCGGTATGTTTCCGGCGGCTCGCCGTGGGCACGCAGGAGTACTTTTACGTCGCGTAGTTCGTGGAACTGTTCGTGGGTTATTGTTATAAGACCCTTTTCGCGTAGGCGCTCGACTTCTTCGGCGTTGTGCACTATGTCGCCGAGGCAGTACAAGCGGCCTGAACGGTCGAGTTCTTCCTCGGCCTTGCGTATGGCGGTGGTCACACCGAAACAAAATCCGGAGTTCTTGTCGATTTCAATCTTAGCCACGCTGTAATAATAGACAATGTTTTTAATGTTTTGAACCGGATGTCGCTTCAAGGAAACGTTCCATCAGCCATTCGTCCTGTTCTTCTATAGTCATTTCCGAGTTGTCGATGGCTATGGCGTCGTCGGCACGTCGCAGAGGGCTTTCTTCGCGTGTGCGGTCGATGTGGTCGCGGTGTACTACATTGGCAAGAATATCTTCGTAGGATACCTGCGCTCCTTTTTCAATCATTTCCTTGAAACGGCGACGTGCGCGCGTCTGAGCCGATGCGTCGACGAATATTTTCAGTTCGGCATCGGGGAAGACGGTAGTGCCTATGTCGCGGCCGTCCATGACTATGCCACGCTCACGTCCGAGAGCTTGCTGCATTGCCACCAGTGCATGGCGTACCTGCGGGATGGCGGCGACAGGTGAAACGGCATTCGACACACGCAGACGGCGTATCTCCTCCTCTACGTCGCGGCCGTTTAGCAAAGTGTGCTGTGAACCGTCGGGTTGCGGTGCGAAATCGATTACGATCGAGGGCAGAGCGGCTACAAGAGCTTCGGTATCTATCAGGTTGTCGGCGTTTATAAGTCCGGTATCAAGCCCGTAGAGAGTCACAGCCCGGTACATTGCACCTGAGTCGATATATCGGTAGCCTATTTTCGATGCAAGTCTGCGGGCCATGGTGCTTTTACCGGAAGATGAAAAGCCGTCGATGGCAACTATGATTCTGTTGTTGGGAGTTGACATGTCTATTTTATTAAATTGTCGAGGTTGCATGAAAGGTTGAACATAAGCGAAAGCGCTCCGGAGTGGGGTTGGGAAAGCGCCAGATTCACACCGAAGCTTTTTACTTTCAGTCCTCCTCCGATAGAGAAGCCTGATATGAAACTGCGTGAATAGGTGCTCATGTCGGTTCGGGCTTTATAGTTGTAGCCAAGTGCGATATAGAAATTCTGACTTGAAATCAAGTCTATGCCGAAAACGAGATGGCGGAAAAGGTTGGACATGAACGAGTCTTTCATGACCGGTTCCGCAGAATCGCTTCCGTCGCCGGTGTCCATATACGGCAAGCGCCATTTGGTCAGATTCCATGCGGTCACGCTGAAGCGGACTGGGAAAGATCCGAATGACTGCGACCAGCCCAGGCGTACGTCGACGGGCAGGCGGTCGTAGGTTTCGGTGAATCGTTTGACCTGGCCGCCGAGGTTGGCTACTACTACCGACAGCGAGAGGTCGTGATCCGGGTCATAGTAGTTGATGCCGAGGTCAGTGGCTAATGCGAAAGCCGAGTATTCGGCGTATCCGCTGTAGAGCATCTTAAGGGTGCCGCCGCCACGCAGACGGTCGGTGATGTCGTGGGAGTAGCTGGCTCCGAAAGCCACGTCCTTTGGCGAAAAACTGCCGAGAATGCTGCCGTCGGGTCCGGTTTCTTTCATCGAGCCGTAGCCGAAGTACTGTATGGAGGCCGCCCATGCCCCATGTTCTCCGGCTGAATGGCCGTAGCGTATGCCGGCGAAGTTCGAGCCTCCCATATAGTGCATGTAGTTCAAAGCTATCTGGTTGCTCATTTCGGAGCCAAGTAGGGCAGGATTCTGGTCAATGATGTTTATGTCGTCGTCGACAAGCGATATGTTCACTCCGCCGAGTCCGTAAACTTTTGATGATGAGGTGACGTTAAGGAAGTTATATGCAGTCGATCCGCCTTCCTGTGCGGAAAGTGTGGACATGATGCCGCAGGCCGCTGCAATAACGGCCGAGAGTCGGCGGATATGAGAGTGTAAGGGAGTCATTCTCCTTGCAAAGTTACATACATTATAAGAATAACGCAACCGCCCCCCGGATATTGCCTTGTTCAGAACTGGAAGTAGATGAAGGGGGCGACGTCTTCGCTGCGGAGTTCGATCACGCACTGCACCACAGCTATAAATACAAAAAGTTTCACAGTCCACGGTGCTTTTACGAATGCATCGCCTATTTTGTTCCAGAAACCTTCGGGCATGGCGTGCGATATTGTTATTACGCCTATAAGTATAAGCCAGAGCATGCGGGCTGAAGCGAAAGCGGGGGCGTATGCAAAGGAGAAGTCTGTTACGGCAGTGTGCAGTATTGTCCATGAATCGCTCCATGAACCGGCTCGGAAAAAGACCCAGAGTGCAGTGACGAAGAGCATGGTAAGCAGCCATGACATGGTGCGGACAACGAAATTATCGGGCAGGCGTCTGAGCCAAGGCTGTGATGCTTTGTGTGCGGCAAGTCCGGCGCCGTGCATTGCTCCCCAGAATACGAATTTCCATGCCGCCCCGTGCCACAGTCCGCCTACGAGCATGGTTATGAAGTTATTCAGATAGGTGCGTGCGGTGCCTTTACGGTTGCCGCCGAGGGGAATATAGACATAGTCGCGCAGCCAGCTTGAGAGCGATATGTGCCATCTGCGCCAGAATTCGGTGACATTTAGCGATTTGTACGGAAAATCGAAGTTTTTTGCGAGCCGGAATCCCATTATCAGCGCCAGGCCTATGGCCATGTCGGAATAACCTGAGAAATCGCAGTAGATCTGCATGGTGTAGCCTATGACTCCCATGGCGGTTTCAAAACCGGAATATCCTCCGGGTGTGTCGAAGATAAGATCGTTGTACTGCGCTATGTAATCGGCTATTATTGCTTTTTTTATCACACCTAATATAATAAGCCACAGTCCGGTGTATGTTTCGGTGGAAGTGACGTGCCGTTTTTCTCTTATCTGTGGCAGGAAATAATCGGCCCTGACTATAGGGCCTGCAACCAGAGCCGGGAAGAAAGAAAGGAAGAATGCGTATTCGAGCCATGTGGCTGTCGGTGCCACGCGGCCTTTATAGACGTCCACTATGTAGCTGACCGACTGGAAGGTGTAGAATGATATTCCGACCGGAAGCACAAGGTCAAGCGGCTGGAAGTTGCCGTTGACCATGGTCGATATGTTCCATAGGAAAAAGTTGGCGTATTTGAAGTAAGCAAGGATGCCGAGCGATGTAGCCAGAGATATGCCTACACACAGTTTTTTCAGAGCCTGTTTTTTTGTGCGTGCGAGAATTCGGGAGAGAGTCCAGTCGACAAGTGATGTGACTGCGAGCAGTCCGACGAAAAGACCGCTTGATTTATAGTAGAAAAAAAAGCTGAATGCTGTCACGAAAAGGGTCATCTGCCGGTGACGGTTTCTGACCAGAGAGTACAGCGGAAGAAAAATAATGAACAGCGCCCAGAATGTGCCGCTTGAAAAGAGCATCGGTTCTGAGGGAGAGTAGCTGAGGTGGCGCACCACGTTTTGCCATAAGTCGGACAGGCATTCCATAGTCGTCGGTCGTAGTACGTGCTGTGTTATTTTAAATCAGGATCAATGTCTTTCTCGTCAGGCTGATGTACCCATAGTTTTGCAGGACGTCCTTTTGCTTCTGTGGGCGTGTGCATCAGTATCGGATGTGCTGCGGACTTCGGCATCCAGCGCATTATGCTGTCGACCCATTCGGCAGCCGATTCGCGGGTGGGATGTGCGCCGTCCTTTGCACGTCGGAATTGCATTCCGTCGCTGAGAAAGAAGCATCCGTCGGCAGTAGCGTCGCGCAGAAGGGAGTTGATGCCTGTGTCCGCTTTCCAGTTCGGAGGTCCTATCCATAGGTAAGGTATTTCGCCGATCTGGTCGAGTATGTTGCGGACGTAGCGCTCGCGTTTGCGGCGTATGTCGGTCACGAACAGTTCGTTGGCACCAAGACTGACTATTATGAAGGTCGGGTGCAGGCGTTCTATGTAGCGCTGAAGTTTGCGCGAGCGTCCCCATACGGCCGAAGTAGAACTGTACCACATGGCAGCGTAGAGTTTATGTCCGTTGTGGTCGGAGTATGCTGCCAGTCGCGGAACAAGGCCTTCGAGCATGGAATCGCCGATGATCAGTATGGTTTGTGCCGCGGTGTCGACCGGCACGGGTTCGGGATTGCAGCTTTGGATAATGGATACGGTGTCGTTTTCGAACACCGGCGCTGATTGGACATCTTCTGTCTGCGCTTTCCCGAAAATTGCCTGTGAGAGTCCTGACGACTTCAGTTCGTGTCTGCCTATGCTTATGCTGTCGAAGCTTGAAGCTGCGGTAAAGATTATGAAAGAGGAGGTAAGGATTCCCCAAAGGCCTGCGTAATGTCGGAAGCGTTTCATGGCGGCGTGCTGTCAGAATGATACGTTCATGTATTCTCCTGCTCTTCCCGGCCCTACATAGTAGCGTCGCATACCGTATCCTCTGTCGGCTGAAGGACCGGAAACGGGGTGGCCGTAGAGGCTGAACACGTCGTATGTGCTGTGACAAACGGGGCATTCCGCCAGCATTGTTTCGGTATTGATGCCTACGCGTACGTTGCGTCTGCATTCATAAGGGCATGCAAGGTCGTAGGCAAGAGGAGTGCCAAATGCGTCGGCAACAAGCAGTATTCCTCCGAAGCCGGTGTAGGTTAGGGCTGTGTAAGGATAGTTGGCCGGAATGCGCTCGTCGATGATGAATCTTTTCCACTGCAACGCTCCTCCGACGCCGTATGTGTTCCATTCGGCCATTGTGTGGAACGATATGTTTACGGCTGCGGGAGGTATACGGTCATCGTCGAGGTGGTGGCAGCTCTGTGCGGTTGACATGGCCGCAAGAAGCAACGTAATCGCGGCAAAACGCGAAGCCCGACGCATTGTGCGTCGGGCAAAATCCGTAATATGCCGATGAGGAAAGATTTTCATTTTTATGCTGCAGTGTGGTCAGGCCAGACGGGCAAAGAGTCCTCCGAACTGGTCGGCGGCTTTCTGCAGGGTCGGGCCTATAAGCGGCCGGAGCATTGCCGGTATTTCCACATCGATAGTTCCGGATACTTCGGTGTGGCCGGCATCTATGGATTTGAATCCTATGATAAGCCCCATCGCAACGGGAGCGCCTTCGGCCTGCAGTTTTACGCCTTCGGCAGTGCGTTCGGTTGCGCGCAGGGTGATTTGACCGACCTGCGGGGTGTTTATCTTGATGCTGTCGGCTGTGAAATCGACGTCGCCTACTTTCGCACGTTCTTCGGCGGGGAGTTCGTCGAGTGTGCGTCTGAGTACTGTGAAGTCGCTGAATTTTTCGACAAGAGAGTCTACCGGACGGTCGATGACCACCGGTTTGGAACTATATTGAGCCATTGTATTTGTTTTAGAGTCGGTTTCAGTCCGCTGTGTGGTGTAGAATCAAAGGCGGCGAGGATCTGTCGGAACCCATGTCGAAGGATCGTTTCGCCATTCGCGGAGAATGTCGACTTCGTCTTCGGAAATGTATTGTGTTGCGAGTGCAACCTCGAGCATTGTGTTGTAGTCGCTTAGCGACACAAGGCGTACGCCGGCGTCGGCGAAGTTTTCTTCTGCCACAGGAAAACCGTAGTTGAACAGGGCTACCATACCTATAACTTCACATCCGGCAGCGCGCACAGCCTCGACTGCTTTGAGGGAGCTGCGGCCTGTCGACACGAGGTCTTCGACTACCACTACTTTCTGTCCTGGTTTGAGATTGCCTTCGATAAGGTTCTCCAGGCCGTGGTCCTTCGGTGTAGAACGGACGTAGACGTATGGGAGATTGAGTTCGTCGGCAACGAGCGCTCCCTGGGCGATGGCGCCGGTAGCTACACCGGCAATGACATCGGCATCAGGAAAACTTTCGAGTACCAGACGTGAAAGTTCTATCTTGATGAAAGAGCGTATTTCGGGGTAGGACAGTGTCTTGCGGTTGTCGGTATATATAGGTGAATTCCAGCCCGAAGCCCATACGAAAGGATTTGCGGGTTGAAGTTTGATCGCGCTGATTTTCAGGAGTTTTTCTGCGAGTAAGCGTGCTACCGTTTTCATAATCGATATATAATGCTGTTTTGTTTGTGCAAAATTACACAAATTTTGGGGCGGTGTCAATATGCCGGACTATAAAGTTTGGTAAAAAATCGGTAAAAAAGGGAGTGTATTCCGTATATTTGGCTTACGCCCTATATACTTTCGCTCGGCAAAATCAAATAAATTTGCTTTTGCTCTCGACTTATGATTATATTTGATAAAAAAGACGCTGTGCAAAAAAGCACAGCGTCTTGAGAAGATAGGATGCGGTCGGCGGTTTATTTCCAGAAGGGGTTCTGGGTCAGGTTTTTGTTGAGGTTTATCTGTCCCTGAGGTATGGGGAAGAGCTTTTCGCGTTCTGTGAATGCACGAGTCTGACCTTTTGCAAATTGAATGTAGCCGTTATTTATGTCGATCTGGCTTACGTTGATTTTTGCGTCTTCTGCAGCGCTTACATTGGCACCCAGGAATATATTTGGGTTGTTTGCCGGGTCGAGGCGGTCAAGCGCATTCCAGCGTACGAGGTCCCAGTAGCGGATGTCATTGTCCATAATCAGTTCGCAGCGGCGGCAGCGGCGGATTTCCCAAAGTAGGCTGCTGATCTTGGCGCCGGATGCGTCTTTCATGTTGATGGCAGGGTCATTGATGGCTTCGAGTTCGGCTTTGGTCGGTTCCGGCAGTCCGGCACGTGCGTACAGTTTGTTGATTGTAGCTATCATGTCGTCGTCGGTAAGAGTTCCGAGTTCTGCTTTTGCTTCGGCGTAAGCCAGATATATTTCAGCAAGCCAGAAGAGGGGAGCGCATGTGAATGCACGGTTTGCAGTGGTGGTCGGGGTGTAGCCGATGTGGTCGTTACGGAACTTCTTCACGCCGTATCCGCTGGTTGAAGTCATAGCCATGGTGTTGTCGTATTGCTGCGACTGCCCTGTGAAGTATATTTCTTCGTTGATTGTGGCAGAAAGACGTTTATCGCGGACGGAGAGCGGTTTGGCAATTGTATATACAGCGCCAACAAGGCTTTCTTTACCTGTTTTCTCGTCTTTTTTCATTTCGCCGCCGATCACTTCGCCTACATCGCTCTTGTCGAGAGTTGTGGAAGCCAGCGGTTTGCCGTCAAGGAAAAGATAGGCGTCGAAAGCGTCTTTTGTTATTCCGGCGACAGGGGTGGAAGATGATGACCAGTCAAGCAACGAGTGCATGAATACACCTTCTTCGTATGGCTTCATGAAGATAACTTCGGGGTTGTCGACAAGAGCCGGGATGCCGGTGTAGGGAGTGCGGGTAGAGTTGTAAAGGCTCTGATAGTCACCGCACAGTGTGTATTTGTCTTTTACAGCGTTACAAGCTTCTACGACATAACTGTAGAAAGCGGTGGCACGGGCTTCGTCCTTGGCATTATATCGGCTGTAGGCGGCTTCGAAAAGGCATATTTCAGCTTTCATAGCATTTGCCATGTCTTTGCTGAATACGGTTTTGCCGCTTCCTGCACTGATATTGTCTTTGGCGAAGTTCAGGTCTTTGAGAACCTCGTCCATAACGGTGTTACGGGCTGTGCGCGGGGCATACAGGTCTATTTCTTTGTCGATGCTCGACGCGTCGGTGGGTGCGGTGAGAACCAGAGGAACATCGCCGTAGGCACGTACGAGCTGGTAGTACTGGTATGCTCGGTTAAGGCGCGCCTGGGCTATGAAGTTTGCTTTTACACCGTCTTCGAGTGTCGATCTTGTCACGCCTTCTATTATCAGGTTGCAGCGGCGGATTTCTTTGTAAGGATCATCCCAGTAGCTTGACGAGGCCGGTACGTTTGTATGATACCAGTTCTGGAATGTTCCGTTGACCTGTGAAAGCTGGTCGTCGCTGAGTGTTTTGAAGAAGAAGTTTCCGTAGTTTGAGCCGTTACCATAGCCAAGGTAGTTGTCGTAGAGGTAGTTGATCTGTCCTTCGACTTTGACCGAGCTGTTCCAGAATTCGGAATCGACGGTAAGCTCCGACAGAGGGTAGCGGTTGTCGTTGAGGAAATCGTTGCATGAAGCGAGCGAAAGGCCGGCCAATGCAAGAGTTCCGAATAATATTTTATTTTTCATTGTGATATCGGAATTTAGTTTAGAATGTTACCTGGATACCGAAAGAGTAGGTACGCATCATCGGGGTAGTGCGGCCCCAGCCTGCGTTGGCTGTGTTCTGACCGGCTACACCTGTATATCCTTGTGAGATTTCGGGATCGATTTTATACTTGCCGGCGCCGTTGTAGAGGAAGCAGAGGTTATCGGCGCTGAAATAGATACGTGCTTTCTGGATAAGTGCGTGACGGGTGATTTCGTAAGGCAGAGTGTAGCCGAAAGTTATATTTTTCAGACGCAGATATGCCATGTTCACCAGATAGCGGTCCTGGGGATAGAAATTGTAGCGTCCTCGGCCGATGTTCGGGATGGTGCCTTCACCGTCGGCGTAAGTGTACAGCATCGGGTACATATTGTTCTGGTCGATGAGGTACTGGCCTGTGGCGGTGTATGTGGCGGCCTGAGTCGGGTCGTTGACGTTGTAGTTGATGTCGATTACCTGTTGGTTGTAGCTGAGCTGGTGATCGAACAGACCGATGTTGGCACCGTTCTGGGAATACGGAATCACCATAGAACCTGTTGTCCAGAGGTTGCGTTTGCCTACGCCTTGGAAGAAGATGTCGAGATCGAAGCCTTTCCAAGCGCCGCCTACACGGAATGAGTATTCATAGCGGGGCAGTGCGTTGCCTATTACTTTGAGGTCGCCATGGTCGTCGACGGTTCCTTTGCCATTGTCGATATTACCGTTGCCGTCGAGGTCGCGGAATTTTACGTCGCCGGGTCCATAGTGGAAGCTTCCCATTTCAAGGTCGGCCTGAGAGGCGATTCCCGGTTTGAGTTTACCATCTATGAAGTCGTCTTCGGTGAAGTATCGTTCGGTTTCGAAACCCCAGATGTCGCCAAAGTACTGGCCTTCGTAATAGTTGCTTGCTGTCGGGTCGTAGGAATAAAGAAGGTTGGAAGGATTGTTCCATTCTTTGATCTGAGTTCTGGAGTCGGACAGTGCGGCGCTTGCATATACGTCCCAGTCGCCGAAGCTATGGTTCCAGCCGATGTTAAGTTCCCAACCGCGTGTACGCAAGGTTCCGTTGTTGCCGTAAGGTGCTCCTGTTCCGAGTACTGATGGAAGTTCCTGGGCGGGAGCGAGCATGTTCTTTGTATCGCGCTGGTACCAGTCGAAACCTACGTTCAGGCTATTGTTGAAGAATCCCAGGTCGATGCCGACGTCGGCAGTGAGGATGCGTTCCCATGTGAGGGAGCTTGAGACCAATGTGGGCATGTCGTACATCGGGAGAAGCTGGCTGCCTGTGAGCCAATAGTTTTTGTCGGTTACTGCGGATGCAGTGGAAAGGAACATGTTGTTTCCGACGGCTTCGTTACCGATTTCGCCGTAGGAGGCACGGATCTTACCGTTGCTCCACCATGATTTGACGGGTTTGAAGTATTCTTCTTCAGAGAAACGGTAGCCTATGGAGCCGGAGGGGAAGAATGCCCATTGGTCGGCAGCGGGGAAGCGGCTTGAACCGTCGTAACGGCCGTTGACTTCGAACAGGTAGATGCCTTTGTAGTCGTAGTTGATTCGGCCGAAGAAACCTGCTGTTGCGCGATGCCAGCGGTTGCCTACGGTTTCGTAGGTTGTGCCTGTAGCGAGGTTGATGTTGCCCAGGTCATAGTCGGTCAGTCCGGTGCGGCGTGCGGAGAAATAGTTGTAGTTCTCCTGTTCGGCCGTGGCGCCGAGCATGACTTTGAGGTTGTGGGCCTGGTTGAAGGATTTGTCGTAGGTGGCAAAAACGTTCATTGTCCACATGTCGTCCTTGTAGTTGACCTGTTCGGCCCATGATGTTGCCTGTGACGTCAGCGATGATTGGGTGAAGGCGTCGGTGGTCCATGTGTTCCAGTTTGTCACGGGAACTCGGGCCGCGTTGGAGTTGCGGTTGCGCACGGCATAGGTGAAGTCGGCCTGCAGGGATAGGCCTTTGATGATTTCGGCACGCATCCATGCAGTGAGTCTGGTCTGCTGGGTCACGTATTTGTTCTTGTGTGCGTTAACGCGATGGCCTATGGCGGCGTTGGAGAAGTTCATGGGGTTTCCGTTGGCATCTGGTACCCATCCGTATCCTTCAAAGAAAGAGGGCCAGCGCCAGAGATACTGATAGGTGTTACGGCCGTGTGAAAGGTCGGGCGCTTCATATTCGCGGTTTGAGAAATTGATTCGTGCGCCGGCTTTCAGGAATGAAAATATCTGAGTCTGGATGCTGGCATTGGCCATGTAGCGCTGCATTTTCTCGGGAGCGAATTTAAGCAATCCTTCTTTGCTGTCGTAGCCGAAGCTGAGTCGGTAGCTTGTCTTACCTGCTGTTCCTTCGAGGCTTACGTTGTGCTTCTGAGCGGGAGCGGCGCGGAAGAGGGTTTTGTTGACATCCCATTCAGCGTAACGTATCCACTGGTCTTTTCCCTTGCTGTTCTTGTAGATATAGTAGTCACCTACATTGCCGGGATTCTGGTAAGGATGCAGTTCGCGATAACTGTCGTATGGTTTGCCTCCGTGCTGCTGTTCCCAAGCCATTGCAAAAGGATATATGTCGACGTAATTCATGCCGAACATTTCAGTGCCGCCGTCGTTGCGGACGATTGTCTGGAATGCAGCTGTAAGATCCTGGGTTGTTGATGTAAAGCGTGGCAGTACGGTAGCTTCGTTCCAGGCGAAGTTATTTGTATAGCTTAGCTGGACGCGGTCTTTGCTTGTGCCTTCTTTGGTTGTTACGAGGATTACACCAAATGCAGCGCGTGTTCCGTATATGGCTGAAGATGACGCGTCTTTGAGTACGGATATTTCAGCGACGTCCTCGGGATTGAGATATGAAAGGTCTTCGACAGGTACTCCGTCAACTACGATCAGAGGTGAAGAGTTCTGTTTGTTTGAAAGAGTCCCGACGCCGCGTATGCGTATGGATGCGTTTTCATTGAAGTCGCCGTTGGATGATGTGATGGTCAGGCCGGGAACTGCACCCTGAAGTGCGCGGGTGACGTCCTGAACGGGACGGCTGTCCATCGTGCGGGCAACATCGACAGAAGCTACTGCACCTGTGAGGTTGGCGCGTTTCTGGGAGCCATAGCCGATAGCCACGAGTTCGTTGAGCATCTCGGTGGTAGGCTGGAGGTAGACGGTAAGGTCGTCGGTGGCTTTTACCGTTTCATTTTTATAGCCTACGTAGCTTACGATAAGAGTTGAGCCGGCGGCCACGCGTAGACGGAAGTGCCCGTCGATGTCGGTTACGGCATTGTTGTTAGTAAATCCTTTCTGAACAACACTTGCGCCGATAACAGGCTCATTGTTTTCATCAAGCACTGTGCCGTTGATAGTCACGACCGTCTGACTTTGTGATTGCGGGTCGGGGGATGCCATGGTTGTAAAACTACCGAGGCTTGCGCCGCCCAACAATAGCAGAGTCACAAATAGATGCTTTCTCATATAAGTAAATGTTGGTTGGTTTAGATGTCGCCGGTTTTCTGCTTTTTTTTGTCCGGAATTCCGACGACTTCGGATTGATTGATGTGTTTGGTTGTTATTTTATCTGTTTCAAGTCAGAATTCTCTTAGGACAGGCTATGACACCTATAGCTGGTTCATTATATTGGTCTGTTGCCGTGCTGAAAGCTCTGATTTTTTCAGCTGTGACGATTGTGTTGCCGCAAAGCAGCAACAGAAATCCGAAAAATGTACGTTTGATCATAAGTGAATAGGTCGTCATAAATTCTTCCTCGCCGAAGCCTGGCGTGCCGATCGCTCGGGCTGCACCGGGGAAGCTTTTAGTGTCAGTGGCGGTAAATTCCGTCATATCATCATTTTAGTTAAGTGTGTTTTTACAGTTGTGTTAACTCCTGCTAAACACATCGCAAATTTATATAATCTTTTAAAAAATGCTATGTGTGTAACTTTTTTTAACTGATAAATTGTGCCGGAAATTTATCAGGCCTGATGAGAAAAATCGTTTTATGATGCAATATTTGGAGTCAATAGTGAACTGTATGCGTAATTGCTTTGTTTATTTAAAAAAATTAAGACTCACGTAGTCTTTCATTCGCTTAAAAGTCCTTACCTTTGTTTCAATTCATCACATCATCATGTCACAATCTCGATTTATCTGTCAATCAGGCAGTCGTACATCATCTGCACTCTTTGCCATTTCTTTATTGATGGCGTTTATCGCTGTCTTTGTTCCTCAACAGGCTGAGGCAAGGTTCGACAAAGGCGAAAAGGCTCTCGGCCCTAAAGTCGGCTATGTGTCACGGAATAATTCGGTTCTTGGCGGACTGGCGTTCCAGTATGCTTTCAGTCGCCATTTCCGTCTTTCGCCTGAAGCTGCCGTTGTTTTCCGCCATGACAATCTTGATGCCTTGCAGATCGACATAAACGGGCATTTCACGTTCCCTGTCGCATCCGATCGCCTTGCGGTTTATCCGCTTGCCGGTGTGAATTTTACATCATGGGGCCGTCATGATATCAATGATGAGGATGGTAATGATGTCACCAACCATGTCAACCGTTTCGGACTTAACATGGGGGCAGGACTGGAGTTGCGCTTTACTTCGGCACTCCGGCTGTCGCTCGAAGCGAAGTATCAGCTGATGAAAACTTATCCCGGAGCCGTGGTGAGTTTCGGCATAGGATATGTGTTCTGAAGGAGTCTTTATTTACTTTAGAAAAATGTTACAATCAAACAAAGGAAAGTGAACGAAAATAAGAAAACTTATATACTCGGAGTAGAATCATCCTGTGATGATACTTCGGCTGCCGTCGTAGGTGACGGCGGTCTTTTGCTGAGCAATGTCATAGCATCACAGCAGGTTCATGAAGAATATGGCGGTGTCGTGCCGGAGCTTGCTTCGCGTGCCCATCAGCAGAATATCGTGCCGGTTGTTGACGCTGCCATACGGCGTGCGGGAATCTCCCGTGGCGATATATCGGCTATAGCATTCACACGAGGTCCCGGCCTTATAGGTTCGCTGCTGGTCGGAACCAGTTTCGCGAAAGGTCTATCGCTTGCATTGCGTGCTCCGATAGTCGACGTAAATCATCTTCACGGCCACGTGCTGGCTCATTTCATAAAGGAAAAAGAAAGTGACGAAGTTCCTCCGTTTCCATATCTGTGTCTGCTTATATCCGGTGGAAACTCGCAGATCATACTGGTGCGCTCCTACAAGGATATGGAGGTGCTCGGCCGTACTATAGACGATGCTGCCGGCGAGGCTTTCGACAAGTGCGCCAAGGTGATGGGGCTGCCGTATCCCGGAGGCCCGCATATAGACAGGCTTGCAGCCGAAGGCGATCCCAAGGCTTTCCATTTCGCGCGTCCGCACATCCGGGGGCTTGACTATAGCTTTTCAGGCTTGAAGACGTCGTTCCTGTACACTCTGCGCGATGCCGTGCGTGCCAATCCGGATTTTATAGAAGAACGGCGGGCCGATCTTGCGGCCTCGCTTCAATATACCATAATCGATATCCTGCTTGACAAGCTCAAACGAGCCATAGACATCACAGGTGTTAAGGCTCTTGCCATCGGCGGAGGTGTGGCCGCGAACAGCGGTGTGCGCGATGCGGTAGAGAAGTTATGTAATAGTCGTGGAGTACGGGCTTTTATTCCTCAGCGTAAATTTACTACTGACAATGCGGCTATGGTTGCCGTTGCGGGATATTTCAAATATCTTGACGGGGATTTCTGTCCTTACGACGCGACACCGTATGCGCGAGTGAATATATAACAGCAAAAAACAGTCGACGTGACATTATCTATAATAATTATCGGTGACGAAATACTGCTCGGACAGGTCGCCGATACCAATTCACGGGCTATCGCGCGCACGTTCACGGCGCTTGGTTGGGAAGTTTGTGCCATACGCACAGTGGGCGATGATGCCGCAGCCATAAGCGATGCGGTCAGGCATGCGGTTGCCGAGGCGGATCTGGTCATAACGACAGGAGGACTCGGTCCTACTAAAGATGATATAACCAAACGGGTGCTGACAGATATTTTCGGCGGTGGAATGAGGCTCGATTCCGGAGTTACGGAGAATATAGAACGTATATTTGCGCTGAAAGGTCTGCAATTAAATGATCTTACGCGTCAGCAGGCGCTTGTTCCCGAAAATTGTCGTGTGATTCAAAACCGCTTTGGAACGGCACCTGTCATGTGGTTTGAGAATGCCGAGGGGAAAGTGCTTGTTTCCATGCCCGGAGTACCTTTCGAAACGGAAGGTATGCTTTCGCTTGTCCCCGGCGGAGTGGCTGAAGCGGTTAAGTTGCGCTTTAATCCTGATTTGTATTTCAGGCATCGTTCGCTGATGGCTGGCGGCATCTCTGAGTCGGCTCTCGCTGAAAGGCTCGAGGAATTCGAACTGTCGTTACCGGAAAATCTTCATCTGGCATATCTTCCTCAGCCAGGGCTGATACGCCTACGCCTTGATGGCCGCGGAAATGATGCGGCGAGGCTTGATGTTGATTTTGACGATTATTTCGTGCGACTTCGTGATGCTGTGGGAGAGTATACCGTTTATGACGGAGATGCGTCGGCGGCGGAAATCCTCATAGATGCTTTGCGTCGACGCGGACTGACAATGGCGTCTGCCGAAAGTTGTACTGGTGGTAATATTGCCCATGCGATTACATCGGTTTCCGGATGTTCGGATGTGTTCCGCGGCTCGGTTGTAAGTTATGCCAATGATGTAAAGACTGGAGTACTTGGAGTGGACGCTATTACACTTGCTACTGATGGTGCTGTCAGCGAGGCTACGGTGCGGCAGATGGCTGCCGGCGCTTGTCGTGTATGTGGTGCTGATTGCGCTGTCGCCACGTCAGGCATAGCCGGACCCGGCGGCGCCGTGCCCGGTAAGCCTGTCGGCTCTGTATGGATTGCAGTCGCGGCTCCCGACGGATCTGTCACAGCCTCTCTCCACCGTTTTCCGGGCGACCGTAGCCGTGTGATTGAACGGGCCACAACAACGGCGCTTCTATCGCTCGCGGCTGCTTTGGACAGATCTGACTGTTGTCGCAAATAGTATTCAGCAAAAAAACAGTATATTTGTAAATATGTTACGTAATTCATTTTTCTCCAATATGCCGCAGGTTACCAAAAACCTGTTGATTATAAATATTATCGTGTGGGCTTTCATGGCTTTTATTCCGGCTGCCGACCATGCGATAACAAAGAATCTTGCGCTTTACTACTTCACGTCGCCCGGCTTCCGCCCATGGCAGCTTTTTTCGTACATGTTCCTGCATGCGAATTTCAGCCATCTCTTCTTCAATATGTTCGCATTGCTGATTTTCGGTGCTACCATAGAGCGTTCGATGGGTTCTGTACGCTTCCTGTTCTATTATCTGACGTGCGGACTATGTGCCGCTTTGGTACAGGAAGGCATATTCGCCATCTATGTGCAGCGTTACACAGACCTTATGCTCAATGCGGTATCGGCAGAGGATCTTTCGACGATGCTTAACCGCGGCTGGGATGCCATATTGAGCGGGCGGAATTATTCTATGCCGGAACTTGGTGCGTTGAACGCTTATGTCAACACGCCTCTTGTCGGCGCGTCGGGTGCTGTCTACGGAGTACTTCTCGCTTTTGGTTTTCTGTATCCGAACCAACCGGTCTATCTTATGTTTGTGCCGATTCCTATAAAAGCCAAGTGGCTTGTGATGGGTTACTTCGTAATTGAGTTTGTATCTGGCATAAGCACTTCGGCCGATGGTGTGGCTCATTTCGCCCATCTTGGCGGTATGGTGTTCGGTTTCCTGCTGTTGCTTTACTGGAAGAAAAAAGGAGTATTCAACAACCGCTGGTTCTTCTGATGAGTCGGGTAAAAAACAAATATCCGGCAGGATTTATATCTCTGACGGCCATAACATTGCTTTGTACGGCCGTATATATTGTCACGACTGTATCTCCTGTGCTTGAATCATGGTCTGAACACTTGTTTGGGCTTTCGTCGGACTTGTCGTTGCCGTCGGTGTTGTGGCAGCCGTTTACTTATGCTTTTTTTCACGCTTCGCCATTGCATCTGTTTTTCAATCTGGCTGTGATATATGTTTTCGGACGTTCGATTGTTTTATTCGGGAACGGTAGATACCTGCTTCCCATTTTTGCAGCCGGTAGTCTTTCAGGAGCTTTTTTCTATATTGTCTTTTACGGATTGATGCTTGGCCGCTCTTCTTTGCTTGTCGGTGCTTCTGCCGGAGCGTTGGCTCTTGCACTGGCGACGGCTGTGTCGACCCCTAAAATACGTGTGGATATACTTGGTTTTGCCCGGATGGCCGTTATTCCTTTGACTGTAGCGGTGGTCCTGCTCAGTTCTGTCGGTCTTGCCGGAGGTAACTTCGGCGGAGCGATAGCCCATCTTGGAGGCATAGCAGCCGGAATAGGAGCAGGGGCAATCATACGTCGGAAAAATACGCTTGTCAATGAGCGTATTGCCGTTCTGAGAAAAGAACTCGACAGGCTTCGCCGACGTATTGATATTTCAGGGTATGAGTCGCTTGACGAGAACGAGCGTCAGCGCTTTATATATCTTTCTTCAATTTTTTCATAAATGGCTAAGCGAAAGATAACAGCTCATAATTCAACTGATGGCGGCAAACAGCGTCGGTCGGCAGGAATACGTGTTTTGCGCTTTGTCTCAATCCTGCTTACAATTCTCCTTGGTGTTGTGCTGATTGTCAGCGCATATTCCGGGCGTATATCGCCTCTCCGTTATGGCGGTATATGGGGTTTGCTGCAGTTGAGCTATCCATTATGGCTTACCGTGATGGTATTTGTTGTGTTTATTCAGTTGTTCTACTGCCGTAAAGGAGCTTTTATCGGTTTTGCGGCTATGCTTTTTACAGCGGGGCCGTTCCTTGATTTCTGTCCTTTGAATTTCAGTAGTCGCAAGCCATTGCCTGATGCTCCTGTGATAAAAGTGATGAGCTATAATGCAATGGGCTTTTTCAATAAAAATTATGATGTTGAAAATCAGCCGGAAGAAAATCTTACACTTAAATATATAATAGACAGCGATGCTGATATCGTATGCGTGGAAGAAGCGACCTTCCTTTTTGCCAACAAGCGCTTCGGTGTCACGCATCAGCTGCTTGATTCATTGCACTCCGTTTATCCTTATGTCTACAAAAATGGTGATTACCAGGCGTTTTTTTCTCGATATCCAGCCGAGCCGATTCATCTTGATGTAAATTATAAGGAGCTTGAAGGTTATATTTCGGCATATCGTGTGACGGTAGATGACCGATTGCTGACCGTTTTCAGCCTACATCTTCGTTCTTTTGCCCTTGATCAGTCTGATAAGAATGCTTATCGCGATCTTACCGAATTGCAGCCCGACGGTAAGCGTTCGGCCATAGGAACCATGTTGCACAAGATTACAGAAGCTAATGTGTCCAGAGCACGTCAGGCGGTCAAACTGTTAAGCTTCATTCGTCTTTATGGAGGGCCTGATGTGATTGTGTGCGGTGATTTCAACGATTGTCCCGACTGTTATGCCATCCACAAGCTTAATGATGCAGGATTCAGAAGTGTATATCCGGAAGTAGGCCTTGGACCGATGATTACATATAATTCAGACCGTTTTTATTTTTGTATAGACCATATACTGACACGCGGCGGCATACGTCCGCTCTCCATACGTAAGGACCGTGTACGTTACTCCGATCACTATCCGCTTATCGCTACTCTTGAACTTATGCCTACAAATAAAGAAGGTACATGGGAATAGAGGTGCGATATTTATAAACAATAATTTTAAAACCATGAAAATAAACACGTTTACATTTTTTGCAGGTTCACTGCTGTTGATGTCGTCTTCGTATGATGCTTCCGCAGAACGTGTGCCTGCTGCAGAAGGTAAGTTTCAGCCTACCTGGGAGTCTGTTTCCGCACATGAAACGCCGGAATGGTTCCGTGATGCAAAATTCGGAATATGGGCGCACTGGGGCCCGCAGTGCCAGCCGGAAGCAGGCGACTGGTATGCCAGAGGAATGTACGAACAAGGAAGCCACGCCTACCGTAAACATATTGAACTCTACGGGCATCCCTCGGAATTCGGCTTTATGGATGTGATAAATCAGTGGAAAGCCGACAACTGGGATCCTGAAAGGCTTGTTGCTCTTTATAAGCGTGCTGGTGCGCAGTATTTTTTTGCGATGGGCAACCATCATGATAATCTTGACCTTTGGAACAGCCGGCATCATCGCTGGAACTCGGTCAATGTAGGACCGCATCGCGATATCCTCGCCGGATGGGAAAAAGCTGCAAGGGCTAACGGCTTGCCATTCGGTGTGAGCATTCATTCATCTCATGCCTGGACGTGGTATGAACCTGCTCAAGGAGCGGATAAGGATGGAAAATATGCCGGACTTTCCTATGACGCACGTCTGCTTAAGGCTTCCGACGGAAAGGGACGTTGGTGGGACGGTCTTGACCCACAGGAACTATATCAACAGAATCATGCTCTTAGCGTACGAGGAAAAGATGTTTGGGACTGGCCTGAAGGAGTAGCCGTGCCGACACGTGAATATTACGACGATTTTTTCAACCGTACTGTCGACATGATTGACAGTTATAATCCCGACCTGATATATTTCGATGATACGGTTCTTCCGTTCTGGCCCATTGATAATACGGGGCTTGATGTAGTGGCGCATTTCTATAACAGCAACATGAACCGTAACAACGGACGGTTGACGGCTGTGGTGTTTGGCAAAAAACTTGAGGACAGTCATAAACAGGCTATCGTATGGGACGTGGAGAAAGGTATTCTTCCCGATTGCCAGTCCCTGCCTTGGCAGACTTGTACCTGTCTTGGAAACTGGCATTATGACCGTGGCCTCTATGAACGCGACGGATATAAATCGGCGGCTACCGTAATCCGTATGCTTGTGGACATAGTCAGCAAGAACGGTAATATGCTTTTGAGTGTGCCTGTCCGTGCCGACGGATCTATAGACGAAAAAGAAGAGAAAATCCTCGGAGATATAGCAGCATGGATGGATATCAATCGGGAAGGTCTGTTTGGCACTCGGCCGTGGACAGTGTTCGGAGAAGGTCCGTCGGTTGAAAATGCCGCACCGATCGAACGGCAGGGATTCAATGAAGGAAAATCCGTCTTTACATCGGAAGATATACGCTATGTAGTTAAAAACGGAGTGCTGTATGCGCATGTGTTGGCTTGGCCTGCCGACGGTCATGTACT
>ERZ778515.785-NODE-785-length-26058-cov-18.202207_pt1 | contig 26058 bp, 21 predicted proteins | sample MGYA00510343_ERZ778515 | MGnify/ENA primary metagenome ERZ778515 (study PRJEB29527, sample SAMN07138965) | mouse gut metagenome | material: feces | host: mouse | place: China:Nanjing | collected 2016-01-25 ...
ACTTCTAACTTTTGCCCCGACTGCGGCCAGACGGTCAAGGAAAAGAGACTCGAAAACAAAACTTTCTTCATCGGGCTGCTGTCGGGACTGACACGTATCAATCAAGGTTTTTTATATACGGCGTGGCAACTTCTGATTCGTCCTTGGAAAGTGATACGCGACTATATACAGTGTCGTAGGGTAAGGTATATGGCCCCGATTTCGATGCTTATAGTCGTATGCTTTATAAGCGCGTTTGTTTCAGGGCTTATGCCTTCTGCCCCCGATGGCGTAGTGGAAGAAACTGCAAACGGTCATATCTCGTTTATATATAAAGCATTGTTAGCGGTAACTGATTTTTTAATGAATAGTATGGTTGTCCTCAACCTTACAATTTATATCCCTGCGTTGTTAGCTATCCCGATTGTATATAGAAAGGAGGGAGCAAGGAAATATAACCTTGCCGAATATTTCGCTGCAATGATATATATGACATCATCAGTACTCCTTTTTAGTACTATTATGAGTCCGTTGTCGCTTATATCTGAAACATTGTATTCAGGGCTGGAGATGTCCTATTCCATATTTATTTGTTCCTTAAGTATGTATAAAGCCTTTCCTGTTGCAGGGTTGAAAAAGCGAATTGGATATTTCACATTATATTTGATTGTATCCGCTGCACTTTATCTTCTTATAATTCTTGGCTTTTTAACTCTTTCCTTTTCAAGCGTTTCATAATATATAGTTTTCATCACTGAAAAAGACATTTTCAATGAACAGCCCAGATCGGGCTCTCTCTTTTGAGTAAGCGCGAAACCTTTTGCCTTATGAATTTAGACCTAACAGGTCGAAAGAAATTATTGAATACTCCGATGGGTTTAATAGCCTATCATTATTCACTCATTGCCTCATTGCCTCATCTTTTGTTAGCCTTTAACAGTCAAACACTTGTGTGATTTGTTATAAAGTTGTACCTTTGTAAGGTATTATATAAAAACTTCTGCTTATGGCACGACCGATTAAAGAAACCCCCGAACTTCGAGGGAACGATGCGGTGAGATTTGAATCCCTTATATCTACCCCAAAACCGGTGTCCAAAGAAGAGAAGGAACGTGCCCGCAAGGCTTATGAAGTAATGAAATCTATAAGCAATTTCCAGTGGTGAAAATTGATTTCAGCAAGCTGCGACAGTTTCAACTCACAGAGGACTCCGACATAAAGCCGTTCAAATGCGCTGATGGTGATTTGAACGATTTTCTCTTTGAAGACGCAAAGCATTTTCAAAGAGAACTTATGGCTGTGACTTATTTGCTCGAATGTATGGAGCAGAATAAGACCGCAGCCTATTTCAGTTTGCTTGCTGACAAAATTATATTCAATCCTGATGAAAAAGGTGTTTGGAATAAGCTGAACAGCAATATTCCAAACTCACAACGTCGCAGAAGCTATCCCGCCGTAAAGGTTGGTCGCCTTGCGGTGAATGAAGATTATTCCGGTCAAGGTCTCGGGACATTCATACTTGACAACATCAAGTATGCATTCTCTAATGTAAAGCGCCTTGGCTGCCGCTTTATCACAGTAGATGCCCTGAAAACTGCCGTGCCGTTTTACGAACGTAACGGCTTTCAATGTATAACAGAATCAGATAAGGACGATGAAACACGTTTGATGTTCTTCGACCTTAAAAATTTCATAACAGAATGATGTCTATGAAATAAATCTTTCACAGACACATAGATATAAGGCGTTAGCTTTATTCTTGCTTCCTAAAAATCGGCAAAATTTCAATAAGCAGTCAAGAGTAAAAGTTGGTGCTCGGTGAGGGCGCGAAATCATGGGGGATATTTGTGATTGAAAGGGTGGCAACGACATCTGAACCCATTTATATGCGGGTTGTTTATCTAAAAGATTAGAATGAATCGAGTATGAATGGTACGGTCTCAGACAAGGTCAGGCATTTTTTCCATGTGGTCTCCAATATAAGGCCGATAGTATGGATAGGGCTGTATGTGATGGCCACGCCGGTGTTCGCGCTCATTTACTGGGCGTTGCCCGACGGACAGTTCAGGATTCCCGCCGGGGCGGGCACTGACTTCGGGTCGTGGCTTTATTACAGTATCGTCACCATCACCACCCTTGGTTTCGGCGACTACACCCCGGCCCATGGATGGGCGCAGGCGGTCACGGCTGTTGAGGTGATGTGCGGACTGATATTCCTCGGACTGTTTCTCAATGCCGTCGGGTCGATGAAGTCTGAGATAGATGTGGAGTCGGAAATCGAGAAACAGAGACGTCTCAGGGAAGCCGAGCAGAAAGACCGTCTGCTGAAAAGCATCCCCCGTCTGCTGCATCAGCTAAACATATTTCTGTCATACTGTTACGCGGTGACAATGCCGGTTGGGCGGCGCGGCGGGGAGGAGGTATCATTCAATCCCGATTTCAGTTTCAATGACCTTGCCGACATGTTCAGGCCGTCGGGGCTGCCGATTGACAATACCCGCTTGCCAGCGGTCGAACGCCTGTTGGCAAGCGCGTCAAATATGAGCCTGCTGCTCGACTCGGTGCAGAACAGTGTCGACCTGCGCCAATGGCCTGACGTGCTGGAAGACAGTTTCTCCTTTGTCGCCGATTACCAGATGTTTTCCTCGTCAGGCATATTGACAAGGAGACTCACAACCGGCGCGGGAGCCACCGGGGCATCTGACGCAGCCGCTGACAGCGAGGCGCGGATTTCAAGGCTTGTCGCGGGATGGCAGGGGGAGTTGAATTTTGACAACGAGCCTGAGCTGCAGCCTGTCGGCGAGCTTTACTCGTTTATCAAGGAATGCGGCGCGATTGCCCTGAGGCTTGAGAGACGGCTGACAGCGATTGCTTTTGACAAGCCTGAATGAGGGCTTGGCCATAAAATCACGGCATAGGTTGGAAATGTGGGTGAAAGATGGTAAATTTGTAAGTGAAAAACCGAACCACTTACAATAACATCATCAATATCGCCATGAAAAAGATTCTGAAAGGAGTTGCGTGTGGCATGTGCGCGCTGTTGGGCCTCACTGCTGCCGCCCAGGAGGCGGTGCAGGTCAATATCCCGGCTGTTGCCCCGACCAAAGTGAAACATCCCTGCTGGAGCCGCAACGCGGTCATCTATGAGGTCAACCTGCGCCAGTTTACCGACGAGGGGACATTGCAGGCGTTTGACAAGGAGTTGCCCCGCCTCAAGGAGTTGGGTGTAGACCTGCTCTGGTTCATGCCGGTCCATCCAATCTCGGAGAAAAACCGCAAGGGGACACTCGGCAGCTATTACGCTGTGCGCGACTACAAAGACATCAATCCCGAGTTTGGCAATCTTGAGGATTTCAAAAACACTGTCAAGAAGGCCCATGACCTTGGTATGAAGGTGATAATCGACTGGGTGCCCAACCATTCGGGATGTGACAACGCCTGGGTGGAGCAGCACCCCGACTGGTATGTCCGCAACGAGAAAGGGGAGATGTATGGCCCGTATGACTGGACCGATGTCTACAAGTTCGACTACTCCAATCCCGAGATGCGCGCCGGGATGATTGACGCGTTGAAATTCTGGCTCACCGAAGCCGGCATCGACGGCTTCCGTTGCGATGTGGCCGGAGAGGTGCCCACCGATTTCTGGAACGAGGCCCGTCCGCAGCTCGAGGAGGCCCAGCCTGGTCTGTTCATGCTCGCCGAGGCCACCAAGCCTGAGCTCCAGGTCGAGGGCTTCGACATGGGCTACAACTGGCCGATGAAAGACCTCTTCTCGGAAATCGCCGCCACCCAGGGGCAGTACACGTTTGTCGACACCCGCGACGGCCAGACCGAGCCGCGCAAGTTCGCCGTGAAGCACGCGGTGGCAATCGACTCGATGCTCAACGCGCAGGCCGCTGAATTCCCCGCCGACACCTACCTGATGGAGATGATCACCAACCATGACCTCAATTCATGGGAGGGCACCGAATTCGAGCGCCTCGGCAATCTCTCGCAGGCATTCGGCGTGCTTAGCTTCACTTTGCCGGGTATGCCGCTCATATACACCGGTCAGGAAACCGGTATGAACCGCGCTTTTGAGTTCTTTGAGAAAGACAAGGCTCCGCAGTGGGAACCGCGCAACGAGTATTTCACGTTCTACAAGACTCTGACCGACCTGAAACATACCCGCAAGGCCCTGGCCGCAGGCAACCCCGAGGGAGCCAAAATGATGCGTTATCCGACCGTGTCGCCCGACCTCTACATCTTTGAGCGCTCGCTGGGTGACTCGCGTGTGGTGGTTGCCGTCAACCTCGGTTCAAAGGAGGAGGCTGTGGAGTACACCGGGGCCGCGCCCGACATGGCCGGGCTGACCGATGTTTTTGCTCCAGCCAATGCCGCCGCAATTCCCGCCACCCTCGCCCCGGGCGCATATGTAGTGCTTGCGACCCCTGCGTCTGAATCTCACAGCTGCTGTGGTAAGAAATGACCACCGGCCGTGGTCATTCCCCGCGTCAAGTCAAAAAAAGAGCCCGACACCTCCCGAAGGAGGGCGGGCGGAGAAGGATAATCATTTTTGAGTGGACGGCTTTTTAATAAAGCCAGCAAAATGCCTTCTCTTGCCATTATAACGCGTGGCAGATGACAATGTTCATTGTGTTAAGTCCCGGCATGTTTTAAAACATGCCGGGACTTAATGATTATTCTTGTCCAAGCCAATGGGTTTTCAATCTATTTCATTATATTTGCAGATGCCATAATGGCTGTCTTAATTGTCTGACAAACGTTTCCTAATCATATTCATTTACCCCAGATTCCATCAACATGAAACAGAATTACCTCCGCCCAGGGGCAATCCTGATATTGGCGTTAGCTGCCGCTATCAATGGATTTGCTGCCCCAAGAGAGTCTTTAACCATATGTTAAAGTTCTCCCATCCCTGTGATGGGGCTGTCACGGCAGACCCCGGCTGAAGATGAGTCAATGGCCATCACAGACTTCGAGTCACAAGTCAAAGGCCGCTACTCCTGTGAATATTACAGCCCGCTGGTGAATCCCGAAACCGATGAGCCGTATGGCCGCTGCATCGAGCAACCGATGATTGTGGAGAATTATTTCTCTGATGACCCCGGTGATGTCAACATCGGATATCTCTTCATCCTCAGGGCGATACTGAAGGGCCACGTCGACTTTGAGAGCGGGGAAATCACTATACCGAGCTGCTTCGCCACGGTCTACTATGAGGATCCCGACGACTATGACGACCCGGGCCTGGATGTCTATTTCGTCACCGTGGATGTCGAGGATGGGCGTTATGTGCCTAATTTCGACAGGCCTTTCACAGGCACATTCCAGCTGCATGACGGGAAAATCTCCAAGATTGTCTCGCAAGACCGCTGGGGATATGTGGCGATGAATGGCGAAGGACAGCATGTCGGCTGGTTTGAGATTGCCGAGAACAGCGTATTCTATCTCGGACATGGAGAGATGGAATATTTGACCGCCGTTGATTATGACGGTGACGGCAACCCTGATGTGGAGCAAACGGTGGTTCATGCTGTCAGTGACGGACATAAGGCAGTAGTCTACAATGCGTTCCGCACAGGATGGGAAAATCCGGTGGAGGTTGAGATAGATGCCGACAATATGTCGGCTACTTTCCGGGAACAGGAAGTGAGATTGGGTGAGAATACTGCCGTTTTGTCTGACGCGGACAATTCCCGGATATTTTCAGGTGTGATTCGCGACATTACCTGGGATGATGACAAGCGCGACGAAGCGCAAAACGCGGTGATTGACATTCCGGCAGTGAATGTCATCGGAAAGGATTCAGATGAGAAAATCGCGGAATTTTCAAAGGTGCGCTTTTATTTCAAGGATGACATCATATCCCAGACGGGAGGTGTGGCCGCCCCTGAAACCTATTCCTCCGCTGATGAATTGCCGACAGAATATTTCAATCTGCTTGGTGTCAAAGTAAACGGGGAGACTCTGGCCCCCGGAATATACATCGTGCGCAGCGGAACCGCTTCATCCAAAATTGTCATAAGATAATACGGCAAACGTGTCTGACTGACACCTGTAATTCCAAGACCGCCCACGAATCCTGGATTGAATCCACCCCAGCCTGGCTTCGATTCCTCTCTGTCCGCGAATCCGGAGGATTCGTTAACTATTAGCCCCGGGTTGGCGCGCGGGAGCCACTTGAGGGCGACCAAGCGGCAACCCGGGGCTACGGTCATCAGGCGGGAGATTCTGAAAGAATCGTTTTATTGCTGTCCGATAAAAATTTATTGCTGTCCGGTAAAACTTTGACATGATAGGAAATGGACTATTTTTATCTCATACAGCATGAAACAGACTCGTATAGATGTCTTTTAAGGGCTTTTTGATGCTTAATGCTACCAATTTCACATCGCCTCAAATGACAAGCCCTTTTTCGTAAAACAGGTGTAACTTATTATATTTGTAGAGAATATATGATTTTGTCTTTTTTTACCGGACAGCAATAATAAAAATTAATGAGTTGCTTTTATCGTTATATTGTAAAGTTTCAACATATAGAACACTCATCAAGTTATGATCAAAGCAATGATTCTTGCAGGTTGCGGTGGCTTTGTCGGCACCTGCGGCCGCTACCTTGTCGGCAAGTGGGCCTCCGGGATGTTCCACGGCAGCTTTCCGATGGGGACATTCCTCGTCAACATAATCGGCTGTTTCATCATAGGTCTCTTCTTCGGGCTGCTGGAGAAGTCCCATGTCATGAGCGCGAGCGAAAATGTGTTGTTTATCACCGGATTCTGCGGCGGGTTCACCACTTTCTCCTCGTTTGCCGATGACCTCTGGGTGCTTGGCAACAAGGGTGACTGGACCACATCTGTCATCTATCTCTGCGCCAGCGTCATCGTCGGGGTGCTGCTCGTCTGGGGCGGCCGTGCGCTTATCCGCTGAAATCAAATGTCACACAATAAACCGAAGCCGTCGTCGGGAATCTTCCCGGCGACGGCTTCGGTTTATTGTGTGACGGTTGGGGCTTCTGCCCGCAGGTCGTGTCAGGGGCGTACTTCCAGTGTGGGGATGTCGTGAAGACGCATCGTGAACTGGAGGGTGGAGTAGGGAGGAATCAGGTCGTTGGGGGTAGATGACCCGTAGGCCTGGTTGTAGGGGAGGATGATTTCCACGGAGTCGCCCACATGCATGTTCTGCAGGGCGAGCTGCCATCCGGCCACCACCTGGTTGACAAGGAAGTATGTGCCGTTCTCGCTTGTGGAATCTGCGTCGAACACTTGCCCGAGGTAGTTGCGGCCGACGTAGCGGGCGCGCACGGATGATGTCAGCAGCGGCACCAGGTTTCCGGCGGTCTCCGAGCGGTCGTTGAACCAGTGGATGAGGATGTAGCTGTTGGCGTTCCATTGGGGCTGGAGACGTTCGTAATACTTCGTGCCGTCGGGGTTGAGGCGTGTCTCCTGCTGGGCTATCCAGGTGAGGTTGGCTTCGCGGTATTCCTCGTAGCGATCCCAGATGGTGCCGATGTCGGTGTCCTCATCGTCGCTGTCGCTGCAACTGCAGAGAGCGGGAATGAGCAGCATCGCTCCGGCGAGATATGTCAGTGATTTCTTCATTGCAAGTCTTTGATAAGAAAAGAGAGATGTCTGTGGGCCTGGCGTTCAGGAGGTTCAGAATTCCACTTTGGGAGCTTTGTTGGCCCCTTCTTCGGCCTGGAACATGTCTTTTGGGTCGAAGTTGAACATCGATGCCCAGATGCTTCCGGGGAAGCGCAGCACCTTCTTGTTGTAGGTCTCCACCTCCTCGTTGTAGCGGCGGCGCTCTGTGGCGATGCGGTTCTCGGTCGATTCGAGCTGTTCCTGGAGGTTCATGAAGTTGGTGTTGGCCTTGAGGTCGGGATATGCCTCGCGGACGGCGTTGACATAGATGTCGAGGGCGCCGCGCAGGTTGCTCTGAGCCTGCTGGTAGGCGGCGATGTTGGCCTGGGCGGAGTCGCCCGAGATGGCGTTGGCGTCGTTGTATGCCTTGGTCAGCCCGGCGCGCGCGTCGGTCACATTCTGCAGAGTGGTCGACTCGTGGGCGGCGTATCCCTTGACGGTGTTGACGAGGTTGGGAATCAGGTCGGCGCGACGCTGGTACTGGTTCTCCACCTGGCCCCACTGTTTCTTTACGGCCTGGTCTGCGTCGACCATTCCGTTGTAGCTGGAGCAGCCTCCGAAGAAGAGGAACACCAGCAGGAGGGCGATGACGATGCCTGCGATATAGCTTTTTTTCATTGTCTTATGGTTTTGAGATGTCAATATCCGGGGGTGTCTTTGATATCAACATCCGGGACGCGTGTTAAGTTGCCGACACGCGTCCCGGAAGAGATGGGTCGTTGGAAATCAGCCGAGCTTGCGCAGCAGGGAGTTGAGCGACACTCGGTCGTGGATGAGGCTGTGGAGGTCTTCGACCTTCACGCGGGTCTGGGCCATGGAATCGCGCTCGCGCAGGGTGACGGTGTTGTCCTCCAGGGTCTGGTGGTCGACGGTGATGCAGAAGGGTGTGCCGATGGCATCCTGGCGGCGGTAACGTTTGCCGATGGAGTCCTTCTCCTCGTAGTGGGTGTTGAAGTCAAACTTGAGGTCGTTGACAATCTCGCGGGCCTTTTCGGGCAGGCCGTCCTTGCGGACAAGGGGCATGACGGCACATTTCACGGGGGCGAGGGCCTCGGGGAGGTGGAGCACCACGCGGGAGTCGCCACCCTCGAGCTGCTGCTCCTCGTAGCTCGAACACATCACGCTGAGGAACATACGGTCAACGCCGATGGATGTCTCGATGACGTAGGGTGTGTAGCTCTCGTTGAGCTCGGGGTCGAAATACTGTATTTTCTTGCCGGAGAACTTCTCATGCTGCGAGAGGTCGAAATTGGTGCGGGAATGGATTCCCTCAACCTCCTTGAAGCCGAAAGGCATCTGGAACTCGATGTCAGTGGCGGCGTTGGCGTAGTGGGCCAGCTTGTCGTGGTCGTGGTAGCGGTATTTCTCGTCGCCAAGGCCGAGGGCCTTGTGCCATTTCAGGCGGGTCTCTTTCCATTTGCCGAACCATTCGAGCTCGGAGCCGGGGCGCACGAAGAACTGCATCTCCATCTGCTCGAACTCGCGCATGCGGAAGATGAACTGGCGGGCGACGATTTCGTTGCGGAATGCCTTTCCGATCTGGGCGATGCCGAAGGGGATGCGCATGCGGCCGGTCTTCTGCACGTTGAGGTAGTTGACGAAGATGCCCTGGGCGGTCTCGGGACGGAGGTAGACTGACATGGCTCCGTCGGCGGTGGAACCCATCTCGGTCTTGAACATGAGGTTGAACTGGCGCACCTCGGTCCAGTTGCGGGTGCCGCTGACGGGGTCGACGATTTCCTCGTCGAGGATTATCTGGCGCAACTCCTCGAGGTTGTTGTCGTTCATCGCCTGGGCGAAACGCTCGTGGAGAGCGTCGCGCTTGGCCACGGTCTCGGCCACACGGGGATTGGTCTGGCGAAACATGGCCTCGTCAAACGACTCGCCGAAACGCTTGGCGGCTTTCTTTACCTCCTTGTCGATTTTCTCGTCATATTTGGCGAGCTGGTCCTCGATGAGGACATCGGCGCGGTAACGCTTCTTGGAGTCGCGGTTGTCAATCAGGGGGTCGTTGAAAGCGTCGACATGGCCCGATGCTTTCCAGATTGTCGGGTGCATGAAAATCGCGGAGTCGATGCCGACGATATTCTCATGGAGGAGGGTCATGGCCTCCCACCAGTAGCGTTTGATGTTGTTTTTGAGCTCTACGCCGTTCTGGCCGTAGTCGTAAACGGCTGAAAGGCCGTCGTAGATTTCACTTGACTGAAAGACAAAACCGTATTCCTTGGCGTGGGAAACGATTTTCTTGAACACGTCTTCTTGCTGTGCCATTGTCAGTTATGCGGGTTGTTTGTTTTGTTTTCTGTTTTGACGCGGAGCAGCCGTGCGGCGAAATGCCGCCATCGGCCCGGCTCCCGGATTTAAGCCACAAATTTACGAATTTTTCCCGAATCCCCCAAATCCGCCCTGCGCCCCGCTACATCGACTGGGGTGTCAGGTGTGTCAGTAGAGTTTCACCACGTTTGAGGCATATGCCGAGAATCCCATCCGCTCCAACGACTGGTTGTTTATCGGGAGCGGGTCGGGCAACTTGTCGTAAATGGCCATAAAGCCGTCGGCCATCCCTTGGGGAGACTCAATACCGACGCATCCCTTTGCGGAGACATAACACAGTCTCTCCCTGAACGGGTCAAGATAATCTTTGACATCGGGAATCTTTGACAGGAACCTGACGGTGTTCAGAATCTGAATGACCGCCTTGTGTCTCTTGCTGCCAATCGCCCCCTCGGATAATTCATGGATTATGAAGTAATCTTGGGAATCCAGGGTGTATGCGATGAAGTCGGGACGGCTCATGCCTTTCGCCCAGTCACCCTGCGGGGTGTTGAACTGGTTGAGGTATTCCTCATATCTTATGAAGCGCAGTTCATGCCTGCGCGGGCCGTTTCCGTTGAAGTATGTCGCAGTCCCGGTGGCAGGGGCGCGTTTTATCGAGCCGCCGATTCCTTTCACATCCACGATGTCAAAGACATTGTCGGAAATGTCTTCGTAGAAGACTGTTGCCGGGGCGGGATAAGGTGTCTCCAACGCTCCCGACCGCCGGTCGTTTATGGCTGCGAGGATTGATGATTGGAGCAGGGAGACAATCATTTCACCAATGAGTTGTATTCGTTGTATATTTCTGCGATGGGGTCAGAGAGAACACTGGTGTCGATGATATCCGTCCCGTTGTCTTCGATGTTCATGCGGGTCAGTGTCCCTCCGGCTACGAGGTAGACATCGACATCATCGGCAGAGAGGCTGGCGACCCCCTGTGACGCGTGACGGTGGCGTGCGGTGAGCAGGTTGAGGTAGTTGACAATGTAGGGGCTGTGGGTGGCCATCATCAGTGTCACCTGGTAGTCAAGCCCGTGATGGAAACATCTCTCCACAAGAAAGTCAATCAATGCCGTCTGGTTGTCAGGATACAGGCTCAGTTCAGGTTCCTCGATGAAAAGATGCACGCGCCGGTGGGGGAATTCCCCTACATTCATCCCCGCGCGGAACTCCTTGAGGTTGTCATTGTCGGTGAAGTATCTGAAAAGCGCGCTGTTGAGAGAGTCTTCCAGGTTGTATTTATCGGTGAAATATTGTACGATCACCCCCAATGGGGTTGCCGTCTGCATGCCGGATGAGGCATTGCGCAGGTGTATCGTGTATTCCCCTTCATCGCTTGTCCCGGAAATCTTGTATTGAAGTCCGGCGTTTTTTGTCTTTTCCACATTGAACTCCACCCCGAGGAAATCCATCTTGAGGTGTGGCACATATTTGAGGGCGGTGCGGAAGTTTTCAAGCGTGTCCTGGAGGTAAAAATTGTCCTTGTGCCGGTCGACGGTGCTTGACAGGATATCCGGAATGATGGAACGCTTGTCGCTTATGAAGCATATCTTCTCAAGGCTGAGGTCGGCCGCGTCCAAGGCTCGGACATTGACGCTTGTGGATTTGCGTTCCATCCTTATCTCATATCGCCCGTTTCGGTATGTTATGCGGGAGTCCTCCCTCAGGTATTCAAGCAGGCCGGAATTCCTGAGAAGCGGCATGGTCTTGAACCCGAGTTTGGTATTCTTTATGCCCGAAAGTTTGATGAAAGACCGGAGGTTTACCCGCTTGAACATCCATCGGAACAGGGAAAGCACCTTCATTATCGTACTTTTCCCGCTTCCGGATTCTCCGATGAACACGGTCAATGGCCGGATGTCATTTATCTCAATGTCGACAATCGGACCAAAATTCTCTATCCGGAGATATTCTTTCATTATCATGAGGGATTATATGTTGGGTCAATATGCCTGAATGCAAAATTACAAAAAAAACGGGAGAATGGAGATGATATCAGAAAAATGATTGGGAATGGGGATGCGGACGGGGTTCATGAGGTCAGCTGGCCGGAGACAAATGTGGCGTAGCGGCCCCCGAGCGACATCAGGGAGCGGTGGGTGCCCTGCTCGGTGATGCGGCCCGAGTCCATGAACAGGATGAGGTCGGCGTTGCTGACGGTGGAGAGGCGGTGGGCGGCGATGACCATGGTGCGCCCCTCCGAGAAATCCGAGAGGTTGGCGACGATGCGGCGTTCGGTCTCGGCATCGAGCGAGGAGGTGGCCTCGTCAAGGAGGATGACCGGAGTGTCGCGATAGACGGCGCGGGCAATCATCAGGCGCTGCCGTTCACCGCCGCTCAGCTCCATCCCCGAGGGGCCGATGAGGGTGTGGAGCTTCAGGGGGAGTTTGTCGAGGAGCGAGTCGAGACAGGCAGTGCGGGCTGCCTCTGCCACCCTCTCCATATCGGGAGACTCATCTCCCAGGGCGATATTGCGGGCAATCGAGTCGGAGAAAATGTAGCCCTGTTGCGATACGCTTGTGCAGATTTTTCCCCATTCCTGGGGCTGGAGCGTGGCCACATCCGCCTTCCCTGCGGTGATGGAGCCATCTTGTGGATGGTAAAGCCCCTGGAGGAGCTTCATAAGGGTGGATTTGCCGCATCCGCTCGGGCCGACGATGGCGGTTGTCTTCCCCCGGGGGATGGTCAGGTCAAGGCCGCTGATTACCGGTCGGCTGTCGCAGCCGGGGTACTTGTATGTGACATCCCGGAGGATTATGTCGCCGTCAAGGCTGTCGATTCTCCCCTCAGTAGTTTCGGCAGGCTCATCCATCACGTCGTTGCTGCGGTCGAGGGCGATGGATGTCTGTTGCAGTGAGGACAGTGAGGAGGAGATGGAGCTGAAACCGGTTGCGAGCCGTCCGGAGACAAACGCGACGGTAACCATTGTCCCAAGGGTCATCGCGTCGCCGATGACAAGAGTGGCGCAAAGTCCGGTTATGGCCAGGTCTCGCGACTGGTATAGCAGTGACGCGCCGCTCCCCTGTATGAGCCGGATGTTTTCTGACCGCCGCCGCAGCAGGTTGAGCCGCAGTTGCAGCGTGCGCCAGAGCGACACCCGGTGATTGTGGGCGTTGTGGATTTTCAGGTCAGAGATGCCGTTGACCAGTTCGTAGACGTTGTTGTTGTTGCGGCATTGGATGGTGCGGATGTCATAGTCCACGCTGCGCCTGCGTCGGAGCATCCATCCCTCCCAGGCCAGTCCGGCAAGTGTGAGCAGAAGGAAACCGAGGAAAATCCATGGATTGAACCACAGCAGCAACGCGGAGAACACCGCGATGTTGATGATTGTCAGAAGCAAAGTGGTCGGGGTCTGGAGCATGAACTGCTGGGTCTGCTCCTGGTCGTAGGTCTTCTGGATGAGGTCAGAACTCACCCGCGAGTCGAAGAAACGCAGCGGCAGGCTGACAAGTTTCGTCAGATACCGGTCCACGGCCCCGGTAGAGAGCTGCAGCCCGAGTTTGTTGACCACATATCCCGAGACGGATGTGGTCAGCTGGCTTCCCGCGAATATGGCGATCTGGGCGATGACCAGCAGCCATACAAGGGGGATATCGCGCCGGGCGATGCCCTCGTCGATGGTCTTCTGCATGAGCAGCGGGACAAAGACGCTCGCTCCCAGCGCGAGCAATGCCAGCGACAGGATGAGCAGGTAGGTGGAGCAATGCTCCCGGATGCTGTCGCGCAGGGCGCGGAAAATCTTTCCCCGGCTGTCGTCGGCGGGGAAGCTGACGGAGTGGAACTCTTCGGTCGGGGCGAGAATCAGGGCTATGCCCCTCTCGCCGTCGCCGCAGAAATGCGCGTCGAATTCCTCCCGGGAATAGGCCATCATCCCGGCTGCCGGATCGGCCACGAAGTATCTCCCCTTGCTGACTTTCCACAACACGGCGAAATGGTTCTGGTTCCAGTGGAGAATGGCCGGTAGGGGAGCATCCCCCAACAGCCCGGAACCGAGCTTCACCCCGTATCCTTTCATGCCGATTGATTCCGCGCACTCCTTCAGTCCCCTGACGGAAATGCCGCCGCGCGACAAATCCGCCCGGGAGCGCAGGAACTTCACGGGAATCTTTCGGCCGAAATGCCGGGCGACCATCCTCAGGCAGGTCACCCCGCAGTCCGACTGCTCGATCTGGTGGTAGTAGTGAAATTGTCTGAAACTCATAGATGTCTTATTCTCCACCCATGCCGGATGTGCCACTCATGTCTCGGGTGTCGAATTTTTTCCCGAACGTCATATCAAATCGTAACATCACGACACGTTGGCTACCGGTGTTTTTGCTCCAGCTTGAATAAGCATCACATTCAAAATGGCTTTTGGGCCGCGAGTCGAGCAGATTCACCACAGATAACGTGACTGCGCCTCCCCACTTGAAACTCTTGCGTATGTCTATGTTGATGTCAGTAAGCCATCCGCGCCTGAAGAACGGTTCATTGACGGGAGACTCGCAGCGCAAAGACAGATTCATTCTCCAGTCACGTGCTTTCCCGACATAGAAGCTGTTGCCGAGAGTCATCTTCCACTGCGAGGAGTTCTCTGAGCCGATTCCATATGAGTCGGATAGCCCGAATTCAGAAAAATGTTGGTATGACCATTCTACCTGTCCTGTCAAAATCCATCTGTAGTTCAGGAACACGTTTTGATAAGAAGCGAACAGGTCGGTCCTTGAAGCCTTGCCGATGTCGAGCGGTCCGCTTGCGGTGATTCCATTCACTACGGGGAGCGCCGCCCATCTTGGGGTGTTGCTTATGAATGAAGACTTCCCGCCAAACACCATTTTCTGTAACAATATGTAAGTCAGGCTGACATTATGGCTTGTCTCCGCCTTCAGGTCGGGATTGCCTTGGGTGTATGAAGTCGGGGTCTGCCATTTTACGATTGGATTGACTGAGCCATAGTCGGGCTGGCGCAGGTTGCTCTCATATCCGACGGTTAATATATGATTGGAATTTATGTTCAGACTGACTGAAACTGATGGCAAGAGGTATAAATTAGAGTATTTTCGGTGTATGTCCTGCACATACTGGTCTATGACTCTTTCATACCATCTTGCCGTGGCTCCGACCTGGACGCTGAAGATGTCTGAAAAGTCGTATCTCACCGATCCGAAGATGTCAGCATGACTCTGCAGATAACGGAAGTTGTCAGTGATGGGCATGTCGGGCGAGAGGGCTGGATTGTTGCTCTCAAACATCCTGTAGTGCTGCCTGTCATGATATGCTTTTGTGCCGAGCTGGAGCGACAGCTTGTCATTGAACACTTTGTTCCATGCCGTTTTGAACTGGACTGATTTTTTTGAAAATGGCATTCGGTAAGCCAAAAGCGGTGATTCCGGATTATAATGCGTCGATTCCTCCTCTTCATCAAAATAGAAAGCTGCTTTTGCCCAGAAATTGCTCCCGAGGGAGTCCAAGTCATGGTCATAATTCAACGTGACGCTCCCGAAGGGTTTGTATGGCTTGTGGGTTTGCTCAAAAGTCTCCTGCGAGGAGCCGGATGGCTGATACAGTGAGAATACATTTGAACTGACCTTGGTCTGGTACATGTTGAGCCTGAGATTCATCCCGACAGAGTTTCGGTGGCAAAGGTCAAGGTTGCTGCCGACATCGGCTGAAAACCAGTTTCTGTCTGAGGTCTCTGTCGCGTCGTTTATCCTTACAAGGTCATATGGGAGGCTGGAGCTTTCACCGTAGGTAGTGTATGAGGAATGTGAATTGCGTTTTTCGCGTGACTCGTTTGCGTGAAAACTGGCGGAGAACTGCCAGCGGTCATATTCCCCGTAGTAGAACACCTGCTGCCTGGAGGACAGGCGGTCATTCATATAATGAAGAAGCACGTCAGATGTGACCAGATTTCCTTTAAGCGGAGTCATAATCACATTCACTATGGATTCGTGTTCGGAGTCAGCAATTCCAGGTTGCACAATTATCTCTACACGCTTTATTCTCGATGGGTCGGCGGCTTGCAGCAGCTTTATGGCGGCATAGTCGCCTCCGATGGGTTCTTTGCCGTTGATAAACACCGTGGTGTTTTCCTTGCCTATGATGCTGACAACGTCAGTCCGGTCGCTGATTCGCAATAAAGGAGCGTATTCGAGGAGTGAGAATCCGTTGTCGGCATAAGAGGCAATATCACCGGGGTAAAACGTGAATTTACCTGGAGACACCTGCAATGACGGGGGTGTGACGGTCACCTCGCCAAGCTTAAGGTCGGAGTTTTCCAGCATTAGCCTGCAGGCGATTCCTCTTACAGCGGTTGTGTCAGTTTTTCTGTATCCGATACCCTCGGCTCGCAATATGGCTTTTTCGGGTAATGAGTTCCCGGAGAATGAGAAATGACCATTGATGTCGGTCATCGTGCCGCTGATGAACAAGCTGTCGGGCGACTGCATCATCACTACCGCAATTCCTTCCAGGGGATTGTCTTCCGTGTCGACCACAGTGCCGCTGATTTGAGCTATCCCGTTCAGTGTCCCAGTGGCTATCGCTAAAGACATCGCTATGATTTTGAGTAATTTGGTTGGTCGAGATATAATTGTTGATTGAGTCATTTAGGGAATGTGTTATCAATTAATATACAATGATTCAAATTGTTGCAGAATCAATCCGTCTTTTCTTTTGTCATCGTAACACAGCGGGCAATCGCATTCTTTTACCCCCTCGGTCGTTGATGATGTTTTCGGTTGAGTGTATATTCCCAAGTGTGTAATCTATCCTCAATGTTATGACAATCCCATGATTCGCCAGCTGTTTGACATTGTTGAGTGTTTGCCATATGTGGTGGATGGAAGTGATAGACTTTCGATGAAAGCATTTACTCTGGCAAGCTAATTGTCTTTTTGCATACGGTCTGGTTTTAAAGGTGAGGAAAAATTGATTATAAGTAGGAAGAGGCACACCTATTTTGGTTGGAGTGAAACTAACTGCGTCACAAAGATAATGTTTGAATTGGAAATGTGCAAATAATTTCTATGAAAAATTAAAAATTAAAAACTTTTTGCTATGGAGTGCCTGTTATTGATGGAAAGTTGTTAAGGTTGACGGGCTGCTGTATGTAATGAAAAATGGAAAGAATGGCTACAATGCCAGCCATACAGGGGCTATGGCTCCGCGATGTGTAGTCGCGGAGTTGTCGGGGGGTAGAGTTAAAAAGTGTATAGGCCCTCCTTCTGACGGGTCAGGATTTGGGCAGGGAGTGGAGTACCATGCGGATGTCGTGGTAGTCGATGCCGGGGAGGGCCTCGGTCAGGGCGGTGTAACCGGCCTCGGGGCCGAGGCGTGTGATGACGGAGGTGATGGCGTTGATGGCCACGGGGGGAAGCACCTCCTCGACGGTCAGGCGGCCGGTCTCGATGAACTTCAGCAGATGGCCCGAGATGGTTGTCGGGGTCAGGCCGCGCTCGCGGGCGATGTCCTCGCGCGACAACCCCTGGCGGAACAGGCGGTAGGTGAGGTCGTAGGTTGACTCCTTGGGCTGCCGGGCGGCCCGTTCGCGTGCTTTTGTCTTTCGCTGGGCCTCCTTCTCCTCGCGCCGGCGCGCCTTGGCCTCCTCGGCGGGGTCGCGAGTGGCTTTCATCCAGGCCTGCTGCTTGAAGCCGAGGTAGTTTGATACGGTGTAGCCGTGCTCGTTGATGTCGCGCAGCAGGTAGAGCCGGGCCAGTATGGATTGCTTGAGGTCGAGGGTGAGCTCGGCCACACGGGTGTTGGCGCGCTTGTTGTCGGTCTTGACTTTGCCGCAACGGGCGATGACGTTGCCGAATGTGTCGACGAGGGTGTTGTAGAAGTAGACGGCGCTCTTGCGGACACGCAAGAGGAATTCATCAGATGAGAGTGAGGGGAGCGGGGTGGCGCGGATAAGGGCTGTCCATTTGTCTGAGACCTCTATCACTCGGGCGCGCAGGTCGCGGGCGATGCGTTCAAGGTCGGCGCTTTCCTGGGGGAAGCTGTGGCGGTAGTTGGTGTAGACATGCCGCGAGAGGGATTCCTCGCGGGCGGCGATGTCGCGGAAGGTGAACAGCTCGGTGAGCAGCTGGCGGTAATAGTCGCCTTTTATCCCGTCAAGCATCTCGACACTGCGGCGGGCCTCCCCGGCCTGGTTGAGGATATACTCGGCCACCGCGGGGTCGGGGCGCAGGGAGTCTTCGGCGATGGGTGTGGCCAGCACCATCCCCTCGAGGGTGCGGCATCGGCTGAGGGCCACATACACCTGCCCGGGGGCGAACGATGAGCCCGCGTCGATTATCACCCGGTCGAATGTCAGGCCCTGGCTCTTGTGGATGGTGATGGCCCAGGCCAGGCGCAGCGGCATCTGGGTGAATGTGCCCTGCACCTCGGTCTCTATCGTGTTGGTCTGCTCGTTGATTTTGTATCTGGAGTTCTCCCATACCTGCGGTGTGACCTCGATGGGGGTCTGCCGCCCGGCGACACGTATGCTGACGCTGTGGTCGTCGGCGTTGACCACATGGCCTATCAGGCCGTTGTAGTACTCCCGGGTGACTGTGTCGTTCTTGACGAACATCACCTGCGCGCCGGGCTTGATGACCAGCTCCTCGGCGGTGGGGTAGGCGAGTTCGGGAAATGTGCCCTTCACCTGGGCCTTGTACCTGACGGGGCGGGAGGGGAGTTTGCGCAGCTGGTTGTCGTTGTAGCTGTCGGCCGAGGAGTTGTGGGTGGTAAGGCGGATGTAGCCGCTCCCGGCGGGGGGAATAAAGGCGGGGTCGAGCCTGGAGGCGAGCATTCGCCGATCGGCCTCGGTCAGGCTGTTGTCGCGGATATGGTTGAGCAGTTCCACGAAATCTATGTCTTGCTGCCTGAACACCTTCTCCAGCCTGATTGTGACATATGGAATCCGGGCCAGGGCGTGGCTGCCGAAGAAATAGGGGGTGGAGTAATGGCCCCGCAGTATTTCCTCGTCGCGTGGAGTGACCACTGGGGCGAGCTGCTGCAGGTCGCCTATCATCAGCAACTGCACGCCGCCGAAGGGGCGCGTGTCGCGGCGGTATTTCCTCAGGGCGTTGTCGATGGCGTCGAGGAGGTCGGCCCTGACCATCGAGATTTCATCGATGACCAGCAGGTCGATGGAGCGGATCAGGCGCAGTTTCTGTTTGGAGAAGCCGTAGGTATCGCGTGTCTCGGCCCCGGGGATGTATGGGGCGGGGGAAATCTGGAAGAATGAGTGGATGGTTACCCCGCGGGCGTTGATGGCGGCGACTCCTGTCGGGGCCACCACGACGGCTGTCTTGGCACTGTTTTTCATCACCTCCCTGAGGAAGGTGGTCTTGCCGGTGCCGGCTTTTCCGGTGAGGAATATGCTTACACCGGTGCGTTCCACGAAGTCCCACGCCATGCGCAGGTTGTCGTCGGGGGTCATCTTCATCTGTTCCATTGTCGATTGATGGGGAAGTGGGGAGGGCGGTTGGCGAGGGATGAAACAATGATGCCAAGAGCGGGAACCGGGGGATGCGTTCTCCCGGCTCCCGCCCTTGAAAGCGGTCTGTGAGGGCTGGTTAAGCCTTGGCAGCCTCGAGGGAAGCCTTGCGGAATTCCTTCATTGCCTTCTCGATTTCGAGGGAAGCCTTGCGGGCGCGTGTGCCTGCGGCCTTGTTGCCGTTTTCGAGCTGGGCCTGGGCCTCTTTCTGGAAAGCTTCATAGAGGGAAGCTACCTTTTCAACTAATTCTTTCATTGTCTTAACTGTGTTGGATATTTAAGGATTTCAGATGCGTGAGGGGAGGTGGAGAGGGGCATTGCCTGCCTTCTTTGCGATGATTTTTGGCAAAGTTAGCAAAAAAAAGCGTATATCAATGCTTTGTGTCGGGGAAAACGGAAATTTTCTATAAAAAAGATGGAAAACAGCGTGAAGCGGAGCCGTGTCAGCCCAGTTCAACCTGTGTGGAGTTGTAAATTCCCAGCCCGAGTGTCTGCATGAACTGCTTTATGGCGGCCTGCGCCCTCACGGAGTTGCCCGCCTGGTCGAGGCGCGGAGAGAAAGCGGCGATGCCCAGAAGGCCGGGCAACACCCCGACGATGCCGCCGCCAACGCCTGTCTTGGCCGGAAGCCCTGAGGAGAACATCCAGTCGCCCGTGTGCTGGTAGAAACCCACCGAGGCCATCATGCTGACAATCTTCGGCGAAATCTCCTCGGGAAAGGAGCGTTCGCCGGTCAGCGGGTTGATGCCTCCGTTGGCGATGGTGGCGGCCATCGCCGAGAGCTGGCGGCAGGTCACCCCGAGCGAGCATTGGCGTGTGTATAGGTCGAGGCTCATCATCGGGTCGTCATACAGGCGGTCGTGCTTCTTGAGCAGCCAGGTCATTGACCGGTTGTTGTAGTTGGTGTCAGACTCCGAGCGGTAGAGCTCGTCTATTAGCTGCGGCTCTGAGCCGAAGAGCGACACCATGTTGTCGACGATGGCTTTCCATTTCCCAACCGGGTTGCCCAGGGGCTTGACCATCGAGCAGGTCGAGATGGCTCCGGCGTTGACCAGGGGGGTGGATGGATGGTCGTTCTCGAGCAGAATCGAGAATATGGAGCTGAATGGGAGGCCGGTGGCGTCGGCGCCGATTTTGCGCAGCACCATCTCGGGCGACCACTGCTTCATGGCGAGTATGGCCGAGGCCACTTTCGAGACTGACTCGATGCCGAAGACATACGCGTCGTCGCCGAAACTGAACACTTCCCCGTCGGGGAGCGTGACAGTCAGGGCGAAGAGGTCGGATGGGACGTTGGCCAGGTAAGGGATATAATGGGCGTTATGTCCGCCGTTGTCGACGCGCGCCATGGTGTAGGCTCCCTCGGCGGCCTCGGCGATTTCCTGTCGTGTAATCAGACGTGACATGTGTTATGGTGTTTTATTTATGGATGTTTAAGGTCTTGTGGGGCTCGTTTATGATGGGTCAGGCCACGGGGAATCCGGCCTCGCCAAGGGCGGCTTTCAGGCGTGAGACATGGTTGTGGTCGAGTGTCTCCAGTTCGAGATGCAGGGTGCAGGCGTTGATTTGCGATGAGGCCGCGACACGTTCGTGGCTTACGGAAAGCACATTGCCGCCGTGGTCGGCCACCACTTTCAGCACCTGCGATAGGGTGCCGGGCTTGTCGGGCACCTCCAGCTCAAGCTGGCAGAGACGGCCGTTTTTGAGCAGCCCGCGGTTGATGACGCGGCTCAGGATGTTAACGTCGATGTTGCCTCCTGAAACCAGGCAGACCACCTTCTTGCCCTCGAGGGGCAGTTTGCCGAACATGGCGGCGGCCACAGCGGCGGCCCCGGCCCCCTCGGCCACGAGCTTCTGCTTCTCAATCAGGGCGAGGATGGCGGCGGCGATTTCGTCGTCGTTCACGGTGACAATCTCGTCGACATAACGTTCACAAAGCTCGTAGGTGAGGTCGCCCGGCTCCTTGACGGCGATGCCGTCGGCGACGGTCGACACCGAGTCGAGATGGACCCGCTCATGTTTCTTCATTGATTCGGCCATCGAGGGCGCGCCGGCGGCCTGCACTCCATAGATCTTGATGTCGGGGCGCAGGGTCTTCACGGCGAATGCCACTCCGGCTATCAGGCCGCCGCCACCCACCGGGACGACGATGGCCTCCACACCGGGCATCTCCTCAAGTATCTCGAGTCCAATGGTGCCCTGTCCGGCGATGACTTTGGGGTCGTTGAAGGGGTGGACGAAAGTGTAGCCTTTCTCCTCCTTCAGCTCGATGGCCTTGGCGTAGGCGTCGTCGTAGACCCCCGGCACGAGGCATACCTCGGCTCCGAGGCGCTTGGTGGCCTCTATTTTAGAGATGGGCGCGCCGGCGGGGAGGCATATGAGCGACTTTATGCCGTTGTGGCTGGCTGCGAGCGCGACCCCCTGGGCATGGTTGCCGGCCGAGCAGGCAATCACGCCATGGTGTTTCTCCTCGTCGGTGAGCTGTGAGATTTTGTAATACGCACCCCTGAGCTTGAATGCCCCGGTGTGCTGCAGGTTCTCAGGTTTGAGGTATATCCGGCAGCTGTCAGAAAGCTGTGTCGGGCCTATGATTTTAGGGTGACGGGCCACATCGCGTAGCACCATCTGGGCGCGGTAGATTTCGCCGATTGTCAGTTCTTCCATAATCGATGGGTAAGAATATTAGACAGTTTGATGTCAGGATTTGCGGATTTTTTCATCCATGGCCGCAGCGGCTTTGCGTCCGTCGCCCATGGCGAGAATCACGGTGGCTCCCCCGCGGACTATGTCGCCGCCGGCGAAGAGCATCGGGATGGTGGTCTCAAGGGTCTCGGGGTCGGTCACGAGTGTGCCTCGGCGGGTGACCTCCAGCCCCTCTATTGAGTCGGGGATGAGTGGGTTGGGCGAAACCCCTACGCTGACGATCACCTCGTCTACCTCAACCTCCGAGATAGCCCCCTCGACAGGCTGGGGCGACCGGCGGCCCGACTCGTCAGGCTCGCCAAGCTCCATGCGCTGCAGCCTCATAGCCCTGACGCGCCCCTTCTCGTCGGCGAGATATTCCACCGGGTTGTGGAGGGTGAGGAATGTCACCCCCTCCTCCTTGGCGTGACGCACCTCCTCGACCCTGGCGGGCATCTCCGCCTCGGAGCGGCGGTAGACGATGTAGACCTCCTCGGCCCCCATGCGCCGCGCGGTGCGGCAGGAGTCCATGGCTGTGTTGCCGCCCCCGATGACGGCCACTTTGCGGCCCCTTATCACGGGTGTGGCCCAGCCCTGGCGGCCTGCGCCCATCAGGTTGACGCGGGTGAGGTATTCGTTGCTCGACATCACCCCGATGTAGTTCTCGCCGGGTATGCCCATGAAGCGGGGCAGACCTGCCCCGGAGGCGACGAACACCCCCTTGAAGCCCATCTCCATGAGGTCTTCGTAGGAGAGGGTCTTGCCGATGACGCAGTCGGCGGTGAACTCCACCCCGGCCGCGCGCAGTCCCCTGATTTCGGCGTCGACAATCTCGTTGGGCAGGCGGAACTCGGGTATGCCGTATTTCAGCACGCCGCCGATTTCATGCAGGGCCTCGAAGACATGCACCGAGTAGCCCCTGCGGGCCATCTCACCGGCGAAGGAGAGCGACGCGGGGCCGGAGCCTACGACGGCGACACGGGTCGCGCCTGTCGTGGGCTGCAGCGGCGCTGTCTCCACATCGCGTGACGCGGCCTCGCGCGCGGTGTCGGTGGCGAACCGCTCGAGGTAGCCGATGGCCACAGCCGGGCGGCGGGTCTTGGTGTAGATGCATTTCGACTCACACTGGCGTTCCTGGGGGCATACGCGTCCGCAAACGGCAGGGAGGGCCGATGTCTCTTTCAGCACGGCGGCGGCCTCCAGGAAGTCGCTCCGCTCGATGTCCTTGATGAATCCGGGGATGTTGATCGACACAGGGCATCCGGTGACACACTGCGGGTCGGGACAGTCGAGACAACGGGTGGCCTCGAGGATGGCCTGGTCGGCCGACAGCCCTTGGTTGACCTCGTCATTGCATGTGACACGGTAGGCAGGGTCGAGTTCGGGCATCTGCACGCGTGGAATCGCTATGCGCTCTTTGGCGGTGTGGGATTTGCGCAGCTCCTCGCGCCATTTGGCGTCGCGCGGGGATATGGTTGTTGAATTGTCCATTTGTGGCTTGTGTTGGATAAGGGTCAATATGAGCGCAGCCTCATCAGCATCTCGTCGAAATCAACCTGATGGGCGTCAAACTCGGGGCCGTCAACGCAGACGAATCTCATCTTGCCGCCGACGGTGACGCGGCAGGCCCCACACATGCCGGTGCCGTCGACCATTATTGTGTTGAGCGAGCAGATTGTCGGCACCTGGTGGCGCGCTGTGAGCAGGCTGACGAATTTCATCATCACAGCCGGGCCGATGGTGCATACGAGGTCGATTTTCTCACGGTCTATCACCTTCTGCAGGCCGTCTGTGACGAGCCCCTTGTCGCCAAGGCTGCCGTCGTCGGTCATGATGATGACCTCGTCGGAGGCCTCCCTCACCTGCTCCTGGAGTATGATGAGGTCTTTGGTGCGGGCGGCGAGGATTGAAATCACCTTGTTTCCCGCCGCTTTCATGGCCCTCAGTATGGGGAGAAGCGGGGCCACCCCGACCCCTCCGCCGCAGCAGACCACTGTCCCGTAACGGCGGATGTCGGTGGCGCGGCCCAGCGGGCCCACCACGTCGTGGAGACAGTCGCCCGGCTCCTTGGCGCATATCTCGGCGGTGGAGTCGCCGATGGCCTGTGTCACTAGCGTGATGGTGCCGCGCCTGACATCGGCGTCGGCGATTGTCAGAGGTATCCGTTCGCCCTTCTCATTGGGTATCACAATGACGAAGTGGCCCGGCTTGCGGGCTTTGGCAATCATCGGGGCCTCCACGACGAGCTTTACTACTTTTTCTGAGAAATGCTCTTTTTCTAATATCTTGTTCATAGCTAAAACAAGGGACGCAGCAGGCTGCGTCCCTTATGGGTGATGTATGGATGTCGTGTGCGCAGGGGGGGACTCGAACCCCCACGACCGAAGTCACCAGATCCTAAGTCTGGCGCGGCTACCAATTACGCCACTTGCGCGATACTTTGCCCTTGGAGCGGGCCTGTGTTGTCAATGGCCACCTTGCGGGCAAAGTTAATAATTATTTTGGAGAAATCAACCCCCGGGGCCAAAAAAACAGAGGGCGGGGAGATGTGTCCAGGGTTTACTTTATGATTCCGTGCTTGCGGAACACCTTCTCGATTTTCTCGAGGGCAAACTCCACCTGCTCCTTGGTGTGGGTGGCCATGAGCGAGAAGCGGATGAGGGTGTCCTGGGGGGCGACGGCGGGGGTGACCACGGGGTTGACGAAGAGGCCCTCGTCAAAGAGGTCGCGGGTCACGGTGTAGGTCTTGTAGTCGTCGCGGATGAAGAGGGGGATGATGGGGGTGGTGGTGTTGCCGATCTCGCATCCCATCTGGCGGAAGCCGTCGAGGGCGAAATTGGTGATTTTCCACAGGTTCTCCTGGCGCTCCGGCTCTTCGATCATTAGGTCTATCGCCTTGAGGGCCGCCGCTGTCGAGGCGGGGGTGATGGAGGCTGTGAAGATGTATGAGCGTGAGTGGTGGCGCAGGTAGTTGGTGATTTCCTTGTCGGTGGCGATGAAGCCGCCCAGGGAGGCGAACGACTTGGAGAATGTGCCCATGATGAGGTCCACGTCGTCGGTCACGCCGAAATGGTCGCATGTGCCGCGTCCACCTTTGCCGAACACACCGATGCCGTGGGCTTCGTCAACCATCACGGCGGCGTTGTATTTCTTTGCCAGGCGGACGATTTCAGGCAGGTTGGCCACATCACCCTCCATCGAGAACACGCCGTCGGTAACGATGAGTTTCACCTTCTCGGGGTCGCAGCGCTGGAGCTGCTGTTCGAGCGACTCCATGTCGTTGTGCTTGTATTTGAGGCTGGTTGAGAAGCTGAGACGGCGGCCTTCGATGATCGAGGCGTGGTCTTGCTCGTCATAGACGATGTAGTCGCCGCGGCCCGTCAGGCATGAAACCACGCCGAGGTTGACTTCAAAGCCGGTGGAGTAAATCATCACATCCTCTTTGCCGATATACTCGGCGATGCGGCGCTCGAGCTTCTTGTGGAGGTCGAGGGTGCCGTTGAGGAATGGTGATCCGGCGCATCCTGTGCCGTATTTCCGGGTGGCTTCGATTGCAGCTTCCTTGATACGGGGGTCGCTCACGAGGCCAGAGTAACAGTTGGAGCCGAACATCAGCACCTTGCGGCCGTTGATGATGACTTCCGCCTCCTGCTCGCTCTCGATGGCGCGGAAATAGGGATACACCCCTGCAGCTTTGGCCTGCTGGGGCGCGGTGTATTGGGCTAATTTGGCTTGAAGCAACTTCATAGCTGGTGTAAATTACTTTTCCTTTTTTAACACAGTCGGGGTATGCGCGGTCTGACCGTATGGCATGACCCTGTGGTGAAGAGTCTGTTTTGGAGAGGAAACCGATTCAGCCGACAAAGGTAGTGATTTTCGCCGAAACAACAGGCAAAAAAAGAGAAAAATATCAGATTGTGCCCACGGCTCTTTCATTTAAGATTCCGTCTCATTATCGAGAAATGTGTTATTTTA
>ERZ778515.787-NODE-787-length-26040-cov-5.812469_pt1 | contig 26040 bp, 21 predicted proteins | sample MGYA00510343_ERZ778515 | MGnify/ENA primary metagenome ERZ778515 (study PRJEB29527, sample SAMN07138965) | mouse gut metagenome | material: feces | host: mouse | place: China:Nanjing | collected 2016-01-25 ...
GTTGATCCTAATATGGCGCGGATTTCTTCGAGTTTATGGGCGTTATTGGTGGCAAAAACAAGTTTTTTCTTCATAAACGTGTTTTTTTTATTTGACTTTTATTTTATCGAATCCCTCGCCGTAAACTCCTACTACGTTGCTTTGGGAAACAAAGGCTCTGGGGTCAATCTGATTGATGAGGCGGAAGATATAGACACTCTCTCTGCGTTTGGCCAGGATGACAAGTACTTTACGCGCTTCTTTGCTGTACCAGCCTTCTCCGTGTAATACGGTCACTCCTCTGTCCAGTTGAGACGAAATGGCTTGTGCTATCTCATCGTATTTATTGGAGAAGATGAGAAATTGTACGGATTGCCGGGCACTGTTCATAACATAGTCTAACATCACCATGGAAATGATGAGCGTAGAAAATCCCACTACTACTTTCTGCCAGTCATGGAATACGAAATAACAGGAACTTACGATGAGAAAGTCCATATACATCATCATACGTCCTATGGTGACGTCCCGGTATTTGTTTACTACAGCGGCAATGATGTCGGTACCTCCCGTACTGCCGTTGTTCAGAAAAACAACAGCCAATCCGGCTCCTTCCAGACAGCCGCCGATGACACAGGCCATGAAAGTCTGATCACCCAGTATACGGGGCAGGTTGCCTTGTTCGTCGGTAATGAGTTCCTGTATGAAGCCCATCAGAAAAGTAGCCCCCAATATGCCTACGATGGTTTTGGCAAAAAAGCGCAGTCCGAGCATCTTTATGGCAACGACCAACAGCAAGGAATTGATCAGCAGATAGGAATACTGTACCGGAAATCCCGTGGAATAGTAAATAATGGCCGAGATACCCGACACACCTCCCGTAGTTATCTGATACGGAAGCATGAAGCAGGTAAATCCGATGGCATACAGAATAAGTCCGAAAGAGATGAAGATGTAATCTTTGGTCTCCTGCCAGACATTTAATTTCAACATTTGCTTCATTTCAGTTTTATTTTATTAAATCCGTTTCCGAAGACGCCCTCTACCCTACTCTGCGATACGAAAGCCTCGGGATCCACTTCATGAATCATCCGTAAAATTTGGATGGCCTCGTTTTTATGTACAATCGTTATCATTATTTTCACAGGAGTATGACTGTAATAGCCTTCGCTGTTTATTACCGTTACCGAATGGCTTGTCTCCTTAATGATCCGTTCGCTAAGTGCTATATGATCCTTGGTAAAGATAATGAATTGTATGTCTTGTCGTGCGCTGTTGACTATCATATCCGTCGTATAGCTCACCACCACAAGCGTGACGTATCCGAATACCACCATTCGCCAACTGTCGAAAAAGAAGTAACAGGAGCCGATGGTGAATATGTCAATGTAGAGCATGACACGTCCCAGGCTGATATTCCGATGTTTGTTCACTACGGCAGCCACGATGTCCCACCCCCCCGTACTTCCGTTGCTTACGAATACGGTTCCGATGCCTAGACCGCAAAGAACGGCGCCCAAGATGCAGGCCATAGAATCCTGTCCGGGTCCGAGTATCTGCATCAGCTCGCCATCGGGACTTGTCATCATGGCCTGTGCGGCATTCAGAAAGAAAGAAAGCATGATGATGGCGTAGGTGGTTTTTAGTACGAACTTGATGCCCAGCTCACGCAATGCCAGCACCATAAGAATGATATTGGCAACAAAGAACGACACTTGTATGGGAATGTTCGTCAGATAATAAAGTATGGCGCACATACCTGTCAGGCCGCCGGTAGTCATTTTGTAGGGAAGCAAAAAAGAGGCCCACCCGATGGCATAACTGATAAGTCCCAGATTGATGGCAATGAAGTCCTTCGTTTCCGTCAGGACTTCTTGCCGACTGGGTTTCTTGAGTACAAGACTTTTGAAACGGTTTTTCATTATTTGACGACGATGTTAACGATACGTTTAGGTACGATGATAACCTTTATCACTTGTTTACCTTCCAGATATTTCTGTGTCTGTGCATCAGCCAATACCGTCTTTTCGATGGCGGCATTGTCAGCATCGGCCGGAAAATCCATGACGAAGCGCGTCTTTCCGTTAAAGGAAATACTGAGTTTCATGCTGTCTTCCTGAAGATACTTTTCGTCAAAGACCGGCCATTGTGCATCGCACACGCTGCCGCTGTGTCCCAGCTGTTCCCATAATTCTTCGGTGATATGGGGAGCGAAAGGTGCCATGAGCACTACCAGCTGTTCCAGTATACACTTCTTGTTGCATTTAAGCTGTTGCAATTCGTTCACGCAGATCATGAAAGCGCTGATAGACGTGTTATAAGAGAAAGTCTCGATGTCGGAACTTACTTTTTTGATGAGCTTGTGCAAGGATTTCAGTTCTTCTTTCGTGGCTTCGCCGTCGACGGGGAGGAATTGCCCTTCGCGGCTGTGGAACAGTCCCCAGAACCGTTTCAGGAAGCGGTGGCAACCGTCGATACCGTTTGTATCCCACGGTTTGCTCTGTTCTACCGGTCCCAGGAACATTTCGTACAGACGAAGTGTATCGGCGCCGAACTTCTCCACAATCATGTCAGGATTGACTACATTGAACATGCTTTTGCTCATTTTTTCAATGGCCCATCCGCATACGTATTTGCCGTTTTCCAGAATAAATTCAGCGTTGTTGTATTCCGGTCGCCAGTTTTTGAAGGCCTCGATGTTCAGAATGTCTGCCGATACGATGTTCACGTCTACGTGAAGCGGCGTAGTCTCGTATTGATCCTTCAGTCCCAGCGATACGAACGTGTTGGTGTCTTTTATACGATAGACGAAATTGCTGCGCCCCTGGATCATACCTTGATTCACCAGTTTTTCAAACGGTTCTTCCTTAACGCTGTAACCGCAGTCGTACAGGAATTTATTCCAGAAGCGGCTGTAAATGAGATGCCCCGTGGCATGTTCCGTTCCTCCTACGTAGAGGTCTACATTTTGCCAGTAGGCGTCGATTTTCGGATCTACCAGTGCCTTGTTGTTTTTCGGGTCCATATAGCGCAGGTAATAGGCCGAACTGCCGGCAAATCCGGGCATCGTGTTCAGTTCCAACGGGAATACCGTCTGATGATCGATGCGGGAATTATCCGTCACGCAGCGGTTCACCGTGTCCCACGCCCACCGTTCGGCATGGCCCAGCGGCGGTTCTCCCGTCTCGGTCGGCAGAAACTTACTTACTTCCGGCAACTCCAGCGGCAGACATTCCTCAGGAATCATATACGGCATGTTATCTTTGTAATAAACCGGGAACGGCTCACCCCAATAGCGCTGGCGGCTGAATATGGCATCGCGCAGACGGTAGTTTACTTTTACGCGTCCCAGCTTGTGCTCCTTCACATAAGCTTTGGTAGCGGCAATGGCTTCCTTTACGGTTTTTCCGTTCAGAGAGAAGTCAATGTACGGAGTTACGTCCGTGCGCGGTGAATTGGTGACGATACCTTCCTTGGCGTCGAAACTCTCCTCACTGACATCGCACCCCTCTACCAACGGCACGATGGGCAGTCCGAAATGTTTGGCAAAAGCATAGTCGCGGCTGTCGTGGGCCGGAACGGCCATGATGGCCCCCGTTCCGTATCCGGCCAGTACGTAATCGCTGATCCAGATAGGATTGGATTCGCCGGTGAAGGGGTTTATCGCATACGATCCTGAGAAAACACCCGTTACCCGTCGGTCGGCGATGCGTTCGCGTTCCGTACGTTTTTTAGTGGCTTCCAGGTAGGCCTCTACTTCGACTTTCCGTTCGGGAGTGGTCACCAGGGGCACCAGTTCGCTTTCCGGGGCCAATACCATGAAAGTGACGCCGAACATCGTGTCGGCGCGCGTGGTGAAAATAGTGAATTCCCGGTCGCTGTCCTTTATCTTGAACTGTATCTCGGCACCTTCCGACCGTCCTATCCAGTTGCGTTGTGTTTCTTTGAGCGAATCCGTCCAGTCGATGTGATCCAGTCCGTCCAGCAGGCGTTGGGCATAGGCGCTGACACGCAGACACCACTGGCGCATCTTCTTCTGTACGACAGGATGTCCTCCGCGTTCCGAAACTCCGTCCACGACTTCGTCGTTGGCCAGAACCGTCCCTAAAGCCGGACACCAGTTTACCATTGTTTCACCCAGGTAAGCGATGCGATAGTTCATCAGCACCTCCTGCTGCTGTTTTTCAGTCATGGCCTTCCATTCGTCGGCAGTGAAACGGATTTCTTCGCTGCATGCGGCGTTCAGTCCTTCGTTGCCGTGTACGGGGAATGCGTCGATAAGTTCCTGGATGGGTCGTGCCTTTTGTTCGTCGTTACAGTAATAGCTGTTGAACATTTTTCGGAAAGCCCATTGCGTCCAGTGATAGTAATCCGGTTCGCAGGTGCGTATTTCCCGTTCCCAGTCAAAGCTGAAACCTATTTTGTCCAGCTGTTCGCGATAGCGGTTGATGTTGGCCTGTGTGGTGACGGCAGGATGCTGTCCCGTCTGTATGGCGTACTGCTCCGCCGGCAGTCCGTAGGCGTCGTATCCCATCGGATTCAGCACATTGAATCCGTTCAGTCGCTTGTAACGTGCGTATATGTCGGAGGCTATGTAACCCAAAGGATGCCCTACGTGCAATCCTGCCCCGCTCGGATACGGGAACATGTTGAGTACATAGAATTTCTTTTTCGATTCGTCTTCAGTCACCCGGTATGTGTGGTTTTCCACCCAGTATTGGTGCCATTTCTTTTCGATTTCTCTGAAATTGTATTCCATATCTTTTGTATGATATAAATTGTTTTGTTATTCGTTGATCCAGACGCCCGTGATTTCCACGATGTACATACGATGAAAGTTGCCGGCTTTTTCCCCGTACCAGCGTCCGGCCAGTGAAGCGTCCGCAAAAGCTTCCGACCGCAGATTGTCGGCATACAGTTTGCGGCATGTCAGTGTGAGACGACTTTGCTCGTACCCCACTCCGCCGTTTTCCATGTTCACCGGTCGTAATCCCGTGGCAGCGGCTTTGTCCGTGTCTCGTCCCGACTTCGAACCGCAAAGATTGTATATATGGCGTGCTTCGTCACTGTTTCCCAAGAAGGAGAGTGTGATGTTGTCTTCTTTTTCCGTCAGTTCAAACGTATACCGTTCCGGTCGGATAAACACGAAAGCTACGGGTTTGTTCCATAACCACCCCACTCCGCCCCACGAGGCGGTCATCATATTGTAACGAGAGGGCGTTCCGGCTGTCACCAGCATCCATTCCTTGCCTATGGTTTCGAAAAAATTATCTTGTAATTCCGTGTATTCTATCCTTTTCATTTTGAATGTTGTATTTGATGCTGTAAATAAGGTGCAAAGATAAAAAATATATTTGAAATGCAGGTGTAAAAGTCTATTTCCTGCACGAATAAACTTGGATACGCTCGCTAATAAGGGAGCTGTTCGGGATAAGGTTTTAAAAAGGTCTACACCTTTTTGTTTTTACCTGTACACCTTCCTGAAATAAGGTGTACACTCTTTTTTGAAAAGGTGTAGACCTTTCTGGCGTTGATTGCAGAAATGAATACTGGTTTCCGCTCATTATATTCGTTTCTTTTCCGCTTGAAAGTATGTTGTAAAGCACATGTGTGCGATAACAAAACGATGTTAAAAATTGATATAAATCAAGAAAAAGGCTATTTTTCATTAAAAAAACTTTTTCGGTGAATCAGGAATATGAAAAACTTCTACCTTTGCATCGTCTTCAAGAAACGAAGGCATCAAGTTTTTTAGTTTTCAAGACTTTGTGAAAAGTTTTGGGTATTAGTAAAAGGTATAAAAGATTGTTTCATTAAAGGGTTAAGAATAGCAGGCCGCGTTTTGTAGCGATTACAAAGGCCGCTTATAGAAAAAGCAAAAAAGTATCGTTTAGTTATTAGTTAGAGATTTGAGAGATTGAATTTAGTTTGTCGGGGTGCTCTTTGTGATTAAAGGGTGATCCCGTTTTTTTTGTGCTTGAATTTTTGTATTTTTGTCAGCGGAAAAGTCATACGTATGCGGGTACAGGAAAAAGAAACATCTTCGGACGAATTGTCCCTTGACGGGGAAGATATTCGGGAAAGTGTGTTATATGCTGATGTGGATACCGGGTTGTATTATAAATCGGCTGAGGGAGAACTGTACATTAATGATTGTGTGGATTTTATGTCGACTTTGCCGGATGGATCGGTTGATATGATTTTTGCCGATCCCCCTTATAATATAGGGAAAAGCAAGGAGTGGGACGTTTGGAGCAGTATGGAAGATTACATAGTATGGTCTGACCGCTGGATAAAAGAGGCATCCCGGGTATTGAAAAAAGAAGGCACCCTGTATATATGCGGATTTTCTGAAATCATAGCTTTATGTCAGGCCGCCGCCATGAAATATTTCCACTCTTGTAAATGGACGATCTGGTCTTACCGGAACAAAGCCAATTTGTCGAATGACTGGGGACGTAGTCACGAAGCTATTCTGTGTTTTCGGAAAAGCAAGAAATTTACATTCAATGTGGATGACGTACGGATACCTTATAATGCTCATACCATGCGTTATCCGGTTCGCGGACAAGGTGAGACCAGTCAGTATGGCAAAGGCACCAGGCGGGTGGAGTCGTGGAGGCCGAATCCCAAAGGAGCCAAACCGAGAGACGTGATCGATCTGCCGACCACCTGCAACGGCATGAATGAAAAAACACCGCATCCTACGCAAAAACCGGAGGAACTGATTAGAAAATATGTATTGGCTTCGTCTAATGAAAACGATTTGATACTGGATCCTTTTTGTGGTTCGGGTACCACGGCCGTCTGTTGTAAGGAGCTGCACCGGAAATTTATTTCTTGTGATATTCATAAGGAATATCTGGAATGGGCCGTAGAACGGTTGGAGAAAGTTGAAGATAAGCCGGTGGAAGAGTGGATACGTGAGGATCGCGAGAATGTAAAACGCAGAGAGGGAATACGGACATTATGACTACTATAACTGAGTTATGCGCTGTCGCGACGGATAAAAGTCGTTTTGTATCGATTCAAAACTATATAGATTTCTCTAAATGGTTTTTGGAGTTCATTTCGGACAGTAATAATTATGAAGCCCGGATAATTTCCAGAAAAGAAAATAATTATAAGTTCTATCAATACAAAAGCGAAGCATCCTATAATGTGACGCGTCCTGTAAATGGGGATCTTTTCTTGTCGGAAGCGAAGGCTGATTTTGCTTTTGCCTTTTTTCGGGATGTGTTGAGGGATACGGAAAGGCTTCGAGGTCTGAATAACGAGGAAGGAGCGTTGCTGAATGCGGTTATTTATACGCTGCAGCAGTCCATTGGATGTGCTTTGGATGCGCTTCCTGCTTCGAAGAATAATGTGGCTAAGAAAATAAACGGTGACTTGTTTGAACGTCTGATGCTATATATATTCCAGGAAATGGGTTTTTATGTGATGGGATTGGTGGAAAATCTGCAAATAGAAGATTTCCAGATGAAGTACCAGCATGATCTGTTTTTTCAGAAGGAGGGGGCTTTGAAAGCCATAGGTTCTGTGAAGACGTCGGGTAAGGACAGATTGGACAAGGTATTCTTGGATAAGTTGTTCTACAACAAGTTAAAAAGAGTGGATGTACCTCATTTTGCTATCTTCCTGGGCGATGTTCAACGATCGGGAAGGGAATCTGATTACGGGGTGAGCCAGACTTTCTTACCGGGCCATTTTAAAGCTTATACATTGGCGATGAATCCGTTGGACGGAGTTTATTATTGCGATCTTCGTCCGATTATGAAAACAGACAGATTGTTGAAGCAAGAGATCAAACGTTTGGACGAATTGTTGTGCAGGGATATATGGAGCTTGATGGGAATGGATGAATACGGCGGCAACAAGCAAGAAGTATACGGAAACATATAAGGATTAAAAAAATCAGTTGTGACGATGGCAAAAGAAGGACTTACTCCCATGATGAAGCAGTTTTACGACTTGAAAGCCAAGCACCCGGATGCCGTGATGCTGTTTCGGTGCGGTGACTTTTATGAGACGTACAGCGAGGATGCCGTAGTGGCTTCGGAGATACTGGGAATCACACTGACGCGAAGAAGCGGAGGAAAGAACGGAACACCGATCGAGATGGCCGGCTTTCCGCATCACGCACTCGATACGTATCTGCCCAAATTGATAAGGGCAGGGAAGCGGGTGGCCATCTGTGACCAGTTGGAGGATCCCAAACTGACCAAGACATTGGTGAAACGAGGCATTACGGAATTGGTGACGCCCGGAGTAGCTATGAGTGACAATGTGTTGAGCTATAAGGAGAACAACTTTTTATCGGCGGTACATTTCGGAAAACAGGCGTGCGGAGTGGCGTTTCTGGACATCAGCACGGGAGAATTTCTTACGGCTGAAGGCAGTTATGAATATGTAGATAAACTGCTGGGCAGCTTCGCGCCGAAAGAAGTGCTTTTCGAACGCGGAAAGCGTAATTTGTTTGAAGGAAATTTCGGTACCAAGTTCATTACTTTCGAAATGGAAGACTGGGTGTTTACCGAGACTACGGCTACAGACAGGCTGCTGAGGCACTTCGACGTGAAAAATCTGAAAGGCTTCGGCGTAGATCATCTGAAGAATGGTATAGTGGCTTCGGGAGCTATTTTGGAATATCTGCTCCTTACACAACATATACAAATCGGACACATCACGTCGTTGTCGCGGATAGAGGAAGAGCGCTACGTGCGGTTGGATAAGTTTACCGTGCGCAGTCTGGAGTTGGTGAGTTCGATGAACGAAGGGGGAAATTCGCTGCTGAACGTCATCGACCGTACACTCACGCCGATGGGTGCGCGCATGTTGCGCCGATGGCTTGTATTTCCTTTGAAAGACAAGGCCTTGATAGATGAAAGATTGGATGTGGTGGATTATTTTTTCAAAGAGCCTGAATTCAAGGAATTGATAGAAGAACAGTTGCACCGTATGGGCGATGTGGAGCGTATTATATCGAAAATATCCGTGGGACGGGTATCGCCCCGTGATGTGGTACAGCTGAAAATTGCTTTGCAGGCTTTGGAGCCGGTAAAAGCTGCTTGCGAACAGGCGAAAGATCCTACGTTGCGCCGGATGGGTGAGCAGATGGATCCGTGTGTTTCCATCCGCGACCGCATCGCCCGGGAGATTAAGCCCGAACCGCCTTTGTTGGTGAACAAGGGTGGGGTAATAGCCGCCGGAGTGAATGCCGAACTGGACGAGTTGAGGGATATTGCCTACAAGGGAAAGGACTATCTGCTTCAGATACAACAGCGGGAGACGGAGCAAACCGGTATTCCGAGCTTGAAGATCGGTTATAATAATGTATTCGGTTATTATCTGGAGGTGCGTAACACGCACAAAGACAAGGTGCCCGCCGAATGGATCCGAAAGCAGACACTGGCGAATGCCGAGCGCTATATCACACAGGAACTTAAGGAATACGAAGAAAAGATATTGGGAGCGGAGGATAAGATCCTTTCGTTGGAAATGCGCTTGTATAACGAGTTGGTGGTGGAATTGGCCCGATATGCTTCGGCGGTGCAGCGGAATGCCGGTCTGCTGGCCCGGCTTGATTGTCTGCTGTCGTTTGCAATGGTTGCAGTGGAAAACCGGTATATCCGTCCGGTGGTGGCGAATGACGATGTGATTGATATCAAGCAAGGTCGCCATCCGGTTATAGAGAAGCAATTGCCGGCAGGAGAGAGCTATGTAGCCAACGACGTGTTCATCGATTCCGATCATCAGCAGATCATTATAATCACCGGACCGAATATGGCCGGAAAGTCGGCCTTGCTCCGGCAGACGGCGCTCATCACCCTGATGGCTCAGATAGGTTGTTTCGTTCCGGCTGAGAGCGCCCATATCGGTTGGGTGGACAAGATATTCACCCGTGTGGGAGCCAGCGACAACATATCGGTGGGAGAGAGCACGTTCATGGTGGAGATGAACGAGGCGGCCAATATCCTGAACAACCTGTCGGCGCGCAGTCTGGTGTTGTTTGACGAGCTGGGACGGGGTACGTCTACTTACGATGGTATCAGCATCGCCTGGGCTATTGTGGAATACATTCATGAGAATCAGAAGGGTAGGGCACGCACGCTGTTTGCCACTCATTACCATGAACTCAACGAGATGGAAAAGCAGTTCTCGCGCATCAAGAACTACAATGTATCCGTGCGTGAGGTAGATGGCAAGGTCATTTTCCTGCGCAAGCTGGAGCGGGGCGGGAGCGAGCATTCGTTCGGTATTCATGTGGCCAAATTGGCGGGAATGCCCAAAGGTATTGTGAAGCGGGCCGGTCAGATTCTGAAAGATCTGGAATCGGGGCGTAACAAGGAGGGAATAGGTGCGCTTCCGGCCGGCGGCGAACAAGCGATGCAAGACGGCGTGCAGCTCAGCTTTTTCCAGTTGGACGATCCGGTGTTGTGCCAAATACGCGACGAGATTCTGCATCTGGATGTAAACAATCTTACGCCACTCGAAGCCCTTAACAAGTTGAACGACATCAAGCGGATAGTGAAAGGAAAATGAAAGAGTAGGGCAGATTGAAAAATAAGTTTCAGGAAAGGGGGATGTTTTGGATAAGTCTCTGTATATTTACAGACTGTAGAATAAAATGTATCCTGCTATGAAATTTGTTTTTGTGATCGTTCTTGCTGTTTTTCTTCAGTGTGGGACTGTTTGGGCTTCAGCATCTGCTGATAGTATTATCGGGACCGATCGTCCTGACGGGCGTTTCTTAAGTTCGCGAGGTGTGGTGCAACAGTTGATGAAAGACCGTTCTCCGACGCTTGCTTTTGATCCGAACATGGATCCTTCCGGCTTCGTTCAGTGGCAAGCCGATATGAAGGCGGCTATGAGACGGCTTATGCGTCATCCGTCGACGGAAGTTCCGGCTCCCCGAAAGGTAAAGACCGTGATTCGCAGCGGTTATCGTATAGAGAAATGGGAGTCTTATCCGCTGGACGGAGCCGTAGTGCCTTATTTGGTGATGATACCCGACGGTGCGGATACGGTGCATCCGGCACCGGCAGTGCTTTGTATTCCCGGTTTCGGACAAACGAAGGAGCTTTTGGCCGGTGAGACCGTAGGAGATTTCAATTTGAATGGCAAGCCGGCGGAAAATCCGGGTAAGAATGCCATGGCGCTTCATTATGTACGTAAGAATGTGGTGGCGGTAGTGGTAGATAATGTCTCGTTCGGAGAATTGGCGGATGACGGTCGGGCGGACTATCTCAATACCTCACGCATGCTGCTGGAGATGGGCTGGAGTTACCTTGGATTGACTTCATGGCAGGATAAAGTGGTGCTCGACTGGATGAAGACGGTCCCTTATATAAACAAGGAGCGTATTTTGGTGAGCGGATTTTCGCTCGGTACGGAACCGTTGATGGCATTAGGCTTGCTCGATGATTCCATTTACGCCTTTGTCTACAATGATTTCCTTTGCACCACCCGGGAACGTATTCTGGTGATGACAAAGCCCGACGCCCAAGGCAACCGTCCCTTTCCCAATTCCATTGAACATCTGATACCGGAATTTCTTACTACCTTCGACTTTCCCGATATTGTAGCTGCGCTGGCTCCGCGTCCGGTGATATGCACCGAAGGAGGGCTCGACCGCGACTTCCGCAAGATACGGAAAGCGTACGAATGGAGTGGGGCACCGGACAATTTTACGTATTACCATTATGCGAAATACGCCGATCCGACCGTGCGCATGGATGTAGAGGAAGTGCCTCAAGGGGTGGACCGCACACAGTTTTTCCGTATTGTAAACTGCGATCCTCCTTCCCATTACTTCAAGACCGAATGGGTATTGCCCTGGCTGGATGATCTGCTGGGGAAATGATAGATAAAATAGCGTCCCATCCTTACAAACAAGGATGGGACGCTATGTGCTTTGGGGAGGATGGGAGCCGTATTACGCCCGTTCGCCCCATTTTTTGCAGAGCTTGCCTCCGGTCATGCAATACAGACCTAAAAGAATGAAGGGGATGCTTAGCAATTGCCCCATATTCAACCACATGGAGGCTTCGAAAGCTTCCTGTACCTCTTTGGTGTATTCGATAAAGAATCGCGCCGTAAAAATCGTGGTCAGGCAATACCCGAAAAAGAATCCCGTACCGACCTTTGTTTTTCTTCTTTTATACAGACATAATCCCACGACGAAGATAAGCAGATAAACCAAAGCCTCGTAGAGCTGGCCCGGATGACGGGGCTGCATGTCGATGCGCTGGAAAATAAAGGCCCAGGGAACGCTCGTGGGACTGCCCACAATTTCGGAATTCATCAGATTGCCCATGCGGATAAAAAAGGCGCATATCGGGGTGGCAATGGCAATATTGTCCAGCACCCGCATAATATTGAGTTTCGTCTTTTTCACATAGAGCCACAAGGCGATCATCAGTCCCAATGTGCCGCCGTGACTGGCCAGACCTTCATACCCTGTGAATATCCATCCGCGTCCGGGTATGTTACGCATGGGCAGAATCATTTCCAGCGGATGCGACAGGAAATACCCCGGTTCGTAGAACAGGCAGTGTCCCAGTCGGGCACCGGCAAGAATGCCTACGAAACAATACAGGAAAAGTGGTTCGAAAAGCTCTTCCTTTATCTGTTGCCGTTTGTACAGGTTTTGTACGAGCAGATAGCCCGAAAGCAGGGCCAGACACCAACACAGCGAATACCAGCGCACGCCGAAACCGCCGATGTGGAACGCCTCTACGGGCGGGTTCCAAAGAATATATTGCAGGCTGTTCATGGTTTATACGTTGAAGCGGAAGTGCATGATGTCACCGTCCTGTACCACATATTCCTTACCCTCTACACCCATCTTGCCGGCCTCGCGTACGGCGGCTTCCGATCCGTATTGGATATAGTCGTCGTATTTGATGACTTCGGCCCGGATAAAGCCTTTCTCAAAGTCGGTGTGAATAACCCCTGCACACTGCGGGGCTTTCCATCCGCGACGGAACGTCCATGCTTTTACTTCCATCTCTCCGGCTGTGATGAACGTTTGCAGGTTAAGCAGGTTGTAGATGGCTTTGATCAGGCGGTTGCATCCCGATTCTTCCAGACCCAGGTCGTTCAGGAACAGTTGCTTCTCTTCGTACGTTTCCAGTTCGGCAATATCGGCTTCCGTCTGTGCCGAGATGATGAGCAGTTCGGCATGTTCGTCTTTTATGGCCTCGCGTACGGCTTCCACGTATGCGTTTCCGTGAGCGGCTGAGGTATCGTCCACGTTGCACACATAAAGCACCGGTTTGGAGGTGAGCAGGAACAGGTTTTTTGCGGCGGCCGTCTCGTCCTCGCTGTCGAATGTAACGGTGCGGGCCGATTTGCCTTGTTCAAGGGCCTCTTTGTACTTCAGGATGACTTCGTATTCCAGTTTTGCCTGTTTGTCGCCGCCCACTTTGGCCACTTTTTCCACCCGCTTCATGCGGTTTTCCAGTGTTTCCAGATCTTTCAGTTGCAGTTCGGTGTCGATGATTTCCTTGTCGCGTACCGGATTTACCGATCCATCCACATGCACGATGTTCGGGTCGTCGAAGCAGCGCAACACGTGGATAATGGCATCTGTTTCCCGGATATTACCCAAAAACTGGTTACCCAATCCTTCGCCCTTGCTGGCTCCTTTCACCAGTCCGGCAATGTCCACAATGTCGCACGTGGCGGGCACGATGCGTCCCGGATGTACCAGTTCCGCCAGTTTGGTGAGCCGTTCGTCGGGAACGGAAATCTGCCCCATCTGCGCATCGATGGTACAGAACGGGAAATTGGCTGCCTGCGCCTTTGCGCTCGACAGACAGTTGAAAAGAGTGGATTTACCCACGTTGGGAAGTCCCACAATGCCAGCCTTTAATGCCATAGTCGTATGTCGTTTTATTGAATTATCTACCTAATAGTCTGCAAAATTAACAATAAATCTTGTAAGCGGAAAGCATGGCGTTTATATTTCATGTCGAATGCGGATTTATATAGAGTGAACAGAAAAGAAAGATGGACAAAGCAGGAGGAAGATGCGGGGCGGATGAAAAGTATACATCAAGGCTTGAATGGGTTAGATCATGACTTGTTCTGTGCATTTCAAGATTTGAAGTGCACAGAACAAGTCATGGAATACAGTTGCGGTAGGCTTATTACAAAAAATTCCCGCACATTCTTCTATGAAATGGCGGGAATATGAGATTAAAACAGTTGTCTTCTGTATTTTTTGTATCAGTGTGCTTCCAGCCAGTTTCCGCCCCATCCGCAATCGGCGATGAGCGGCACCCGCATCCGGCAGGCTTGTTCCATCTCTTCGATGACGATGGTCTGTACCCGTTCTTTCTCTTCGGGATACACGCTGAAGTTGAGTTCGTCGTGCACTTGCAGTATCATCTTCGAACGGATGTTTTCTTCGCGGAAGCGGTTGTAAATGCGTATCATGGCTATTTTTATGATGTCCGCCGCACTGCCTTGTATGGGAGCGTTGATAGCGTTTCGCTCGGCATATCCCCGCACCACGGCGTTGTGGCTGTTGATGTCGCGTAGATGGCATTTCCGATGGTAGATCGTCTCCGTGTAACCTTTCTCCCGAGCTATGCGGATGCTCTCGTTCATGTATTCCTTAACCTTGGGGTATGTGTTGAAATATCCGTCGATAAGATCTTTGGCTTCTCCGCGACTGACGCCCATCCGCTCGGCCAGTCCGAATACGGTGATGCCGTAGATGATGCCGAAGTTGGCCGTTTTGGCCTTGCTGCGCTCTTCGCGGGTCACTTCGTCGATACTCGCTTTTTTGAAGATTTTGGCTGCTGTGGCTGCATGGATGTCGTGCCCTTCCCGGAAAGCTTCTATCAGATTCTCGTCACCGCTCAAGTGTGCCATGATGCGGAGTTCGATTTGCGAATAGTCGGCGGAGAAGAACGCACAGCCGGGTTCCGGTATGAATGCTTTGCGGATTTCCTTGCCTTCTTCGTTTCTCACCGGGATGTTTTGCAGATTCGGGTTGCTGCTGCTCAGTCGTCCGGTAGTAGTGATTGTTTGGTTAAAGGAGGTATGGATATGCCCGGTTTTCGGATTCACCAGTTTGGGAAGCGCATCAATATAGGTGCCCAGGAGCTTTTTCAGTCCCCGGTGTTCCAATATTTTTTCCACGATACTGTGTTTCTGTCGCAGACTTTCCAGTACATCTTCCGAGGTGACGTATTGTCCTGTTTTCGTTTTCTTGGGTTTTTCTATGATTTTGAGCTTGTCGAACAGAATTTCTCCTACCTGCTTGGGCGATGCGATGTTGAATGTTTCTCCGGCCATCCGGTGGATCTCCTGTTCCAGTTGCTGCATCTTTTCGGTGTAGAGTAGGGAGGTCTCTTTCAGGGCTGTAGTGTCGATACATACACCGTTGCGCTCCATATAGGCCAGTACCGGCATCAGCGGCATCTCGATGTCGCGGAACAGACTGTCGCATCCTTCTTCCCGAAGTTTCGGTTCGAGGATTTTTTTCAGTTTCAGCGTCACGTCAGCATCTTCGCAGGCATAGATGTAAACGGCTTCCGGCGGCAGGTCGCGCATGTTTTTCTGTGTTCTGCCTTTCGGACCGATAAGTTCTTCTATCTTTATGGTCTGGTAGTTCAGATATACTTCGGCCATATAATCCATGCCGTGGTGCAGTTCCGGTTGCAGCAGGTAATGGGCAATCATTGTGTCGAAGATACGGTCGGCCAACCGGATGCCGTAGTTCTCCAGTACCAGCAGGTCGTATTTGATGTTTTGTCCGATCTTCAACAGGTCCTTGTTTTCGTATACGATTCTGAATTCGTCTACTATTTGTCGGGCTTGGTCCTGCTCGGCAGGTATGGGCACGTAGAAGGCTTGATTTTCGCGTATGCTGAAACTCAATCCTACGAGTTGCGCACAGATAGGGTCCGTTCCGGTGGTTTCCGTGTCCAGACTGACGGAATCGGATGTAAGGATTAAGTCAATAAGTTCTTTTCTTTTCTCTTTGGTATCAATCAGTTGATAGTCCAAAATAAGGTCTTTGTGACTGCTGAGATTCGATTGTACGTTCGTTTCCGTCACAGTGTCCGCAAATTCGGCAAAGAGAGAGCCTTGGAGCGGTTGTGCTTTAACCTCGTTCTTTTCTGTTTTCAGTTTGCGGTTCAGCAACGAGCGGAACTCCAGTTCTTCGAACAGTCTCTGTAACGTTTCCGTGTCGGGTTCTTCCACTTTCAGTTCTTCCATGTTCAGCACGATGGGTACGTCCGTCTTGATGGTAGCCAGGAATCGTGAGAAAGTGATCTGTTCGCGGTGGGTTTCTATTTTTGTTTTCAGTGCACCTTTCAACCGGTCGGTATGATTCAGCAGATTGTCTATGTGCCCGAATTCCTGAATCAGTTTGACAGCCGTCTTCTCACCTACACCCGGACAGCCCGGGATATTGTCGGAAGCGTCGCCCATCAGTCCCAACATGTCGATGACCTGCGCCGGTGAGGTCAATCCGTATTTGGCTTTGACTTCTTCCGGTCCCAGGATTTCAAATTCCTTGTCGCCGTATTTGGGACGGTACATCCGTACCCGCTCCGTTACCAATTGCGCATAATCTTTGTCGGGTGTCATCATGAACGTGTCTATGCCTTGTGCATTGGCCTGTGTGGCCAGTGTGCCTATCACGTCGTCAGCTTCGAAACCGGCCACTTCGAGGATGGGGATACGGTAAGCCTCCAGTATCCGTTTGATGTAAGGCACGGCGGTCCGTATCGCTTCGGGTGTTTCCTCCCGCTGTGCCTTATAGGCTTCGTACGCTTCGTGGCGGAAGGTGGGACCTGCCGGGTCGAATGCCACTCCGATGTGGGTGGGACGTTCTTTGCCGAGCACTTCTTCCAGAGTGTTTACGAAGCCCAATATGGCCGATGTGTTCAGCCCTTTCGAATTGATACGCGGGTTTTTGATGAAAGCATAATACGCTCTGAATATAAGCGCGTATGCGTCGAGTAGGAAAAGTTTGTTCATAATGACACGTTATTTTCTCCGTAAAATTACGGAAAAAATATGATTCCCTCCCGATTTTTATGTAATTTTGCGTGAATAAACAGTTATGCTTGTGATGGATGCCTTATCCCTGATTCGCAAACCCATTGAGAAGGAGCTGGAGCAGTTCCAAGGGCTTTTTGCATCTTCTTTGTCCGTCTCCAATCCGCTTTTGAAGATGGCCTTAAGCCATGTTCTCCGCCGTCGGGGAAAGATGATGCGCCCGATACTGGTGTTGTTGGCGGCCCGTTGCAACGGGACTGTCGGTGAGGCTGTGCTTCATGCGGCGGCGGCGTTGGAGATGCTTCATACGGCCAGTCTGCTGCATGACGATGTGGTGGACGAGAGCGACCGCCGGCGTGGTCAGCAGTCTGTCAATGCCTTGCTTGACAACAAGGCCGCTGTGCTGGTGGGGGATTACGTGCTTTCTGCAGCGTTGCAACATGCTGCGCTCACCGGTAGCAATCGGGTGGTGGAACTGGTGGCCTGGTTGGGCCGTACGTTGGCCGACGGCGAGCTGCTTCAGTTGTCAAATACAGGCTCCGTAGAGATAGACGAAGCGTCTTATTTTGAAGTGATTCGTAAAAAGACGGCTTCTCTTTTCGCCGTATGCGCACAGGCCGGGGCCATTCTGGCCGGAGCTTCCGAAGAAGCCGTGGAGCAGGCCCGCAGTTACGGTGAGTGTGTGGGCATCTGTTTTCAGTTGCGTGATGATATTTTCGATTATTTTGAGACACCGGAATTGGGTAAACCTACCGGTAATGATATGAAGGAGGGCAAGCTTACTCTGCCGGTTATTTATGCTGTCAACGGTTCCGGTGCCGGAAGTATGCGTGATTTGGCTTTGAAAGTACGTTCCGGTCAGGTATCGGAACAGGAAATAGCGCAACTGGTAGATTTTACCAAGCAGAGCGGAGGCATTGATTATGCCCGTCGGGTAATGGACGAATATCGTGACCGAGCGATCCGTATGTTGCGCTCTTGTCCGTATCCCGAAGTGAGCGAGGCATTGCGCCGTTATGTAGATTTTGTGATAGACCGCTTTGCCTAACTTTTCTTTTAATCCCAGTCGGCAAAATCCAGTTTCAACTGCCCGTCGAATGAGCGTATCGGATCAACGGTTCGGCTGATACTGATGCCCAGCAGTCGGATAGGGACTTGTGCGATATGGGCTTCCTGTAGAAGGGCGTATGCCAGGCTGTGTATTTTTTCTGCCGTTGTCAGGAAGTGATTTTCGCTACGGCTACGTGTGATCTGCCTGAAGTTGGCAAATTTTATTTTCAGTGTAATGGTTCGACCGGTGAACTGTTGTTCGTCGATGCGTTCTTTCACCTCCCGGGCGATGGTTTCCAGCTCTTCGTTCAGTAGAGAGGTATCGGTGAGGTCGGTCGGGAACGTGTGTTCCGCTCCCACTGATTTACGTATGCGTATCGGTGTCACTTCGCGATGGTCTATTCCTCTTGCATTCAGATAATACCCCAGTCCGGCTTTCCCGAAACAGGCAATCAGCGTCTCTCGGCTCAGTTGTTTCAGGTCAGCTCCTGTAAACACTCCCATTTCGTGCATTTTCCTTGCCGTCTGTTTGCCTATACCCCAGAACTGTTCTATTTTCAGTGTCGCTATAAAGTTCTCGGCTTGTTCTTCGGTTACAACAAACAATCCGTCGGGTTTGCGGTAGTCGGATGCAACTTTCGCCAGAAATTTGTTGTAGGATATTCCGGCAGAAGCCGTTAGTCCGGTTGTTTCCCGAATACGTTCTTTTATTTCCCGTGCCAGTAAGGTGGCCGACGGCATTTGCAGATGGTTTTCGGTTACGTCCAGATACGCTTCGTCCAGCGAAAGCGGTTCTATTTTATCGGTATATTCATGGAAGATATTGCCAATCTGTCGCGACACCTCTTCATATACATCGAAACGCGGAGGGGTGAACACCAATTGCGGGCACAGCTGCAAAGCACGTTTCGACGACATGGCCGAATGCACCCCGTAACGTCGTGCTTCATAGTTGGCCGTGGCCACAACGCCCCGTTCTCCGGCATGTCCCACAGCCAGCGGTACTTGTCGGTAAGCAGGATGGTCGCGTTCTTCGATCGAAGCATAGAAAGCGTCCATGTCGATATGTATGATCTTTCTCATCTGCCGCAAATGTAGCGATAAGCTTTTGTTTTTCCAATGGGCTTATGCTGTTTAGGCTGTTGCAGAAGAAAGATATACAGTTAAGGTTTAAGGCTGCGAAGTCTTACTTCTATATATTGTATGATTTCCCGACAAGGCTATTGGGAGTTAATCTTTCTGTTTGTCTTTTCTAATATGGGTCCATTTTACAACCCGTATACTTATCTCATAAAGTAGGTAAAGCGGTATGCTGACGAGTACTAATGTCATAAGGTCGGGCGGAGTGATAATGGCAGCTATCATCATGATTGCCAGTAAGGCATGTTTGCGATAGTGTGAAAGCAGGTCGGCTGTAATGAAGTTTAATTTGGCAAAGACGAAAGCGATGACAGGGAGCTGAAAAACCAGGCCCATCATCAGTGTGAGTGTGGTAAATGTAGCGATGTAACTGTCTAGTGTAATGGTGGAATGTATTCGGCTGGATACACTGTAAGTTCCTAAAAAACGGAAAGAAATAGGGAAAAGCACAAAATAACTCATCCACATTCCGACGATAAAAAGTAAGTAGATAATGACAACGGCCTGTACCGAGTAGCGCCGTTCGTTTTCGTACAGAGCAGGCGAAACAAAGCGGAACAGTTCGTACAATACGTAAGGTGATGCGCCCAGAAAGCCCAGACCGACAGCCGCCGTTACGTGTGTCATAAACTGGCTCGACAGTTCGGTGGCGATAAGTTCGACGTGGTATTTTTCGAAACGGAAATCCGGCATGCCCAGTGTATGCACGGCTCTTTCTATTTGACGGTAGGTGATAAAATCCCATTCGCTGGGTGCCAATAGCAACCTGAAGGTTTCTTCTTTGAAATAGAACACCGCTATGGCTATACAGCCGACTACGGCCAGGATGCGGAAAAGCATTCGGCGGAACACCTCCAGATGTCCGCCGAATGTCAGAAGGTTGTTTTCATCTTTGTTGACTTCCATTCTTTTCTTTGTTTTTTAAGATTTCGGTCGGTGGATTTTCTGATGGTTTCAACTCCTCGCTGTTATTGTCGTTTTCTTCATCGGTGAACGAGGCATTCACTTCGTTCATGCCTTTCTTGAATTCTTTTACGCCTTGTCCCAGTCCGCGCATCATCTCAGGAAGTTTTTTTCCACCGAACAGCAAAAGGGCCATGCCGCCGATAAGCAGTAGTTCCGTGGTGCCAATAAACAGGGAATGAATAAGTAAAGCTGTCATAGTTGCTGTGTTTATTTTGTTACCAGATAGATCTCACAGGTCTCGAAGTTGATCTCCCAATTGCCCTCTTCTGCGCTTTCCCATTGGTATTTGGCACCCGTCCGGTCCCACCATTGTTGGAAGCGGGTGTTGGTCTCTCCCAAATCCTTTACCAATTTCTCATACAATTCGGTATTATCCGCCGTGAGAATCTTGGCCAGTTCATTCAGCCCGTTACGTCGTTCAAATAGCGCTTGGATTTCATTTTTCTCTTCAGGAGTTACCTGTCCTATTTGCTTTTTCATGATAGTATGTTATTATGCGGTTTTACCATTCCTCCCGGACTTCGAACGGGTCCAGGTAAGCTATTTCTTTTATTTCTTTCTGTTGCGGTAGAAATTCTCCATGCTTGCGAATGTCCTGCAAAAGCAACCGCGAAGCATTTCGTTCCAAATGGGCCGTCACACATTGCTCGTGGCTGGGTGTGTTTACCTCGAGTGTCGTGCGGCGGTTCAGCCAGACGCATCGTTTACATTGGTAAGCATCGCAGCGACGACACAGTGGAGCGTGATCCAATTGGTATAATTGCGGATTTTTTATATCCAAACCGTTTGTCGGATCGCCTACGTTGTCTGCCTCATTCTCCAAATAGAAGGCCGGACAAATGTAGAATTTACCGTTAGGTGCCAGTGTCAGACTTTTCCATCCGGCATCGCAATTGTTCATGCCTGTCAGCATCATGCGGTCGGTCAGCAGATTCAATTGCGGGTTACGGCCTTCTGCGTAAAGTCGCTCTACGCCTTTGGAAAGCGTATCCAGTGTTGTACGGTACGTTTCGAAGTCCGGTTCCGTAAAGTGTGTTACATCGGTTGGTACGACATTCAGGCGTGCCACGTGGAACAGTGCATTTATCAATTCACTATGTCGAGTAAAAAAGTCCGTTCGACAGGTTCGCAGTACGTAGGCTGTGGTGTCGGATCTTTCCGGCATGGTTCTTGGCAGTTGGACCAGTTCGTTCCAGCCGTTCAGAACCACAACATCGGCTTCTTTTTTCATTTGTGTCGATGCGGTGGCTGGTACAATCAGGCCATGGTCAATGCTTTCAATGGCCTCTTGGTAGGATTTCGGTAACTCATAATCAGGATAAACGAATTGAATCGTTAAGTTCTCTTTCATAGCAAAGAGAATGCCTGCCTGTAAATCAGCCAGTGGTATGAGCTTTCGTTCGGTCCGTGTGTTCTCGTAATGACAATAGGAGGTGCTCGTATCGTCTAATAGAATGACTAAGTATTGTATCATCGTTCAGCAGGTTACATGAGTGATTGGGGACGCAGGATTTTCGTTCTTGGCGTGCCGGTTCTCCAGTTCCAGTTTGCGGAATAGCTTATTCCAATAGTAGTTGTTGGCGCGTACCCGTGCTTTGTGCATTTGGCAGATGGCGGTGGAACGCTGGTAAATAGTGGGTGTGTCGGCTGCATCGTAATTCTCGCCCTGGCACCAGGCGCAGCCCTCTGCCACCTCGCAGTCTATACATTCCTGTGTCGACTGGGTGCAGCGGTCGAGAGTGAGGAACGGGCGTAGCTTGTTCTTGTCTATACCGTCGTGTATGTTACCGATTATCCATGCTTTTTTATCGCGCAGGGAATACTGTGCGAATCGTGTGCAGGGGTAGAAGTTGCCCGCCGCATCGACAGCCAGCATGCGTCCGGCACCGCACCAGTTCTGGTTTTGCAGTTTGCAGTCCAGCGGTTTGCCCATGTGTTCCGAAAAAAACGAGCAGGCGTAATCTTGATAGTACCCGCCGTCGATAATGGCGTCGGCAAGTTGCATGAGTTGTTCTTCAAAGAGTTTGTCATCCCCTTCGACCCATACGTTCTCGAACACGCAGTTGATATTTACTTCGTGGATGCCGAGTGAATAAAGGTGCAACACACTTTCTTTGATGTAAGGGATGTCGGCGCTGCTGATGGTCACTTTCGTACCGGCTCCCGGAAATTGTTCCAGCCACAACGGGATGTTGCGTACAACGTCCTTATAAGAACCGCGTTCGCTTATCTTGTATACGCGGTTCAGGTCATGCTTTATTTCCGTTCCGTCGATGGTGATTCCTATGCTTAAATGCTCCCGGTTCTTCTGGATGAACCGTTGCACCTTTTCTTCGTGATAATTGATGCCGTTTGTGGAAAAGCTGAAGCGATAGGAGTTGAACCAATGATGATTTCGTCGGAACATCTCCACTTTGATATAGTCGCAAATCCGGTCGATGAGGTCAATCTCCAGAAACGGCTCTCCTCCGATAAAATCCCATATTACAGATTCCTCCCGAAAGTCATCTTCATGATCCAATATATAGTCAATAGCCTGTTTGGCTATCTCCCAAGGCATCCGTTCTTTGGTGTTTTTCCCTACGAGATAGCAATATTTACAGGCTAGCTGGCAGTCCTTAGTAACGATGAAAGTGATGTTCTTAGCTACGCTGGACTGCCAATCTTTTTTTATGTTTCTTGTAACGCCCATTAGATGTACTTTGATTTACCTGTACATAATCCATAACAAGAAGAACCGCAACTGGTAGAACAACCACCTCCACACCTTCCTTGACAACCTGTACCACATGTAATACTACAGTTCGAGGTGCAACCTCCTTTACAGCCTGTACCGCATAAAATGCCGCAGCTTGATGAGCAATTCCCTTTGCATGTAGTAGGAGTTTCTATTTCTGGTATATCTATCTCACAAGATGTAAGAAGGTTGGGAAATATAGTGATAGCAATGGTAGGAAGTATAATTCCTGCAGTTTTCTTAAAAAATCTTCTTCTATTAATAATCTCTTCGTTATTATTTTTCTTTGTATCCATAGCCAATTCTTTTTAGGAGTTATTAAAATGTGATGCCAATAGTGGCATAAAATGTATTTTGCTTTTTTGCAAGATGTTGTAGACCTGTATTTAGTGTGAGTTTTCGGTATTGAAGTCCTGGGCCAAATTGGCAAAAGAAATTCGTGGCATCTCCTTTTACTTTAAAATTAGTATATGCACCTAATCCTAAATCAAGGAATACTTTAAATTTTTTATTAATAGGATAGAAACCACGGAGGTCTACGTAGGAATCAAGTGCCCAACGTAAGTCTCCGCCTTTGTAATAATGAGTATACATTACTCCATCAACACCAATACCAATTTGAGCGTATTCATTAAGTTTTACACCTTGAATTGTACCTAACAAAGTTCTACCAATATATAGGTTTGCTCCATCTATGTGATGGGATGTACCATAACCTGCACGGAATTCACCATAATAATGAGGGGACCATTCCCATAATTCATCTGCATAAGATGAAATAGGAATTAAAAGTAATAATGACAGTAAGCAATACTTTGCATTTTGTAGGGACTTATACACGAAGCCAGCCCTTAATTTTTTAATATTCTTCATATTTTTGAAGATTGTGCCTATTGACCTCCCAGCGTTGGCGTACATAAAAAGTTGTTGATTTGACTATACAAAAAAAGCGTGGAGATCCGTACCTGTTACTCGTCCCACGTCTTGAGGCTCTCGCATTGCCCGATACAGTTGAACGAGCAACGCGAAACCCACGCCGATGATTTTATATATTTCACCCTATACCCATACGCGCATACCTTGTATTCAGGTATGAATATGGAAATAGAGATGCTTATAAAAACATCCCATGAGCATCTATCGTTGCTATGTTCATGACTGTATCAAGAATTTGCGAGATTCCAAGACGTCAAGAACAAGCGCTTGATAAACGCTTTTCTAATATAGCGATTCTTTTTCCCTCCACATCCGCCGAAAGAATGTTCCTCCCTTGTGATACAGGAGATAAATGCTGACGGCTTCGGCGCAGGTGCCCCTTTCGCGTGTTCGGAGATTTACCGCTCCCGGTTCATCATGCGGACAAAAGAGACATTAAGAATCAATGGCAAAATTAAGCATTTATTCGATAGTTCCCAAGGTAAATTAAGAAAAATAAATATTAGTAGCTCAAAAACATTGTTTGGGATTTTCCGGTAGGTTCAACAATGGAAGTTTAAGGCGGATGTATGTACGGATGGGAATCGGCGTGGGGATTTCGGTATGACTTTGTCCTTAGTGTAAGTAAGCCATATTTGAACTGCTGCAATCCTTAGGATAAGCACAACTTATCCTTATCTTAGGAAAACTAAGATACTGACAGTTTTTCCTATTCCTATTTTAAGAAAGAAGTATGTTTATGGCAGGCACTGGTTCCTCGTACATGGGCAGCCGTTCACGGCCGTTCTCTCATGAGATATTGCCCTTTCTTTCGGGAAAAAGGTCCGCATGTACGGGACAGGAATGATAGCAGGCGAGGCAGTCTGCGCACCGACCGTTCTACGTCGGCCTGTTTCGGTCATCGATGACGATATTCTTCATAGGACAAGCGCGCACGCACTTTCCGCAACGCGTGCAGTCTGGTGATGTACGGAAGTGGCGGTCGCCTGTCAGAAAAATTCCGTTATCATCCTTACTACTTTATTTTCTTATGCCTTCAGTTCTGTTGTTTTCATACGTCTTATGATTTCGGGCGGTGTCGGCACAATTGGATTGTTTTTAATTGATAGCCTCATGATTAATTTTTCAAGCATCCGATAGGCACAACATATACTCCATCTGTACGTCTGTACGCAAAATCGCCTACACCTGTCAACACCATACAAAAAGCAGGGGCTTTCATTCGCGAAGTGTCTATGATGTTTGAAAGTGCTGTCAGTGTTTTTGCGCCGTCTTCAATCAACTTTTCTCCACCCAGTTTTATTTCGATAAGACCATACGAACCGTTGCGCAAATGTACCACGGCATCGCATTCCAAACCGTTCTTGTCTCTATAATGATAGACAGTACCGTCCAAAGCGTCGGCATAAACCCGAAGATCTCGAATGCACATTGTTTCAAAAAATAGTCCGAATGTATTCAAGTCGTTCATCAAGTCATTCGGACCAAGGCCAAGAGCAGCCACGCCAATCGAAGGATCGACATAGTACCTTGTATCCGATGTACGGACAGCTGTTTTACTCCTCAAGTTAGGATTCCATGCCGGCATATTCTCAATTACAAATATTTTCCGCAAAGCAGTAAGGTATGAATCTATCGTTTCATCACTGACATTCTCTGGTTCATTTGTTGATATGTCGGCAAGGATTGTAGCGATACTTGCTTGAGAGCCTTGATGTCTGGCATAAGAACGCATAATTCTCTTTGCTCGCTCTGCATCACGTTTTATATTGTCAACCCGTGATATATCGCTATTCGTAATAGCCTTATAATATTCTGTCGCTTGCAATAGTGCCGCCTTTTCTGTTTTCTTTAGCAAAGCCTTAGGCCACCCTCCACGGCAAACGACAAATGCGAGCATCGGCAATGTAAGTTTATTCAAGGCTCCTATTTTATCCGGCATAAGAAATAAATCCGATAGGCTTATCTCACCCGTAGAGTCTCCAGATTCCCATAAACTCATAGGACGCATAGTAAGCCATCCATATCTTCCAGTACCTGTGTGATGAATATCTTTGGCTTCAGCAGGCACCGCAGACCCCGTGAGCATAAATTGTCCATCCTTGTCTCTATGGTCTACCTCAAATCGGATGGCATCCCAAAATTGAGGTACTTCCGGTTCAGTAGCAAATCAGTGGGGATAAGCATACAAGTTGGCAATACGGAAA
>ERZ778515.792-NODE-792-length-25917-cov-5.682120_pt1 | contig 25917 bp, 19 predicted proteins | sample MGYA00510343_ERZ778515 | MGnify/ENA primary metagenome ERZ778515 (study PRJEB29527, sample SAMN07138965) | mouse gut metagenome | material: feces | host: mouse | place: China:Nanjing | collected 2016-01-25 ...
ATTGTGCAACTTTTTCATTTGTAGATATTTAAAACTTTAATTCAACCAACGAGTAGCATAAGTTAATTATGAATGATAATAGCTCATATCCTCCTAATGGCTTGCATCAAGGGGGAATGGTGCAATTGAAAAATGGAGACTGGTGGTTTGTGATTATGCAAGACCGAGGTCCTATGGGGCGAGTGCCTTGCTTGGTTCCTGTGACATGGGTTGAGGGCTGGCCGATGTTAGGTGATTGTGGTAAAGATGTGGTTACCTATTCTAAACCCTCAGTCGGGAAAAAATCAAAACTTAAGAGTCCGGCGACAACGGACGAATTCAATAAACGGAAATTGGGGCTGCAATGGCAGTGGAACCATAACCCTGATAATACTCGGTGGTCTTTGAACGAACGCAAAGGCTATATGCGTTTGAGAGCATCGCAGGCAGAAACGCTTAAAGAGGCACGAAATACGTTGACACAGCGCGTTCAAGGACCGAATTCGGAAGGAACCGTTGAAATGGAGGTTACAGGTATGAAAGACGGAAATGTGGCCGGTTTCGGAATATTTGAATTTCCTTATGCCTATGTGGCTGTACGGAAGGAGTACGGGGTGCGTACAATCATAATGTGCAATGATGATCGGGAGATGGAAGTCGTGGAAAACTTTACTGGAGACCACATTTGGATTCGTGTGCGAGCAACAGATAAAGATTTCAGTGCTTTGTTTTATTACAGTTTGGATGGTGTTCATTTTAAACGTATAGGAAACGCACTTCAAATGGGATTGGGACTCCCCTGGACAGCTAATCGTTTTGCTTTGTTCAATTTCAGTACTACTGAACCGGGAGTAGATGGTTATGTGGATTTTAATTGGTTTCGTTTTACTGACAAGTAACCGGTGACTTTTTATTTGTTAGCGGAATTTAGGGATAAGATATGCGGAATGGAGAATGTTCAGATTGGTTGCTGCTGGGTATGAAGCTTTAGAATACGGAACGGATTAAAGTACGTTTTTATTTCCATCAAAATCCGTTCTGTATTTATCAACATGTTCAGTTGGTAGCCTGCATAGATTGGTCTAACTTCATAATTTTAATCGGGCAGGCCATAACGCATTTCCCGCACTTAATGCAATCGGGATGTAAATAGCCGTCTTCTTGTCCGCGACTGTCATAAGGCGTGAGCTGCATGGGACAGACACGGGCACAGCTTTTACACTTCATCTGACATTTGCTGCTGACGCGTATGCGGCGGTACTTTTCGGGTAATTTGCCTTTGCGGGGAGCCACCCACGAAGAAAGTGTTCCCATCGGACAAAATGAGCACCAGGTTCGAGGTGCATAGATGAATGCCAAAACGATACCTACGAGCGTGGTAAGCAGAATAATGTTCCAGAATACTTTTCCCATGGCGTTCCAGTCGCCCCAGGCAAAATACATCTGACTGCCGAACATACCGAAAATAAACAACACCATAAAGAAGCGAAACCCGAATGAACGTACAAATGCGGGTATCGGACGATGAGGCGAGTATTTAGATAATATGCGGTCGTAGAAGTTGCCGCGCGGACAGGCGTTCCCGCACCACCAGCGGCCTTTGCGAACGGAAAAAGCCACAGGGGCTATCATACAGATAAGGGCCAGGAAGCCGATGGCCGGATAGAAGAAGCCTATGATAAGATAAATAAGGAGAATCCAGTAGAGCGGTAGCCCTTTGACCTCCAGATGACGGTGAAACGGTTTGGTTGACATGTGAAATTCTTTTTATAATGGTTACTCCGTGATGTTGACGATGCAAAGTTAAACGATTTATGATTAGTAAACGAATAATTGCTTTTATCTTTGCATTGATAAAATCTATCGTTATGACCTTACAGCAATTGAAGTATATTATGGCCATCGACCGTTTCCGCAGTTTTGCAAAGGCAGCGGAGGCTTTGGGAATATCACAGCCCACTTTGAGTGCGATGCTTGTGAAATTGGAAGAAGAACTGGAAGTACGTATCTTTGAGCGTACGAACAAACGGGTGGTTCCTACTGCGATCGGTGCGGGCATTATCCGGCAGGCGGAACGTGCTGTCAGAGAAGCGGAGCGTATAACGGAATTGGTGAATGAAAGCAAGGGGGAAATATCAGGTTCCATGGTGCTTTCTGTCGGTCCGATAATTGCTCCCTATATATTGCCTCGTTTCATCAAGCATTATCTGGAGGATTACCCGCAGGTGGATCTGTCTATTCGGGAAATGAAAACGGAGAATATGCTGGACGCTTTATTGCGTGGACAAGTAGACGCAGGGATTGCTGTCAGCGGGAACGGGAGGCGGGGAATATATGAAATTCCGCTTTATACGGAAAACTTTTGGGTGTATCTGGCAGAAAGCTGTTGGCGCAAGCTTCCCGTATTCAGCCCCGAGAAATTGGAGCACGAGCAGATGTGGATCATGAAAGAGGCACAATGCCTGCGGGAAAGTGCCTTTAGTTTTTGTAAAGCCCGGGCTCGAGGTCACCATCTTTATGAGGCCGGAAGCATAGACACGCTTATTCGGATCGTTGATCAGAACGGAGGGTATACCATTATACCGGAGATGCATTTGTCAATGCTCACGAATGAGCAGCGCAGGAATGTACGGCGTATTGAAGGCGATTCTCTTTCTCAACGTCGGGTTTCCCTGTATATAAAAGAAGATTATATTCGTGAGCGTATGTTGAATACATTGGCGAATACGCTCCTTCGCTTTATGCCTAAGGGAATGATGGAAGAGCGGATTGTGAAATACGGTATTAAGTTGGAATAACAATGCTCCGGTCAAATACGTATGTTGACCGGAGCATTGAGAATTACGGTTGAGGAACCGGAGGTGTGGTGAAATCAACCCAAGGCAAACGAACGAAACCGAAAGTAGGGCGTCCGTCCCTGCGTCGGACAAGTACTTTTCCGACAAAATCGGCGGTACCGAATGAAGCTGCTTTCATCCTGAAAGTAACGACAAGATCTTTCCCGTCTGCATCTATGGAGACAGGAGCGGCCCCTCGTCCGAAATCGACTTCATGGGGAGCGCCGAAGCGCAGGGTGTTTGTATCCAGATCGCTTATAGGCGACATGCCGTCTTCGGCATGGATATGCAATTTGATGTAACGGTCTTTCTTTTGGGTGTGGCTAGGCAGGCTTAACAGCAGACCGGGATCGAGCGGGATACAGATATTTTTAGAACTATGCCGGTCAAGCGGCCTGTCTTCAAATTTCAATGTATCGATGACGGCAAAGTTTGCTTGTACGGCACGCCCTTGGGCATCCTGTACGATACGCATCCGTTCGTATTTGAACCAGTGTTCCTGTTTCCCGTCGGAGTGTCGGGCAATTCCCGGAGTATAGGCCTCGCCCGCATCCGCAGTCCAATGCAGACCGTCGGGTGAGCGCAGATAGTAAGCGATGCGTCCCAACCAGTCGTTTACAATCAGGTTATATTGTACCGAATCGCGCCATAATACGGGATCTTCAAAACGACCGTTGACTTTGGGATAAACGCTTTCGTCTGAAATTTGCATCCATGTAGAAAGCCCGTCACGGCTTACCCAGATGCCTCCTCCACGATCTACCATCAACCATGAACCGTCAGGGCGCCGCGCGAAAGACAGATTCGAAAGTCCTTCGATAATACGGCGACCGCACGGATCGAAGTCGAAGTTTCCGTATGTCCAGGGACCGTCAAGACTGGGTGCGGTGTAACGTCCGTTGATGACATAAAGCACCCATGTGCCGTTGTCCGTACGGTAAATTTCGGGATTGTGTCCTCGACCGATTACCTCCTGTGGACGGAAGGGGCCGTAACGGTTTTCGCTTATGGCATGGATGACCCATGAATTAGGCCATTCCATGTGACCTTTTTTTGAGGCTTCCGGCCATGCTGCCACGAACAAATGCCAATATCCGTTCTCATCGCGGACAATGTTACCGCCCCAATAGCTCCAGGAACTATCTTCTATACCGTTGTCGATAAGACGCGGTCGGACGGAATCGGCACCCCATACATCGTCAGAGAGACGGTTGCCCTTCATGGGCTGAAAACGATCCATGAAGCGGGCACCCGGAATGAGTTGTTCCCATTCTTCCGGTCGCTGCCGATCGGCAATCTGTGCGCTTGCAGACAAAGGAAGCATGGAAAGCATAAAAAGCGTAAAAGATAAATGTTTCATGTCTGTTTAAGGTGTTGTGAGTAAACCAAGGCAAAGATACGAAGAATGCGACAAATGGAAAATTATGCTTTCTTTTTATTACGGTTGTCTTCTGAAAATAACAACACCCGGTCGATTCCGACCGGGTGTTGTTATAGCTTTGCTTTTATCTATTATTGGCAGCACTGGGTTTGATTGCTTTCACAGGCTTGGCGTTTACAAGGCCTAATTTCACAAGTTTGTTGAACATGAGCTTGCCGGCATATTCCGTCCATGGACCGTTGAAGTGAAGTCCGTCTTCTTGCAGGCCGGCATCACTTAAATCTATGACATAGACATTGGATAGCTCTTGTGACGCTTTGAGTTGAGCTTTCTCTATGATAGGATTGTACTGCCGAGAGGCATGTGACACGGTTCCGAATATGAAGGGCAATGTTTTGTCTTTTTCTTTTTGGGTTATGGCATAGATCTGCTCCCGCATAAACGTTATCATGTCTTTAAAATTTTGGTAATAGTCATCGGCTTTGTTACGGTCGCTCTCTCCTTGATGCCACATAATCGCTTTTACATCATAGCCTTCCGGCAGATGCGAAAGGGTTGAATCAACACATCTGGCAAACCCCTCTGTCAACGAAAGCGTCAATGACATACCGCCTTTGCTATCGCTGTACGCTCTGTTCCTGTTGAGCCATTCGGAATTGGCATACCAGATGGGTTTGTTGGGTTCGGTTATACCCGGAGCAATGGCGGTTCCGCCGTAAGTACATTTTATCGCATAGAAATCGGCGTCTGAGGCTTGGTCTATAAAATAATGAGCCACATCGCAAAAGGCAAATGTCTTTCCGAACTTGAAGTCGCTGAACTTTCCCGATTGCTCCGAGCGTACGAAGGCGTAACGGAGATGCTTGTAACAGGAATCGTTGAGATAGGGAGGAAGATGGTTTACCGATTCTCTTCCCTCTGCATTGGATTGACCGGCCGTAATGAAAACGCTTACCGGCTTCTGTGATGAAGCGGTGATTTGTATCGTAGCAAGGATGAGAGAAAGTATTATTTTATAGTATCTCATAATTTTTGATAAGAATAATGGTACAATATGTGATTATTTGCTGGCATTGCTTCGATGAGAGGGCATGTATATAAGTAATCGATCGAGTACTACCCCTTCATCGAGTGCGGTTAGTACGATCCTGTGCCGTCTCTTTTTCTCCAATGGAAGAATGAGGCGTCGGACGGCTTGGTTTCTTAATACATTCTCTTTCCATTCTTCACTCCTTCCTTTTGTTTCATAAGACAATACGTTGGCTGATGCTTGGTCAAGCATGACGGATAGCCGCAATCTGTCTCCTTTAACCGGATGATTAGGCAAGAGTTGTATTTCGATCTCAATGGAGTCCGTTCCCGATGCTGTGAATTCATAATGAATATTTTCACCTTTCGGGAGGATGGCGGATTTCCCTTCGTAACCCAATCCTTTACATGGGATGCATTGCCCCTTGGTGCATTCTACGGCATTCCATTTATGGAGCAACGTATATCCGCTTTTCAGTTTACAAGTATCGGTTGTAGGCCGGATGGGTTCGAAAACCGGCAGTCTGCGTGGCTGAAAGTCCATTATCCGTTTCCATTTAGCCTTGCCGTCTATTCCGTTGTTGTAAATCCGGGTTAATGTAACAATGCTGTCATAAGCAGTTTGGCTGGACACCCAGTCCATCTCGCCATGGCGGGCCAACTGGGCATATAGCATTTTTTTATTCATTTCGGTGGCTGCCTGTACCGGATATTTTATCAGCTGGAAGTAAGTCTCTTTACGGAAATCCTGAATGGCGGATGCTGTTGCTTCCACTTTGTCTGATAGCTTCTTATACGCTGCTAACCGTTCTAAGATAAATTGTCGGTTCCATGGCAGGTCTTTTATAACACGGTAAGCAGGTGAATCCTCTACACGTGTGTTTCCCATGAATTCCGGTTTGCGGATGTAGGCCAGACGGTAATGTTCTTCCATAACCGGATGTAGGGTACGACCGACAGTCTTTCCAAATTCACGTTGCAGAAAGCGCTTCAAATGATCGGATACGCCTTTTTGAGTGACTTCGTTTATGTTCCAGGCCATATCCATGAATAGTTCTGTCTGGTACTCTGCCGGTTTGATGTCTCCTACATTCAGTATCCATATTTTCCGAATATCCCGATCGTAAGCTTGTTTCAGTTGCTGGTAAAGCAGAGCCGGACTGAAAGTACCTAACCATAAATAGTCGTGCGGTCGGCCCCAATAGGAAATATGATAATACAGACCGTTGCCTCCTTGGCGTGCCCGTTCTTCGTCGGTGGGGAAGTGCCGGATATAACCGTAATTATCGTCGCACCACATCAAAGTCACGTCATCGGGGACCTGTAAGCCGGCGTTATAAATGTCCAATACTTCTTTATAAGGGATAAATACCTGCGGAACTTCTTCTACATTCTTATTCACGTATTTTTTCAATAGATAGCGCTGGTCGGTGAAAACGCGTTCCAACACGGCTTTCTGTTCTGCTATGCTTTTGGCTCCCTGCATTTGTCCGTCGTGTACGCCTCTCATACCGATGGTATAAAGGATCTCTTGCTCGGCGATTTCCTTTACGCGTTCTTCCCAAAAACGATAGACCGAAGTCTTGTTGTTTACGTAGTCATAGTCGCCTTTGCCCCGTAGACGCCATTCACCGGCTGTGCTTGAGGCCATTGGCTCGCAGTGTGATCCGCCGATATATATGCCGAACTTTTCGGCTGTTTCCCGGTTCCCTTCGGTCAGGAAGAAAGGATGGGTACATTCGTGCATGGCCGGCCAGTATGTGTTAGCCCGCAATCGGAGTAGCAATTCGAAAATACGTTCATGGGTGCGGGGACCGATATGTCCTTTGAGAGCTTGCGGTTCGTAAGTCTCGCTGCTCCATGGCATTAGTCCCCAGTCTTCGTCGTTGATGAATATTCCTCGGTATTCGACAGACGGAGATTGTATGTCGGTGTAACCGGCAGGAAGGGTAAAGATCGCTTTCTTTTCCGGTAGGGCGTCGGCCCACCATTCCCAAGGAGAGACACCCAGTAAGCGGGATACTTCCATGATACCGTATGCAGTGCCGTGGCTGTCGCTGCCGGCGATCAGCAAACGGCCATCGCTAAGAACGGTCAGTAGGAAAGCCTGTTTCTTACCATTCAGCGCAGACAGATCGGCTCCGGTTGTTTCCAACAGTTTGTTTGTTCCTATTGTCCCGATGAGGATCTGGCCGTTTTGCGACTGGATATGGGCAGGACATTGCAGAATGGACATCATATCCCGGCTTAATATATTTAGGGCTGTGTGCACGACTGGTTTTTCCGAGGTGTTCCATACGATATGAACCGTCTGTTTGCTGTGTAGTGTGAAGGCGTTGGAGGCTTTTGCGTTTGTAACCTGTATAATGAGACTTGATAAAAGGAGGATTATTGTTCTTTTCATATAGTCAGGTATTAGGTTAAGGGTAGGAGGACAGATAGAATCTATAATACGATTTTCTGTTTCTCGGTAGTATGGTCTTTGAAATAAGTCTTTTTAATGTAGAGCCCTTTGTAACGGGGAGCGGATATTTCCGCTCCTCCGATAGTATAATATCTGATACGATTTATTTCCCGGTTGTTCTTTGCTGTGTTTCTGACAGAGGTGGTTTGTGGAACTACGGTCAATTGGTAGTCGGTATTGGAAGTACAGCCGTACATGTCGAGAAAAGCCATGCGATAGGAACCGGACACGGTTGCAGCCACATTATTCAGTGTGTGTTCTCGTCCGCTGGCATGAAGGCTTGGTCCATAGATGGCCCAAGTTCCTCTGCCGGAAGATACACTGGGACCGAATGTTACCGATTGGCCTTCCGTTGCTACAATATTCCGAGAGGCATTCCACTCGTTTGTGTCAAGCTTGTAATAAGGAGAAATGGGAGTTGCGGTGTAAACGGGGCATTGGGTCAGCATGTCTATTTCGGCAATGGACGCATAGTCTCCTTTTAGAGAGGTCAGTTTGAAATAACGGGCTTTTATCGGCTGGAAGTACATTTCACTGCCGTAAGGCATCCAACTTCCGCCTGTTGCAAGAGTCCAGTTCTCTCCGTCTTCGCTTACTGTCAGGGTGAATTCCCGTATCAAGCCGTTGGTGCTGTCGTCCATGCGCGGAATACAGCAGAATCCCGATATTTCGTGAACGGTGCCCATGTCTACGGTAATGTAGTGCGGGGCTTCGGCTTTTGTCCCGCTGTATCGGGTATGCCATTTGGTTCGTATGTTTCCGTCAATGGCCAGACGGGCGGCGCCTTGTTCGCTATTTGTCTCTTCGCTGCTGCATGCTATGACTTTCCACTGAGATTTGGAAATCCGTGTTCCGTCATCCGGTGTCTCACGCCATTCTCCTGTGACGAAATTAATGTCGAATTGCTGGTGGTAATCGAATGTACAGCGGTTTTCGTGGAATGAGATGGGAAAGATGATTGTTTTCGACTCGGGTAGTCCGGGATCCTGCCAACGGTCGCCCACATATAAATAAGTGGTGGCTTTGGATCCTTTTATCGTTAGGATATTAGCTGCCTGTGTGTCGTAGGCTATCGGGTTCCCTAGATTCGATAAAGAAGACCAACCGGAAGTAAGCGAACGGGAATAAGACAATTTGCATCGGTTAGGATCCCACCCGCTGCAGGCCGATGAGAGCATATAGTAAACCTGGTTTACTTTCACGATAGCCGGTGCTTCGCGACTTTGCCATTTGAATAGCTCCGTGTATTCCACCGCACTCAGATAATCGTCCGACAGGCGGAACAGCCCTAAATGCCGGTTCTCATCAATAGTAGATATGAAATAGGCTGTATCGTCATCGTCAATGAACACGTTGCAGTCGCGCGACTTTACACCCAAAGGACGACCGGCCCAGTGGAATTTGTATGCTCCGTTCACGGAGTCGCAGTAGAAAACTCCGGCTTCCGATGCGCCGTAATTACTGCTTTCCCAATGACACCATACCACGAACTTACCGGTCTTCCGGCAATACATCAATTTCGGACGTTCTATCATTCTTCCGTTGCCTAAAGAGGTATGTGTCACTCCGTTCTCTATAATTTTGCGTTCGAATTTCCAATTGACAAGATCTTTGGAAGAATACATATTCACGTCTGGATTCCATGAATTTGAGCGGTCTTCTCCAATCATATACCATGTGTCGTTGACCCGTACAAATCCGGCTCCGTGAGCTTGTACATCTTTTTGTCGGTTATCTTTCCACATGGCTCCGTTTTTGATTGTAAACCATTCCGAAGGACGTGCTGCCAGATAGCGATCCGAAGCTTTTTGGAGGTTTACGGCTGCTTCTTGCATGGTCATTATATCGGGTTCTGTTGCGTTGTATGCTTCTTCCGCTGCGAGAATGGCTTTCAAAAAGTCCTCCTTCCCCGAGTAGTCGCTGTTGCGGGCAAACTGCCGGGCGATGACGAGGGCGCTGTGCAGGGTTGTGCTGCATGCTGCGAGTTCTTGGTAGACAGATACAGCTTGTTCCAAGGCTGTAATGGCTTCTTTCAGTTTGCGTATGTCGTTACCGGCTTCTTTCGATAGTGTGAAGGCGTTGTCAAATGCTTTTTTATTGTAATGAGGTAATGTATTTCCTAGTAACATCCTTTTTGCAGAACTGGTAATTAGGTTCAGGTAATTGCGATAACCTTCGGATGTTTCGCCGGTATAGTACAGACGGAAGTTATCGGCGGCAATCCAGTTGGCATTTGTAGATTGGGATTGGAATCCGATTTCCAGCGTGCCGTTAGCTACGACGGTTTGTACGGTATATTCTCCTCCTTTGTTGATAACCTTTTTATAGAGCCCGCCGAATATGATTGTACCTTGGGTAGGGCGTGAGGGGAGTGCTTGATTGACGGCATGTGCCGTTGCCCGCAGTTCGTAGTTCCCGTTAGGTAGGTTTCGTATTACTTGCGAGATGGAAGCATCCGCAACAGTAGCCGGTGTTGCCGTCCATTTTTCAATATAGACGTTGCCGTCTTTGGCCCATCCTTCATCGGCAGGTGAGTTGTTGGTCTGGAGTTGGAAACCGTTGTTGATCCAACCGTCGGTGGTGTGATTCTCAAAACTGGGATTTTGGATGGACGAAGTGAAATCGGCTGGATTCTCGAGAGACTGCGCGTCGGTATTTTGGACGAGAAAGGAGACGGCAAGCGTTGCCAGGATGGTAAAAATGCGTTTCATGTGTTTTAAAGTTTATTGATGCAAAAATACGCACATTACCGCGTGTCTTTACGGATGAAATCATGCAAATACACGAATAAACCTTGCAAAATAGCAGATTAAACCGGTTTTCGCAATGCTTTCATGTAAGCGGAAGGTGTCACACCGAATTCTTCCTTGAAAGCTTTTCTGAACGTTTCGGGAGTGGTGTAGCCTACTTGCTCTCCTATTTCTGTCAGCGTATATTTGCCAGAGTGCATGAGCTGTTCGGCTCGGCGTATGCGTGTTTTGCGTATAAATTCAGCGCTAGACAGATGGGTGGTTGCTTTCATGCGGCGGTACAGGTTTGACGGGCTCATGCACATTTCTGAGGCCAGGAAGTTCACATCCAGTTTTTCCGACGAAAGATGCTGCTCTAGAATACGGGTTATCTGAGCTACGAATTCTTGGTCTTTGGGATTAAGTCCATTAGTGTTATCGGCTCTGTTAACGTTGTTGGAGGCATCGAATTCCATCTTTCGTGAGCGGATCAACCCCTCCAGATAGGTCTTTTGATGCCAGAAATAGAGAAGAGTACCGGCTAAGATGAGTGCAGTCAGCAAATAAAGGCTCTTAGCCCAATTCGTAAGCCACCAAGGTGGAGTGATTTGCACCGGTAATGCGATAGTAGCGGCAGACCACGTCTGTCCTTTTGTACCCGCTCTTAATTCAAATAGGTATTGTCCCGGAGGAATGTGGTGATAAGTAGCTTGGTAGGTACCGTCATCCAGTGTCCATATATCGGTCAACCCTTTCAGCCGATAGGAATAGCGGGTTTGTGCGGATAAAGCATAATCGGCGGTACTGAAGTTTACGGTAAATGTGTTTTTCTGATAAGGTAGTGTGATGCCAAGTGTGTCATGTACCGCGAGCCTCTGTTCGTTGGTCAGACTGTCTGTCCATGTAGCCGGCAGGGTGATATGTGTGATGAACGCCCTTGGGGTGTCTGTGCTGTTTAGAAGCTGTTCGGGAAAGAAAGAGCACATTTTATATCGTGTGCCGAAAGTGATCTTGCCTTCTTGGCTCCGCTTTACACGGCCATGCACGAATCCGTCCGACGGAATCCCGTCGTTCCAACTGTAATTAAGGACCTCGCGGTTAGGGCGGATACAGCTGATTCCGGTTTTCGTGCTGCACCAGATATTATGCTGCAGATCCTCCGTTATGGCCAGGATATGCTCGTTTTGCAATCCTGACGAAGCATCGTAGACGATAAAAGCATCAGATCCTTCTCCCGTAAAACCTACCACCCCTTTACCGGTTGCAACCCAGATACGCCGGCGGCTGTCAGTCGTCAGGTCGTTGATGATATTCGAAGGGAACGAGGTACGGGTATTGAACTGATGTATGAGTTTGTGGTTGCTGTTGTAGATATAAAGTCCGCCACCGTATGTACCGGCCCAAATGTTGCCTTCGTCATCGGAACGAACGCTCCATACCCAATTGACCGGACAATTAAGCGTTTCTACAGTTTGTCGATTGTCGCTGTCGATGATGTCGATGCCTTGGTTGGACGCTACCATGATACGGTCTGTTCCTAAAAGGGCCAGGTCATGTATTTCGGAACGGTGCAACAAAAGCATATTTTTCTCGTTTTTTCCTGATACATACAGATCACATCCGTCTACTATATACCAGTCGTTGCCGTTTAAATGCACACTTTTTAGGCTGTCTGCCAATCCGCTATTGCGGGTGGTATGGAATAAAGGTCTCCGGTGTGAATAGAAATTCAGCCCGCTACCGTTGCCGGCAACCCATACGTTCCCGAAAGTGTCTTTAAATAGCGTACGTATGATCGTCTTATGATCTGCGCATTGGGGTAATAAAAAAGAGGAAAAGGACGTGCTGTCGGGGTTCCATACATCATGGGCCAGGGAAATGACGACGATTTGTGAGGATTCGGTTGTCACCCATAATTCTTTGCCATTGATTTCTTCGATGCCGTAAATGGCGTCTGCCAGAAGCGGTAGACATTTCCCATAATCTTTTAAACGCCCTGTGGAGGCATCGATGAGCACCAGACCGTCTTTGGTGCCTGTCCAGATATGGCCCTTGTTGTCGCGGTGCAGACAATAGACATTGTTGGACGGGAAGCCGCTTCCGTCGTTGTATTTAAAATTACGTACGGTGTGATTGAAAAGATTTACGATACTGAGGCCGTCGTATACGTGTCCGATGTAAAGATTCCCGTCACCCGGTTCTGCCACCATCCAGGTTTGGTCGCTAGGCAATCCGGGCCATATTCGTTTGTTGAAACGCTCAAAATGTCCTGTTCGGGAATCGTATTTACTGATTCCACCCCAATAGGTGGCGATCCATAACCGACCGTCAGAAGCAGGAGCCAGACAGGTAACGGAATTGTCGCTGATGGAATGCAGGCTGTCGGGGTGATGCCGGAAGGTTTTCCATTTATCGTTCATGTAGTTAAATCGGTACAAGCCGTCACGTGGCGTGCCGATCCACAAAATGGGATTGTTGGGTTCGGCATAAAGACAATTGATTTCGTCGGAATTAATGACCTCTCCTTTCAAAGTATGGAACCGGTGTCCGTCGAACCGGCAGAGACCATTGTCCGTAGCTAACCACAGAAAGCCTTTGTTGTCTTGCACGATACTTCTTATTTCGTTTCCGCAAATGCCGTCATTCATGGTGAATCGGTGCGCGAAATAAGGTTGCGCAATGACAAGAGCATAAGATAGTAGGAACCCTGCCAGTAAAGTTGCTCTTGCCGATATCACCCGGAGATATGACTGTGTTTTCATGGCTTGTTTCAGTAAAAGGAAGACTGACAGAGGCAAAGATACACAGATTTTTTGAGACGGCAGACGAAATCCGATGAGATTCGTCTGCCGTTTTGTGGGCAACAAAGGTGCCCGGAACATGAAAAACAATGGGGAGTTATAGGCCGCCGTCCAGTGTCCAGATGCGTTGGTCGTTGTCGCGTCGGAGAGCCAGGTGCCCGGTTGTCGTTTGACCGTCGGGTGAGGTCAGCCGGTAGGATACGAATACGCCGGGATAGTCTTTCCTTGTCACGGGAGCACTGAAGTCGGATACGCTGCATCCTTGCAGTTGTTTGCACAGTCGGCTGAGGTGCGGGCGGTAATAGTATAAAGCCTTGTCGGCATCTTGCGGCCGGTTGGCGATGAGGGCATTCATAATGCGTCGGGCAGCTTCTGTGGCAGTTTCTTTTTGCAGTGTTTTCAGCGTATTCCGCCGGGTTATTCTCGGTAAGGCTACATCCTGCCATTCCGTTCCGTTGCTTTCTGGAAGTCGAACTATATCGACCCGGTTCAACGGTAGGTTGTACCGGATGTCTGTGCTGCGTAGCATCTGTATCTCCCGTCCCTGATGCTTCAGCCATACTTCCATCCGGCAGAGCAGACCGGTGGCTTTTACAAATGCTGTGACGATACGGTATGTGCCGGGACCTTCCCATGCACCGTCCTGTTGTCCGCAGGTGGTGAGTACGACGGTGGAGTCGGTGTATGTCATCCGCGTGTCGGCTTGTTCCGTATGAGGCAGTAGCAAGGCTTGCTGTTTCAGCAGATTTTCAGGCTGAAATCGTTCTTCTACAAAACCGGCGTCGCGTGGTCCTTTTATTCTTATGCCGTTGCCGGTCCATAAATATTGTGCCTTGCCATCAAAGACGACGGTGCGACCTCCGGCTTTTTCCAGTCGCCAGAAAAGAGAGTCGTTTTGATGCATCACCTGCATCTGCATCGGTATGAAATCAGCCTCAGGATCCAGTGTAGAAAAATTTTCATCGGGTAGGGCGCGTACTTCAAACGAAATCAAATAATTGCCTACACTGCTCAGATTGTGCGTGAAGTGCTCCAGATGAAGCGACATTGTACGTTCGGCCTGTGCCCGGGTAGAAAAAAGATTGCTCAGTCCTACGCCAACTCCGCATAGAAAAACGGTTATAGCGGCAGCTATCTGCATCAGTCGCTTGCGGAAGACCGGGCGCCGAGAAGGTCGGGCGGCATGTTGTTGCAAAGGAGAGTGTCGGGGACGCAATAACATGGCGGTGGCTGTCATTTCGTCGAAATAGCGCGCACAATCGGGGCATCCGGCTTTATGTGCCTCGCATTCGGCATTCAGGGAAAGAGGGCTGTTCGCATCGAGATGTTCGATAACTTGGTTTTTAAATTCTTCGCATGTCATATAAGTTGTTTTTTAGGAGTGAATGGAAAGGTGGGGTGAGCGGAGCAAACCGCTTTTTATTTTTTCAAGTCCGTAGCGGAAGCGCGATTTTATGGTGGGTAGCGGTGCATCGAGCAGCAGGCTGATTTCCGCAAAACTCTTGTTGCCGTAGAAGCGTAGACGGATTACTTCGGCCTGTTCATCGGGCAGGGTTGCCAGCAGCGATAGGATGATACGCACCTCTTGGTCGAAGTCGGAGGGCGGTTCTTCGCACATATCCGGTAGTTGGTCCAGCGGGATGAGCGGTACATGGTTGCGACGTAGTCGGTCGGTGCATAGATTTCGCAGGCTTCGATACACAAAGCGTTGCCAGTGATCCGGTGCCGTATCGGCAGAGGGACGGCTGTGGAGCTGGAGGAAGAGATCCTGTACGGCGTCTTCGGCATCCTCCAGACTACCGAGGCGATAGCAGGCGTACTGCAACAGATGAGGACGTTCTTCTTCCAGTATGCGGCTCAGCTTGTCGTCTTTTACAGATGAGGTTCGTAAGGTAAATTTCATAAGTTGTTGATAAGTCATTCTGCTTATAAGACGTAAAAGTATGGAAAAAGATTTATATATTCTTTTCTTTTTTGGGGATGTTGTGTGTATGACATCCTCGTCAATCTCTTCCTATTTGATTATCCCAAAGGTTTTTATGGGGTAAGGTGTGTTTATGGTATGTACTAGATGATTGTAGTGTACCTTAAGTTTTAAATGATAATCTTGATCTTTCTGCTGGATAATTCTGTATTATTACTGAACCTATCGGTACTGGCTATAATGGGGTTTTCTTCGGTCTTATTTATATAGGATGAGAATAATCCGTTTATCAATTAGTGGTAGGTCCGGCTACGGACAATGTGTAGTGGTAGCTTTGTTTATTGTATAAGTGAAATGTTCTTCTCAAATACGGCGAACCTTTGTTATATACAAATTGTTTAAAAGGGGTGATTGATTATGATAGTTGTTTACAGTCATTATTATTTTAGTCGCTATATTGGTCTTTGACTAATTTGTTTGAAAAATATTATTTATAAAATGGAATCGATATGAGTTTTTCCTGTATCTTTGTTTAGGAGGTTTAGATTTATTTGTATATTGAATGTTTAATTCAAAGGGAGAGTTTATATGACAATCCCCTTACCACAATAATAATAGTGTTTTTTATTCGTTAAAATCAATTCCTAAATAGAAGGTTAAAATGAAAATCCTGCAATTTTATTTTTTACTTATAACATTTCTTTGTCTGTCTTGCGCGGAAATACCCAAAAAGGATACTCGACAATCAAAAATTGGGGGAAAGGAACAAGGTCAAGATAGTGCAAAGGTGCAAGAGTCCGATGTCAGGATTTGGCATTTCCCTTATACGGGCAAGAAGGCTATTCCCTGTTTTGCGGATATACCTTCTCATAGCCTGACTATTTCGGGCTTTGACACAGACGGACAAGGACGATTTTATATAGCTGGTGGTGATCCGTTGGTTGTGGCGGCGTATGAGGGCTGCCGTGAGATATATCGGCGTGTATTGGATATTCCTCGGATTCAATATGGTATGATACATTTATATGGTGACTCGTTATACATATTTAATGATCGTGGGATGGAAGTGATAAGTATGCATTCGGACGGTGAGGGCGACATAAAAAGTTATTCACTTCCTATAGATACTTGTATCGATTGTACTTGTAGTCTTTCGGAACCGTTTTACTTAAATATAAGGGGAATACCACAAGATTCGGGTCGAGTATGCAGTCTTGCGGATATACATACATTTTCTTTTTTTCGGTTTCGGCTTTCTGATAAACATGTAGAGGAACTGTCGGATTATGTGGATATGCCAGGCGATTATTATGGGAAAAAGGATTATCTAGACTCGTTGGAAATGGGATGTAAACCTCCTGTGAAAAGTAAAGAGGCAGGAGAGCTGGGTGATTATGTAGGTACTATAGGCGATAATGTGATTTATGTGTTTCGTGACGGTTATGAGGCGGGTGTAGTGAATGTGTATAGTCGTCAATCGGGCAAGCATCTATTGAAATATTCTATTCCGGGTATGCCGGATTTATGTCCTTTTAGTGATGATGGAACGATAAATGAGCATTGCGTAACGCACTTTTCGGGAAATGTATTGCTCCGTATGGATTGTATCTATCTGATAGGATTTACGCCTAAAAGACTGGATTTTCAGATATTGGAAATCGATATAAAGAATATCATTAAAAAGAATGTACATGGACGTTAGTATATTATCATGTGCGTATGATGCGGAGTGTTTCGTAGGAGAAGCTATAACAAGCACTTTGAATCAAACCTATATGGAGTTTGACTTGGTGCTAGTGGATGATGGTTCTACTGATGATACGCTCCGTGTGATGCGCTCTTTTGAAGATTAATGGATAAGGTATAAGAATTATCCTTAAGCAGAGGATTACAGATTGTGAACAGATATAGCACAGTGCGGAGGGAATTTTTTTGTTTTTCCTAAACCTATTATTCGTCATAGGGTTGGTCTTACTCAGGTCTCTAGAGTTTATGCCAATGAGCAGTGGTAAATACGTTTGAGAATACAACAATGGATCTGATACCGGAGAATTGGGTTGCCATTTAGCATAAATGTTGCCCATTTGCTCTTGATAATATAATTGAAAACCGAGATTCGGGCAGATTAAACCGTGTTGTGTCGAAATCGTGTCGGGATGTGTCGAAAACAAGGTGTGAACTGAAGTTGTTTTCCGCAGGCCGGAAAAGTTTGGTCTACGGCGCTCTGTTTAGTCTTTTTTCCGGTTCTATATTCTTTCTTTGCCCGGCCTTGTCGTTGCATTATGTTTCTACGGAGACAGATGCGTCCGTGACTGTGATGCTTTTGTGTTAGAGGGTGGGGCGTTTCCCGGTGATGATAGGGGCGATTGGCGAAAATACGCCATTTTCACTAGGATTTCATACAATTAAGATAAAGTCCATAACGTCGTGGCGTGTACCACATCGTTATGGACTTTCTTCGTTTCAGCCTCATGGGGCTTAAGGCCCATCTTCTGAAACCAAGGCGGTTGTTTTTTGCTTTGTAGCGGGACGACGAGGTCAGCTGATGCGTGTCACCTCCTCTATTTCCTCAATCTGTTTCAAGTTTTTGCAGATGGTACGTACGTCTTCTACGTCATGTACTTCCAGTTGGATCTCGGCTTCGAAGATACCGTCCTGCGTCTCTACGGTGAGTTTATGGATATTCACGTTGAGTTGTTGCGAGAGCACGTTGGTGATCTGGTTCAGTACGCCGATACGGTCGATACCGCTCAGTTGGATGGTAGCCGGGAAATACAGTTTCTTGTGCGTGTCCCATGTGGCGGCCAGAATGTGGTTGCCGTCGCTGGTCTTCAGTTTGGCGGCCACGGGGCAGTGGCGTTTGTGGATAACGATGTGATTGTGTTCGTCCAAGTAGCCCAACACCGTATCTCCGGGGATGGGATGACAACAGTCGGCGATGATGAAGCGCCGGATGTTCTCTTCGTTCAGTATGACCGGCTTTTTTTTGTCGATATTCAGTTGAGGCCCTTCGGCATTCTCGGTATCGGCTTGCTGTTGTTTGCTGCGTTTGTGCAGGAAAGGGATGTAGCGGGTCCATGTTCCTTTTGTCGTATCCTTTCCGTGCAAGGCGTTCAGGTCCTGTTCGCCCAGAATGATTTTCTGGCTGCCGATGGCCGAGAGCAGTTCTTCCCGCTGCTTGACATTGTGGATGCGGCACAACCGGTCTATGTTCAAGCTGTTGGGTTCCAGGTCAGCGGTTTGGAAGAACTGGTTCAGCAATTCTTCGCCGGCTTTCTGCATTTCACGTTCTTCCCGTCGCAGGATGGCCTGGATCTTTCCTTTGGCTTTGGCGGTGGTCACGAAGTCGATCCATGATTTCTGTACTTTCTGTGATTTGGAGGTCAGGATCTCTACCTGATCCCCGCTCTGCAACTTGTGGCTCAGCGGGACCAGTTTGTGATTCACCTTGGCTCCGATGCAGTGGCTTCCCAGGAAAGTGTGCAGGCTGAATGCGAAGTCAAGCGCCGTACAGTCGGCCGGCATGGTCTTGAATTCTCCTTTGGGGGTGACGACAAAAATCTCGGATGCGTACAGGTTCAGTTTGATGGCATCCAAAAAGTCCAGGGCATTGGGCTGCGGATCGTCCAGAATCTCTTTGATCGTGCCCAGCCATTTCTCCAGTTCGTTTTCACTGTCGGCGGTTGTCTTGCCTCCTTCTTTGTATTTCCAGTGAGCGGCAAATCCCTGTTCGGCCATCTCGTCCATGCGTGTGGATCGTATCTGCACTTCGATCCATTTGCCCTGGTCGCTCATCAGCGTGACGTGCAAGGCCTGGTAGCCGTTTGCCTTGGGATGGCTCAGCCAGTCGCGGAAACGTTCGGGGTGCGGCTTGTATATGCGGCTCACATTGGCATAAATCTGGAAACATTCGGTGATTTCGTTTTCCGGCTGTTTGGGTTCGAAGATGATGCGTACGGCCAGAATGTCGTAGATTTCCTCGAAACTGATGTGTTTGTTTTGCATCTTGCACCAGATGGAATAGGGTGACTTGATGCGGGCTTTGATTTCATAGTGGAATCCCAGTTCGTTGAGCCTTTGTTGAATGGGATAGGTGAAATTGTCGAATATATAGGAAAGCTGCGATTGTATCTGGGCCAGTTTGTCCTTTATCTGTCTGTATTCCTCGGGGTGTTCGTACAGGAAACTCAGATCTTCCAGCTCTTCCTTGATTTTGTTCAGTCCGAGGCGATTGGCCAGCGGCGCATAGATGTACAGGGTCTCCCCGGCTATTTTATATTGCTTGTTCGGCAACTGCGAACCCAGGGTGCGCATATTGTGTAGCCGGTCGGAGATTTTAATCAGAATCACCCGTATATCGTCGCTCATCGTAAGGAGCAGTTTCTTGAACGATTCGGCTTGTGCCGAAGCGCGGTCGCCGAAGATACCGCCCGATATTTTTGTCAGGCCGTCTACAATCTGCGCCACTTTCGGACCGAAGATATTGGAAATATCCTCTACCGTGTAGTCGGTGTCTTCCACCACGTCATGCAGCAGGGCGGCGCAGATGGATGTGGAACCCAGACCGATTTCGCCGCAGGCTATCTGGGCTACGGCGATGGGGTGCATGATATAGGGCTCTCCCGAAAGCCGGCGTACGCCTTTATGAGCCTGTTTGGCGAAGTTGAAGGCTTTGGTTATCACTTCCACTTTCTTCCGGTGGCGGGATGCCAGATACGTATCGATCAGATGCTGAAAAGCATCGTTCACCATCTTTTCGTCATTTCGTTCTTTTTGAGTTGCATCATCCATTTTGACCTCCGCTTTAAATGTTGTTATCTTATTCGAATCCTTTTCCCGGCGCGTATGTTGCTGCCTTTGATGCCGTTCAGCCGGCGCAGTTGATTGACGGAAACGCCGTTGCGTTTGGCGATTGTGGAAAGCGTATCGCCCGGACGGACGGTTACCGACCGGCTGCCGGTGCGTCCGCGACGGTTGTTGCGTTGAGGTTGTACGTTCTCCACAACGGCTGTTTCTTTCCGGTTGGTAAACAATTCGTCGGATTTATAGTTGTAGATTGAGTCGCCGGCTTCGATAAAGGCACTGATGCCGTGGGTGGGCAGACGGAGCGTGCACGGCCTCGTCTCTCCCGGAATCATCTGTGTGCGGTATTGCGGGTTCAAGGCTTTTACCTCTTCGGGAGTGACGTTGCACATGGCTACGATCTGGTCGAAATGCACGTTGCGGTGGATGAGGATGGTGTCGGTGCTGGCCGGCAGGCGGGTGTTTACCGGGCAGATGTTGTGGTCGCAATAATAATTCATGATGTAATTGGCGGCGATGAATGCCGGCACGTAGCCGCGTGTCTCGCGGGGCAGATACGGATAAATGGTCCAATAGTCCCGGGCGTCTCCGGCCCGCCGTATGGCTTTGTTCACGTTGGCCGGTCCGCAGTTATAGGCTGCAATGACGAGGGTCCAGTCACCGTAGATGCCATATAAGTCTTTCAGATAATGTGCGGCGGCATAGGACGACTTGATGGGGTCGCGCCGCTCGTCGATCAGACTGTTGACTTCCAGCCCGTATGTTTTTCCTGTTGTAATCATAAACTGCCACAGTCCGGCAGCTCCCACCCGGGAGGTGGCTTGCGGATTCAAGGCCGATTCGATGATGGGCAGGTATTTAAGTTCCAGAGGAAGCTGGTAGCTTTCGAGTGCCTCTTCGAAGATAGGCGTATAGAAGTTGCAGGCTCCCAGCATATAAGATACGGAGCGGCGCAGGCGCCCGCTGTACTGGTCGATGAATTTGCGCACCACTTCGTTGTAAGGCATCTCCATGATATTGGGCATCCGGCTCAACCGTGAGATATAAGTCTCTTTGGGGAAAGTCGGGTTTTCCTGAGACGACTCGCAGTTTTCGTCAAAAGCAAGGTAGTTCTTTACGTTCCATTCCTGTAGCAGGCTGTCGATGTCCGACGTCATGCCTTCGGGCAGATCGATAATCTCGTTCTGACCGGTCCGGTCGTCGTATACCGTTATTTCGTTCTGGGCGCCCAAAGGACTTAGCGTGACGAACAGGGAAAGGCAAATGGTTTTTATTCGTTGGATCATGGTACTTAGAAGTTTAGTTTGCAGTGAAGTCCCAAACCGGATTTTTGTTTGCGGGAATGACTGCCGGTATTATTGAATAAAGCGGGCTCCACCTTCAGACTTAAGTCTTTGGATATGTCGAAAGAGGAGAGTTCCGCATCTACATAAGCGTCGATTACGGAGAGGAGATACACACCGACAAAGGCAAAGATACTCATGTCGCGGTACTTCCTGAAGTAGTTTTTCTTGTTCTTGAAGATTTCTTTGAAGCGCTCCTCTTTGCCGGTAATGTCGTAGTTCAGCGGGAGCATGGCCTCGTAGCTTTTGGTATTCGGGTCGTCGTCCATGATGTCAAGGTAGGCCTGCGAATAGTCCCGATACATCTGATTGTTCCAGCTCAGTGCGTAGATACATCCGAGAAAACCGCCGTAGACGATGGGGAGCTTCCAGTACTTGCGGTTGTAGATTTGTCCGGCTCCCGGCAGGACGAGCGACAGCCATAAGGCCCGCTGGGGATTGGGGATGAAGATGCGGGTGGGCCGGTGCATTTCGTTGAGGAGGGAATCGCTGATCTGGGCAAAGCGGGCTGTGTCCACAGGAGATTCCTCATGTGGCGTACGGAAAGCCGGAAAGACAGTGGCGCTGTCTGCGGGCAGGGGCTGCGGTTGCGACAGACTGTCGTCGGGGAGAGGAGGGACAGGATGATACAAGGCGGCAGAGTCCGTCTCGTGTTGTGCCCAAAGCGAAGAAATCCCGCCGGGCCATCCTAAAAGCCCCAGCAGGATAATCCATGCGTGATATGTAGCTTGTCGCTTTTTCAATTTTTCAGACGATCAAAAAGTTCGATAATTCGTTCCAGTTCTTCTTCGTTGGCAAAGGGTATGCTTATCTTGCCTTTGCCTTTGTCCGAGCAGGTGAGTTGCACCTTGGTCTGAAAGAATTTGGACAGACTGTTCTTCAGCAGATTGAATTCTTCGGGCAACTTGGCGCCTTTGGGCGTAATCTTCTTGGTTCCGGGCTTTACGCTCTCTCCTTCGAGCAGTGACTTTACCGTTTCTTCTACCTTACGTACGGAGAGATTCTCTTTGCGGATCTCGTTGAAGAGCTTGATCTGAAGGGTGGGGTTGTCCAGTGCCAGCAATGCGCGGGCGTGCCCCATGTCGATTTCCCTGTTTTGCAGCGCTACCTGAATGGGGGCCGGAAGTTTCAGCAGGCGCAGGTAATTGGTGATGGTGGTACGGTTCTTGCCCACACGCTCGCTCAGGCGCTCCTGTGTCAGATGGTATTGTTCCAACAGATGCTGGTAGGCGAGGGCGATTTCCAGCGAGTTCAAGTCTTCCCGCTGGATGTTCTCGATGAGTGCCATTTCCATCACGTTCTCGTCATCGGCCGTGCGGATGTAGGCCGGCAGGGTTTGTAGTCCGGCTAATGCGGAAGCCCGCCAGCGCCGTTCGCCGGCGATGATCTGATAAGTGCCGTCTTCCATAGCGCGTAGCGTGATAGGTTGTACAATGCCTATTTCGGCGATGGAGTCCGCCAATTCCTGCAGGCTCGTCGGATCGAATTCCCTGCGGGGCTGATTGGGATTCGGTTTGATCTTTCCGATTTCTATCTCGTTGATGGAAGAGGAACCTTCCGTCTGAACTTCACGGGTAGAGATCAGTGCGTCAAGACCTCGTCCCAAAGCCGGATATTTTTTATGTACTGCCATAGTCTCTACTTGTTCTTTTCAATGATTTCTTTGGCGAGCGCCAGGTGATTCTTGGCTCCGGTGGAGTCTGCATCATACAGGATGGCGGGAATACCGTGGCTGGGCGCTTCGCTTAATTTGACATTGCGTTGGATTACGGTGTTGAAGACCAACTCCTGGAAATGGCGTTTCACTTCGTCATATATCTGGTTGGCCAGGCGGAGGCGGCTGTCGTACATGGTGAGCAGGAAGCCTTCGATCTCCAGCGCCGGATTGAGCTTCGACTTAATGATTTTGATTGTGTTCAGCAATTTGCTGATTCCTTCGAGTGCAAAATATTCACATTGCACCGGTATGATTACGGAGTCGGCGGCCGTCAGCGCGTTTACGGTGATAAGACCCAGCGAAGGCGAGCAGTCGATGAGGATATAGTCGTATTCGCTTTTCAAAGGCGTCAGCATTTGCGTAAGCACTTTTTCCCGATTGGGTAGATTGAGCATCTCGATTTCGGCACCGACCAAGTCGATGTGGGAGGGGATGATGTCCAAGCCGTCTATATCGGTGGTATAGATCGTTTCGCGTACATCGGCACGGTCGATAATACAATTATAAATGGAACAATCCACTTCGTCGATGTTTACACCTAAACCGGAAGAGGCGTTGGCTTGCGGGTCGGCATCAACCAATAACACTTTTTTTTCCAACGTAGCCAGCGAGGCTGCCAGATTCATGGATGTGGTGGTCTTGCCTACACCGCCTTTTTGGTTTGCTAATGCTATAATTTTACCCATTTTACCTGTCGTTTGTTGGTTGCAAAGTAACGTATAATCCTACACCGCTCCTAATTTTTGCAAACTTGTTTTACGAAATTGTTGAAAACTTGGCAGGATTGTTGATAACTGAACCTGCAAGTCTGAGAGGTGCAAAGATAATGTTTTTCTTGGAAAAGAGAGACTTTTAAACCTTTTTTCGTATTTTTGCAAGGCTTAACGGAAAGGAAAATGAATACAGCAAAACCTTTAATTCTTTTGACAAACGATGACGGGGTCTGTGCGAAAGGCCTGAATGAACTTTTATCCATGATAGCTTCTTTAGGTGATGTGGTGGTGATGGCTCCGAATGCGGGACGTTCCGGTTCGGCTTGTTCCATAACGCCGAACATCCCCGTGAGATACAGCCTTGTAGAGGAAAGGGAAGGGGTTACCGTATATCAATGTACGGGTACGCCGGTGGATTGTGTGAAGCTGGCATTGGAGCAGGTGCTGCCACGAACACCGGATCTCGTCGTAAGCGGGATAAACCACGGCGACAATGCTTCTGTGAGTGTATTCTATTCCGGTACGATGGGGGCTGTTTTTGAAGGGTGTATGAAAGGTATTCCTTCGATTGGTTTTTCTTTGTGTAGCTGCATGCCTGACGCCGATTTCTCGGCCTGCGAACCTTATGTGCGACAAATTGCGGGGCGGGTGCTGGAAAAAGGATTGCCCGAGGACGTGTGCCTGAATGTGAATTTTCCGGCATTGAAGAAACTGAAGGGAGTCAAGACGGTGCGGATGGCTCGCGGTGTGTGGGGAAGCGAGTGGGTGAGTGCCGCTCATCCGAAGCAGGAAAAGTGTTTCTGGTTGACGGGAAGTTTTACGAACTTGGAACCGGAAGCGGAAGATACGGATCTCTGGGCGTTGGAACGTGGTTATGTATCGGTGGTTCCGGTGCGGATGGATGTTACGGCAACAAGGGCAATTGCCCAATTGAAGGACTTGGAGGCATTATGAAATATTACCTGATTGCCGGTGAAGCGAGCGGCGACTTACATGCTTCGGAACTGATGCGTGCTTTGAGGCATGAAGATGCGGATGCGGAGTTTCGCTTTGTGGGCGGCGATTTGATGCAGAAAGCGGGCGGTACCTTGGTGAGGCATTATAAAAACCTGGCTTATATGGGATTCATACCGGTGCTGAGGCATTTACGTACGATTCTGCTTTGGATGAAACGATGCAAGCAGGATATTGTGCAATGGCAGCCGGATGTGCTGATTCTGGTCGATTATCCGGGATTTAATCTTTCCGTGGCCACATATATCCATACCCGTACCCGGATCCCGGTTTACTACTACATAGCCCCCAAGATATGGGCCTGGAAAGAGCATCGTATCAAGCGTATCCGGCGCGATGTGGACGAGCTGTTCTCGATATTGCCTTTTGAAGTGGATTTTTTTGAGCGGAAGCATCATTATCCCGTTCACTATATCGGCAATCCTACGGTCGATGAAGTGGCTGCTTTCCAAGCGCGTTCCTTGACAGACTTTAATGCCTTTATAACGGAAAACGGATTGGAGGATAAGCCGGTGATAGCGCTACTGGCCGGTAGCCGTCGTCAGGAGATCAGGGATAACCTGCTTCGTATGGTGCAGGCGGCTTCTGCTTATTCCGAGGATTATCAGTTGGTACTGGCCGGTGCTCCCGGTATTGACGAGGAGTTTTACAGTCGGTTGTTGCAAGGGAAATCCGTACGAGTGTTGTACGGGCAGACTTATCCCATCTTGCAACATGCGATCGCCGCTTTGGTAACTTCCGGTACGGCTACACTCGAAACGGCGCTGTTCCGTGTGCCGCAGGTGGTGTGTTATTATGTGGCTATGGGGCGGCTGGTATCGTGGTTGCGCCGTTGTTTTCTGAAAGTCAGATACATCTCTCTTGTAAATTTGATTGCCGATCGGGAGGTTGTTCCTGAGTTGGTGGCAGACGGCATGACGGTAGAAAACATCCGTAGCGAGCTGCATAAAATTTTACCGGGAGGCTCTGCCCGTCAGATCATGCTGTCCGGTTATGAAGATATGGCTGCCCGGTTGGGAGAGCCGGGTGCGCCGGTACGGGCCGCTCGCCTTATGGTTCGTTTGTTGCGGAAAGCTTAGGCGGGAAGAGATAGGCCGGCCCTGATTTACGGTATTGCCGGGGACCTGTTTTCTTTTTGTAGTGAGAAAGCGATGGGTATGTGCATTAGGTTTGTAATCGGGGG
>ERZ778515.794-NODE-794-length-25907-cov-5.157009_pt1 | contig 25907 bp, 18 predicted proteins | sample MGYA00510343_ERZ778515 | MGnify/ENA primary metagenome ERZ778515 (study PRJEB29527, sample SAMN07138965) | mouse gut metagenome | material: feces | host: mouse | place: China:Nanjing | collected 2016-01-25 ...
CTTCCCTTGTCATTGAGAACAGACGCGCAGCGCATTATGGACGCCGCCCTCAAGGCCGCCCTGCCGGATACGGCGGTGGCCAAGGCCCTGGAGGCGGCGCGGTTCGGGCCGGGCCGCCTGGTGCTGGTGGCGGCGGTTATTTGTATATGGTGGCCAAGGACCCGGTGGCGGCTGCCCGTATTAAGGCCGTTCTGCAGCAGAACCGTCCGAACGGATGTGCCCGTTTTGTAGATATGGCACTCAGTAGGAGCGGTTTGCAGGTAAGTCGCAGTTAGGCAGAAAAAGAACAGATGGGAACGGTCGTTTCTTTTACGAAGCACTGTCGGTGTCTTTCGGGAAGCGGCCGTTTACTTGTTTGTAGGCATATAAATAATATTCTTCGGGATCCACACCGGGATAGTAAGGGCCGAAGATCACTTGTGCGTTTTCTCTGTCTTCCGATCCGGCCCGTTTGAGGAAGTGCAGATAATTATCATAATCGTCTGTTCTTAAATAGCAGTAGGCCAGGTATGAGAAGCACTGAGGCGCCAGTTCGGTGTCGTCTCCGTTCATTACTTCCAGAAACAAGGAAATGGCTTTTTCGTACTGCTCGTTCTCGCAGAAAGCGGCTGCAATGGCGTATTTCGTCTGTTCCGGATGACGGCTTTCTTCTATTGCCGTGTGGAAAGCGTCTTGTGCTTTCTCTTCCATATCGTTCTCCAGAAGAATACATCCTTTCAGGAGGTTATATTCCAGGTCTTCACCGTCTTCCTCGCACGCCTTCTCCAGGTACGCAATGGCTTTGTCGGGATGGTGCAGTTTGCTTTGTACGAAAGCCTGTTCCAGGTAGATGCGTGTCTGTTCGGGGGAGATGCCCTGTGCCTCTTTCTCCGCTTTCTGCAATTGCTTTGCGGCTTCTTCCGTTCGGTCCATCCGGTTCAGGCAGATGCCATCGAAGAGGTACGGCAATTCGTTGGACGGATGCTTTTCCTGATACTGCTGGTAGAGTGCGTGTGCCTCTTCGTAATGTTTCTGATGAAAACGGCTGTTGGCCTTCAGCAGGAGTGCCAAGGCGTTGTGCTCGTCTATGGCCAATGCGAAATCCGCCGCTTCAATGGCTTCGTAAAAATTGCCTTCCATGCACTGCGCTTCCGCCATCATATTCCATGCCTTGGTTGAATACGGATCTTTATCCAGTGCATCGTCCAACAAGGGGATAGCCTCTTTGTAGCATTCCGAAGCATTGAATATCTCGGCGCCCAGTAATGATGCTTTGAATCCGGGACTGAGGCGTTGCATCCATGTCCACCATTTTTGTGCGATGTCATAGTAAGCGTAGTCCAAAAAGATGCAGGCGCTGTCGTATATGAAAAGCGCTTGCTCTTCCTGTGTTGTCTCGGCCAGCTGCCACAAGTAATCGGAAGCCTCTTCCGCCTGTTGTTCCCGTATCATCAACTCGGCGTTGAGGAAGTACACTTCCCGATCCGTCTGGTCGATAATGCGGTTACGCAATATGCGCGCTTCGTTCAGATTGCCTTTGAACATTTCCTGCCGGGCTTTGAATATCAACGGGTCCACATCGCCGGGGTGCAGCTTCAAGGCATATTCGATACATTCGTGCGCTTCCGCTTCCCGGTTGTTCACCATATAATATTCGGCAATGTCCGTCAGCTCATCTGCATCCAGATAAGCCGACGGACCGCCGTTGAGCATGTCTTCGTAGCGAGCCAGACTCGCCTTGAACTCGTCTTCTTCGAAGTAGGAGAGGTCTTCTTCTCTCATAAAGTCGGTTTAGCTTTTTTTCTTGGCCCAGGCATCTTTCAGTCCCACCGTGCGGTTGAACACAAGATGTTCGGGTGTGCTGTCTTTGTCCATCGTAAAGTAGCCGATACGTTGGAATTGCAGGTAATCGAGCGGTTTACGCGTTGCGAGGAACTTCTCTACGTAGCAGTTCGTAAGCACGGTCAGTGAATCGGGATTCAGCAATTCGCGGAAGTCGCGCTCGTCGACCGACGGATTTTCTACGCTGAACAGGCGGTCGTACAGGCGTACTTCGGCCGGCAGACAGTGACCGCAGCTCAACCAGTGGAGCGTGCCTTTCACCCGACGGTCGGCACCCGGCATTCCGCTGCGGCTTTCCGGGTCGTATTCGCAATATACTTCCGTTACCTGTCCGTTCTCGTCTTTTTTGCATCCCGTGCACTTCACGATGTACGCGTTTTTCAGGCGCACTTCGTTGCCCGGCGTCAGACGGAAATACTTTTTCGGAGCGTTCTCCATAAAGTCATCGGCTTCGATCCACAGTTCGCGGCTGAATTCGATGGTATGTGTGCCTTCGGCCGGATTCTCCGGGTTGTTCACGGCTTCCATCTCTTCCACCTGCCCTTCGGGATAGTTGGTTACGATGAGTTTCACCGGGTGCAGAACGGCAGACACACGTGTGGCCCGTGCATTCAGGTCCTCGCGTACGGCAGCCTCCAGCATGGCGAAATCGTTCAATGCGTCGAACTTCGTGTAACCGATCATATCGATGAAGCGCCGGATGGATTCGGGCGAATAGCCGCGTCGCCGGTATCCGCATAAGGTCGGCATACGCGGGTCGTCCCATCCGTTTACCAGTCCCTCTTTCACCAGTGCCAGTAACTTGCGTTTGCTCATTACGGTATAGGTCAGGTTCAACCGGTTGAATTCAATCTGTTGCGGGCGGTTGTCGTCCAGCTCCTTACCTTCTTTCAGCTCGTCGATAAAATGATCGTAGAGCGGACGGTGCGGTACGAATTCCAACGTACAGATAGAGTGCGTCACCCCTTCGAAGTAATCGCTTTGTCCGTGTGCGAAATCGTACATCGGATAGGCTTTCCATTTATCGCCGGTGCGGTGGTGCTCCTTGTTGATGATGCGGTACATGATCGGGTCGCGGAAGTGCATGTTGGGGCTGGCCATATCCAGTTTGGCACGCAGCACCATCGAGCCTTCCTCGGCCTCTCCGCTGTTCATCTTCTCGAACAGGGCCAGGTTCTCTTCTACCGGTCGATCGCGGAAAGGGCTGTTTGTGCCCGCTTGTGTGGGAGTGCCTTTTTGGGCGGCTATCTGTTCGCTGGTCTGCTCGTCGATGTAGGCTTTTCCTTCCTTAATCAATCGCACGGCGAAGTCCCAGAGTTGTTGAAAATAGTCCGAAGCATGATAAATATTTCCCCATTGGAATCCCAGCCATTGTATGTCCTCCTTGATGGCGTCTACGTATTCAGTGTCTTCTTTCACCGGGTTGGTGTCATCCAGACGCAGGTTGCATACGCCGCCATAACGCTGGGCAATGCCGAAATCCATGCAGATGGCTTTGGCGTGTCCGATATGCAGATAACCGTTGGGCTCGGGCGGGAATCGGGTTTGTATCCGTCCGCCGTTCTTACCGTTTTTCAAATCGTTTTCAACGATCTCCTCCACGAAGTTGAGGCTCTTTTTTTCGGGTGCCTCCGATGCTGCTGTTGTGGTCATGATTCTTTTTGTTTTTGCATTATGGGTTACAAAAGTACGAAACTTTTTTCTTTTATTCCGTATGCCCACAGGGCGAAATGAGCGTGAATTTTTGTTTTCAAGTAAAAAAGAAGATGTAATAACGTTATTTATGCTTTATAACATATAAAAAGATTTGCTTCGTTGCTCAAAAAGCCGGATATTTGCAATCGTTATTCTGAAAACAATCTTTTTACCTTAAAAAAACTAATACCTATTGAAAACTGAAAGAGGATGTGTCGAGAGGACACGTCCTCTTTTCGTTTATATAGCTGTGTTGCCGGCTGTCATTCATCGGGGAGCGAGGTGTAGTATCCCAATTTGTACAGGGCGAACAGAAACAGGCTGGGGCGGGGGCCGAGCAGGTTACGACGTATGGCTCTTCCGAATAGCCGGTGAAACAGGCACACGGCGGACCGGAGATGCAACTGATTCATACGGTCGGACAGGCGCGACACGGCGGCATGGCCACGCATGGCCTCGTCCAGACTGCGCAGGGTGCGCAGGGCCGTTTCGCTTTTGTGCAGAAACGTTTCGTTGCTGTCCAGTCCCAGATGTATCAGCGGGTTTTCGATATGCAGGATCGAGATTTGCTTGCGTGCCAGTTCCATACCCAGGTAAGCGTCCTCATAACCGTAATGCCGGCATTGTTCGTTGAAGCCGATGCGCAACATTTGTTCGCGCTCTATCAGAAAATTGAAGGCGCTGAATTGCAGATACGGCGCCTGTGCCCGTTGTACGGCATGGCGCTTGCGGTCGGCGGCGGCCTCGTAGCGGAAACGCAGGCTCACCGACGGTGAGGGCAGTCGGTCTACGTTGCGCACACCGCCCACTACCACCTGTGCCTGTGTAGCAGCGGCCCGATAACGTTTCAGAAAATCACCGTCAACCGTTTCGGCGTCGCTGTCTATATATATAAGGTAAGGTTGTGTGGCCATCTCGGCCAGTCGGTTGCGTATGGCGGCGCGCCCCATGTTTTTCTCCGCCATCCAGTAGTGGCAGTGGGAAAGGGTGTTGACGGTACGGTTGGCCTGTATGCTGGCCTTATCGGTCGAACCGTCGTCTCCTACGATAATCTCGTACCGGAAATGTCCGTCCGTCTCCGTCTGTAGCGCTTCGCCCTGACGGGCCAGTTCCTGTACCAGGCGGGTGCATACGTAGTTGTAGGTGGGAATCAGGATGGAGAACATATTTGTTTGTGGCGTTGAAGGGTTGTTTCTCGTATGACCATAAAACTATTTGTCTTTGTAGTGCCCTTTAAGGGAAATGACAGAGACAATTACCTCATATTCCTTAATTGCATAAATCAATCTGTTGGCTTTGTCTATACGTCTGCTCCATAATCCCGATAAGTTCCCTTTGAGCTGTTCTACTTGTCCTGTTCCGGTGGTGGGATGTGATATTAATTCTTCAAAGAGGTTTGAAATCTTGATAAGCATTTTCTTTTGCCCTGACCTTTTCCATTCTTTCAAATGTTGTTCAGCTTCGGGCACTAGTATTAATTTGTATCTCATGATACGCCTAATGCTTTTCGTATGTCCTCTAGGGAAAAGGCTTTTCCTTTACCTTCTTCCATTTCAGCGATACCACGTTGAACCGATACCATGTTTTCCGGGTTATTGAACCACGGATCACCGGACGGAGAAGGATTGTCGCTTACTTCTATCGACACCGTATTTGCTTTTGAGATGAGTACGCTCTCTATATACGCTTTCAAACTCTTTCCTTGGGCCATTGCCATGAGCGACAGTTTCTGAAGCGTCTCTACCGGCAGATCTATGTTCTTTCTTTTTAAACCAACTGTTGTAGCCATTTATTTCTTTTTTAGGATGACAAATATACAGAACATATCTTATATATACAATGAATATCAGCTCCTATTTTCACTTCCGCACTTTAAGTTCTACTTAAAGCTATTGCCTGCGATTAGAGCATCTGATTTTTTTGTCTTTTTGTCAATTGCTTTTTCACATGCTCTGAGAATGGGCTGTAGCCGGCCCATGGGAAGGAGGTTTGCCGATACGTCAGTGTCACGGGGGTAATTGGCACCGGATTTTCGGATAACCGGCTTTTAAATAGTTGGTTATCGAAGATGCTGTTATGAAAATCCTGCATACTTTTCGTATCCATTCGGCATGATTGGGAACCGGAATTCCGGGGAGAAAAGCCATTGACAGGCGTTGAAAACAAGGTGGACGAGGGTGGAGGGAAAGTGGGATGCCCGTCTCGAAGTGCGAGGGTGCGCATTAGCGTCGACAGTGGTGCGGACCATAGGACGATGTGTTGCTCGCCCCGATAACAGACGGTGCAGGCCGGATGTTCGATCGGACTGCCGGAAGCGGTTGGGATGTGCCGGAAGCCAATGACATTATGTAGGAAAAACGGTGCGGGTGAATTGGAAATGACGGGATAATGCACCGATCGGTGTTATTTTGTCAGTTGCCTTAAGACGGTCTTTCCTGTATGCGGTTGTGGCGCTTCGGCCTGTAAGGAATGCGAAAAGAACTTAAAACTTTTTGTCGGGAATTGCCCTGCCCGCACACTTTGATTATCTTTGTTCCGGTTAAATAAAGAAAGCGAATGTATCTAACTTTTCCCGTTCGGATTTTTTTTCTTCTGGGAGCACTTTGGGGATTGCTTCCGCTGGCGTTGCAGGCCCAGGTGACGGGGAGAGTGAGCGATGCCGAGACCGGCGAGCCGTTGTCGCATGTGAACGTGTATTACCGGCACGACAGGCGGCTGGGCACAGTTACGGATGCGCAGGGACGCTACAGCATCACATCGAATATGGTGCCGGGCGACCTGCTGTTTTCCTATATGGGCTATCGTCTGTACGAGGCGAAGATCAAGTACGGTTCCCGGCGGACGCTCGATGTACAACTACATCCGCAAAGGCAGGAATTGGGCGAACTGACGATAAAGCCGAAGAAACGGAAATATTCGCGGCGAAACAATCCGGCGGTGGAACTGATGAAGAAAGTGATAGCCGCCAAGGGAGAAAACGATTTGAAACGAAATGATTTTTGCCGCTATTTCAAGTATCAGAAACTGACGTTTGCCTTGAACGGGATTTCGCCTTCGTCTCCCGACAGCGGGGTGCTGAAAAAGTTGCCCCTACTGGGCCGGCAGGTGGAATATTGTCCGCAGACGGGGAAGCATATTTTGCCACTGACCTACAACGAGTCCGTTTCGGAATACCTGTATCGCAAGCATCCCGAAGAAGAACGCAGCTATCTGCGGGGAGAAAACTCCCAGGGGCTGAACGATCTGTTCTATACCGGCGATGCTGTAACGACGGTATTGCGGTCCGTGTTTACTCAGGTGAACATCTACGACAATTCCATTTATCTGCTGGAACGTCCTTTCACCAGCCCTTTGTCGTCGGTCAATGCTATCTCCTTTTACCAGTATTTTATCATGGATACGCTGACGGTGGAGGGTGAACGCTGTATCGAGTTGAGCTATGTGCCGCAAAATCCGCAGGATTTCGGTTTTTCGGGACGCCTGCTGGTGGGGGCCGATGATTATCGGGTGAGGCATTGTGTGATCAACCTGCCGATCCGCACCAGTGTGAATTTCGTGAACAACCTGGTGATCGAACAGAAATTCGCCCGTCAGCCCAACGGGCAGCAAGTGTTGGTGAAGGACGATATGTTTGCCGAACTGGGCATTGTGCGGAAGCACAGGAGCATGATGGTGAAGCGTTCCGTGACCTATTCCGGTTTCTCGTTCGACACCATACCGGCTCTTGCCTTTGAAGAGCGGGAAAGACTGCGGGAAGGCAGCCGTCGTACCGAAGACGAAACATTCTGGGCCCGTCACCGTACCGACACCCTGACACGGGCCGAGGCGGGCATGAAGACGATGCTGGCCGATGCCCGCCGTACGCGGGGCTTCGGTCCGCTGATGGTCGTGGCCCGTGCATTGGTGGAGAATTACGTGGAGACGGCGCCTCCGGGAAAGAAAAACTATGTGGATATAGGTCCTGTCAATACGCTGGTGTCTACGAATTTCATTGAGAAATTCCGTGTGCGGGCCAGTGCGCAGACCACGGCGTTGCTCAATCCCCATTGGTTTTTCAAAGGGTATGCGGCTTACGGGTTCCGCGATCATCGGGTGAAGTATGAAGGGCAGGTGGAGTATTCTTTCCTGCGCAAGGAATATTCTCCCGAGGAATTCCCCCGCCATTCCATTGCGCTCTCTACCCGTTACGATGTGGCGGCTCCCGGCGATCTGCTTTCGCCGCGCGATAAAGACAATGTGTTCGTGTCTTTCAAGACACAGACGGTAGACCAGATGATGTACTTCAGGCATTACACGTTGAAGTACGAATACGAGTTCAACAATTCTCTGGGCATCAGTGCCCGTTTCCGCCACTCCGAGCAGTCGCCGGCCGGATCGCTGTTGTATCGCACCCCGACGGGGCGCTTTATTGACGAGTTGCGTACCAGCGAAGCCGCTCTGTCTCTGCGTTATGCTCCCGGTGAGGAACTTATCAACTCCAAGCAGCGGCGTATCCGCGTGAACGGAAACGCACCGGTTTTCCTGCTTACGCATACAACGGGTTTCAAGGGGCTTTGGGGCAGCGATTACAATTACAATTATACGGAACTGTCGGCCTATAAGCGTTTTTGGTTCCATTCTTTCGGGCGGCTTGATATAAATGCCCGTCTGGGGGCGCAATGGAATCGTGTGCCTTTTCCGCTGCTCATCATGCCGGCCGCCAACAATTCCTATATCATTACCGACAATATGTTCTGCATGATGAACAATATGGAGTTTCTTACCGACCGCATGGCCTCGCTCGATCTGCAATGGGACCTTAACGGCAAGCTCTTCAACCGTATCCCCGGACTGAAACGGCTGAAGTGGCGCGAGGTGGTGGGCTTCAAGGCGCTTTACGGTAAACTGACTGACAAGAACAACCCGGAGCTGCATCGCGAAAGCGATTGCCTTTTCGATTTTCCCTCACGGGACGGGCAGGCAGTCAGCCACGCGCCCGGTGAGGCTCCCTATATGGAACTGAATGTCGGTATTCACAATATATTGAAGATTATACGCATCGACTATGTGCGCCGGTTGAATTATCTGGATTTGCCCCGGGTGAAGAAGAACGGCGTGCGTATTGCGTTGGAGTTCGACTTTTAACGAAAACAAAGAGAAGCAGAGAACTATGGCAGCACCCCTGGCGGAGAGAATGCGTCCTACGACGCTGGACGAATATATCGGACAGAAACACCTGGTGGGTCCGGGAGCGGTATTACGCAAGATGATCGATTCCGGTCGCATCTCTTCTTTTATTTTGTGGGGCCCTCCCGGTGTGGGGAAGACCACATTGGCACAGATCATCGCCCACAAATTGGAGACACCCTTTTACACACTGAGTGCGGTGACCAGCGGTGTGAAAGATGTGCGCGAGGTGATTGAGCGTGCACGGAACGGTCGCTTTTTCGGTTCAGCCAGTCCGATTCTGTTTATTGACGAAATTCACCGGTTCAGCAAATCGCAGCAGGATTCGCTGTTGGGAGCGGTGGAGCAGGGCACGGTAACGCTGATCGGTGCCACGACGGAGAATCCCTCGTTCGAGGTGATCCGGCCGTTGTTGTCCCGTTGTCAGTTATATGTGCTTAAGAGTCTCGGGCGCGATGATTTGCTGGAACTGCTGCATCATGCACTGGAGAAGGACGAATGGCTCCGGCAACGGCAGGTGACCGTGACGGAAACCGACGCCCTGTTGCGCTATAGCGGCGGTGATGCCCGTAAGTTGCTTAACATTCTAGAGTTGGTGGTGGAGGCCTCCGGTGACGACGAAAAGGTGGAAATCACTGATGCGCTGGTCGAAGAACGCCTGCAACAGAATCCGCTGGCCTACGATAAAGGCGGTGAGCTGCACTACGACATTGTGTCTGCTTTCATCAAAAGCATTCGCGGCAGCGATCCCGACGCCGCCGTATATTGGCTGGCCCGGATGATAGAAGGGGGAGAAGACCCCGCATTCATTGCCCGGCGGCTGGTGATTTCGGCCAGCGAAGATATAGGATTGGCCAATCCGAACGCATTGCTGTTGGCGAATGCGGCGTTCGACACCGTGATGAAGATCGGATGGCCCGAAGGGCGTATCGCCTTGGCCGAAGCCACAGTCTATCTAGCTGCCAGTCCGAAGAGTAATTCGGCTTACAGTGCGGTGAACGAAGCGTTACGGTTGGTAAAGCGTACAGGCAACCAGCCGGTACCGCTGCATTTGCGTAATGCCCCTACTCAGTTGATGGAGGAACTGGGCTACGGGCAGGGCTATAAATATGCACACGATTACCGGGGGAATTTTGTGGAACAGCAGTTTCTGCCGGACGGTTTGCAGGATGAGCGTCTGTGGCGGGCGCAGGAAAACCCTTCCGAGCAGAAGATGCAGGAGCGTATGGTAAGCTTATGGAAAGAGCGCTTCCGAAAGTAAACCGTTTACTTTCGGAAACGCCCGGATAGATGTAACAGGTTTTTATTCGACAATAATCTCAAAGCCGCTTTCAAAGGTTTCGCCCGGTTCCACCCGGTTCATGAAAGCCCGTTCGGCAAATTCGCCCGTATAATCCACGCTGTCGCAACTGCCGGCCCACGGTTCGATGCAGACGAAAGGCGCATTTCCGCCTGCGGGCGACCATAAGGCGATGACCGGTGTGTGGAAGCGTACGGTAAGATAAGGTTGTTGTTCCTTGTCGTGCAGGGTCACACGGTTGATGCTTCCCGTACAGTCCAAGATGGTGTCGCAATCAAACGTGTGGTTCGTCAGCGGGAGCATTCCGTCTTCAAGCTGAACTTCAAACGTGCTGCCGTCGGCGTATCCGTGTGCTTCCACCCGGGACGAGGTGAGCGAACTGCGTTGGTTGAAGGACAGGTAACCGTGTAAAGTGTCCGTACTCCGGTAAGAAGGGTAGTTGAATCCCGGATGACCGCCGATCTGGAAATGCAGCGGGGCTTCTCCCGGATTATGCACGCGCCAGGTCTGCGTCACCTTGTTCCGTTGCAGGGTGTAGACGATTTCTACCGCGAACGGGTAAGGATACAGCGCCAAGGTTTCCTCATTACTGCATGCGCGGAAAGTCATACTCAGCCTTTTGCGCTCGGTGAGGCGGAAAGGCATGTCGCGAAGGAAGCCGTGCTGGTTCATGGGATATTTTCGGCCGTTTATCTGGAATTCATTGTTCCATACTTTACCTACAATGGGGAACAGAACCGGAGCCTGTCTGTCCCAGAACGTGGGATCGCCTTGCCACATATATTCGTGTTCGGCTTTCACTTTCTTCAGACTTTGCAGTTCGGCACCGATAGGAGAGACCCCTATTTCTATGATTCCGTTGGATAAATATTCCATGCGTCCGCGATTTAAAGGTTAATGAATAGTCTTCACAAAAGTAGCGAATAGTTTTGGGAATACTGCTTTACCGTACCGATAAAATTTGTTAATTAACCCTTGGCTTCGGGAATTCCCGGATATATCGCAATTTTTATAGGAGCACAACATGACGGGCAGATAAAGAAAGATTCCGGTAAGGGAGAAGAATAGGCCGCAGATGGTACCTACGGACAGCGACATCCAGAAAGAATCCCCTCGGGCATCGAACATGAAAGGGATAAATCCCAAAGCCGTGGACACGATGGTGAGAAATACGGGAATTATTTTCCCGTTGAATGTTTTTATGTAGGTCCGTATGCAATCGCCGGAATGTTTCTGCCGGAATGAAAGATAGTCGTTCAACAGGTAAATGACAGAGTTGCAGGTCAGTCCGCTTAGTAGGATAAAGGCTGCGAATCCTCCTTGGTTCAGAGGGATATTGAAAAGCGTAAAACTGAGAAAGATGCCGATGTAGGAAATAGGTATGATGGCTATCACCACCAGCGGTAATGTAAACGAATTGTACAGGATGCAGCAGATGATGTATATGATAAGGATGATGAGCAGAATCACCCAGAAATCCGAACGTTTTTGCGGTTGGTCGTAAGAACTGTAATGCCTTTTTTCGATGTTGTAGCCCATAGGCAGATAACCGGAATATTCCTTGGTGACGTCTTCCATAACGGCATTGCCCAGTGATCCGTCTCCTATAAAGTCGTACATGATATATAGCAGGTATTGCTGGTTTTCTTTTTCTATATCATGCGGAATCTGACGACGCGTGACGGCGGTGGCGTTTCCTATGCGAAACGTGTTTCCGTTGCTTTGTTGCAGACTGTGTTTCACTTCCCATACCTCGGTGCTTTGAAGCGAAGCGGGTTTGATGTGGATAGGTTCGCTGCCGTTTTCCTTGCTTATCAGCGAACCGCTGCTTATCTGTCGGGGAAGCATGGTCTGTACGGCTAAATTCAGACTGCTGATATTCAGACCATTTCCTATCAGCTGTTCCGGAGACGTTTCGAAGATATATTCTTCATAATCTTTAGGGCTATAGTATCCCTTAGGCACGATGACGATGCGTTGTATGCGCGGATGTTCATTCAAACGTTTGCTCAGTTGCAAAGCGTGGTACATGAGTTCATCGTAATTATATCCGGCTATTTTGATATAGTTGGATCTTCCGTCCTGAAGAACATTATTGTTGAAACCGTTTTCAACACCGCTTATGCTCCAGGTTGCGTTGCCGATACGGACCACCTGGCTCACCAGGACGTCCCGCATTTTCTGCGGTATGTTCCTTGCTATTCCTTCCGGGGTGAATGAGACAGTGATATGAGCGGCCTGAGGAGAATAGACATGCGTCTGGAATTGCTGTATTCCCTTGAACTGTTGGATGGAACGTTCGATTTTCCGGATGGTGCTGTTCATCTCTTCCAACGTGCTTCCGTAAGGCATATTGGCCCGGATGGATAAAACGGGATCGCTCCGTTCCATCTTGACTTTACCGAGAGGAGAATGTTTCATGAACAGGCGCAGACTACCGCCTAAAAACGGGTCGGTATAGGACCGGATGAAGCGGCAGACATCGGACCGGAAGACGGCATTGTAAGCGTTTTCCCATGTCCCTTTACCCTCTAAAGAACCCGGAATGAGAAATGTCGGGATGCCGAAAGACAACAACAGTACGGTGTAGCAGAGTTTCTTGTGTTGGCACAGGTATTGGATCAGACGGGTATAGAATTGATTGAAGGTGAGTATCAGGCGTTTCCGCTTGAGAGGAATGTGCGGTTTGCTGACAGTGAGGTGCGTATTGTTTAACAGGGCCGGGACAAGGAGCAGGGCAATCCATAACGATACGGACAGGTTGATGATCAGAACTCGGGCGAAGTCCAATAAATTCAGCTGTGCTTTCTCGTCAAGGAAAAACACGACAGTCAGCGAGGCGATGGTGGTGAGGGTAGAGGCCAAAATCGCCAGAAAGATGTTCATCCGGTTTCGGTGCAGCAGATGGTCGGCCATAATGAGGATATTGTCGATAATAAGGCCCAGAGAGATGGTGATACCGGCAATGGAATAAATCTGGATTTCTATATCCAGCCAGTAATAAAGAATGAATGAGACCAGAATATTGGCACCTACAGACAGCATGATGACAGCCAGATATTTTAGATCGCGATGTATCAGAAAAACGAATAACAGGAGTATGAGCAGCGCGGTTGAGGAGCGTATAACAACATCCGTAATTTCTTTCTTGATGCTCTCGGAAGAGTCGGACGACAATAGGAGCCTGTATCCGGTGGGAAAGGAATACTTTATATGCTCTATCTTGTCTCTGATTTGTTGGCTGAGCTTGATTTGGTTGGCCTGGTCATTGGCATAGACGGACATGTAGATGGTATTCAGTCCATTTATCCGATGGTGAGTACGGGCCTCTTGCTCCTGGTGGGTGATTTTCGCCAGTTCGCCCAGATAGACTATTTTTCCGTTTATTTTTTTTATAGCGATTCCAGCCAGATCAGTCTGGCTGTTGAGAGAAGACTTTATGTAGACTGCACAATACATGGTGTCGGCTTGTGTGGTCATGCCGGCGAATGCACTGCCCAGTCGGGCAGAAATGGCTTTCTGTATATCTTCCGGTGTGATATTGATTTTTTTCAGTTTGTTTTTGTCGTATTCCAATTGCCATTCCATAGGGGTGGCCCCGGAGATCTTGACGGCGGAAATACCATCCAGACGGGTCAGTTGCGGGCGGATATGCGTTTCGGCATATTGAAGAATACTATTGGGAGTGCCGGGGGCATTCAGCGTGTATGTGAGAAGAGGAGAGGAAGCCCGTGAATCGGAATACCATGCTTTCACTTCCGGGTAGCTGACCCCTGCCGGCAAGAGAGGCCATAGTTGCCGTATAGCTGTAGATATTTCGAACCGGATAGCATCCATATTGGCTTTTTTGTCTATGGATAATACGATCTGTCCGTTTCCGTTGTTTGAGTTGGATTTTATATTTGTGATACCGCTGATTCGGCATATCATGGCTTCTATTTGCGAAGTAACGCTACTTTCTATCACACGTGGCGACTGTCCCGGCATGGAATAAGAGATGGACAGCTGTGGCAACGTGAAGCTTGGCGCCAGTTTTACCGACAGCCAAGGAATCAGGCATAGTCCTACTATGGACAAACCGATGAAATAGATGAGTATAGGAAAAGACAGGCGTTGGGACAGTTTCATGGTCGTTGCTTTACAGGTCTTATAATCAGAAATTCCGTTTATTCGAAAGGAAACGTTCTGTGTCTATTTGGATGGGACGGTCTGCTATGAAATCATACAAGGTGTATTTCCTTATTTCGTAATAGCCGGACCAATAAGAGGAAAGCGTATTAATATAGCTTCTTTGTGCATCATTGCGCCGACTTTGTGCCATGCTGAGTGTGTTAACGTCTGCCTTCCCAATCAGAAAACGTTGATAGGTGGCTTCGTATGCCAGTTCGGCTACTTGGCGAGCTTCGCGGGCGGATTGGATCTGTGCATGTCGCATGTTAAAGTCGTTTACAGCCAGCACGACCTCCTGTTCGAATGCTTCTTCCGATTGTTTTTTTGAGATAACAGCTGTGTTCAGACTGCTTTTAGCCATGTTTACTTTTCCCTTTGTCATGCCCCAGTCTACGAGAGGTATATTGAACGAAATGCTGACCGCATCTTGTCGCAATGGATTGTGATATACATCTTTAAAACGTTCGGCTGCCTGATTGAATCCGACACTGAGAGATACGGACGTTGAAAAACGGGACTTTTCCACTTTGTCAAGGTTCTGTTGCGCTTTCAGTATTTGTAAAGCCAGTTCCTGCATCTTGGGATTCCCTTCCTTGGCGTATGTCAGAGCCTTTTCCGGTAGGATAGTCACGTAGGGTGTTTGTGTGGGCAGTACAATTCGGAAATCGGTGTTCGGAGCACAACGCAGGAACGAAGCTAAGGCGAATGTGCTTTTGTCCAGATTCATTTTTGAGTTTTCCATGTGGTTCCGGGCATTGATGGTATTTAGCTTTAGCGTCAGCAAATCGGCTTGGGTAATATTTCCTATTTTATGTCTTTCCATCCCTATCTGATAGGCCGTGTCGCATTGGGCCACGTTTTCTATGCTCATATCATAGACGGTTTGGTTCAATGCTTGGTTGAAGAAATAGTTAATGGCAATACCTGCAATTCGTTCAAATTCGTATACCAGTTCTTTTTGTGCCCTTTCGTACTCCAGCGGCTCTATTTTTTTATTCCATCTGAACGCGTTGTAACCGAACAGCGACTGAGAGTATCTGAGCCGTACGGGGATGGAAGAAAACTGCGTGTATTTGTCAACTCCGAAATTTCGTATATAATCCAGATCGGTTTCCAGCGATAATACACCACCCGTCCACATCACATTTTGTTTGGCTTGCAATCCGGCAGAGGAATAGATGCTTTTTTGCTGTTTATATACGTCGATATTGTTTTGTGAATCATACCGTTTCACAAAATTCTGATAGTATTGTATGGGAGTGGAGGTGAACGAAAGTGATGGCAGATGTTCGGCCTGATAAGAACGATACTGCCAGTAGCTGGCTAGAAAGCTGTTTTGTGCCAATAGGGAGTTAAGCGAACTGTCAATGGCAGTGGCAATGGTTTGCTCCAATGTAAGTTCTACGGCTTCAGGGGCATATATTCTTTGTTGTGCCTTGCTGGAATGCAGGGTCAGCAGGAAACTACCGGTAAGTAGAAGTGCATATTTGTATACTTTCTTTTCCATATCAATTAGGGCTTTGGATTTATTATGTTGTTCTCTTTGTAAATAAGAGCATATATTAATGGAATGATAAACAGGCTGACCAATGTACCTATTATCATGGCGCCTATCATAGCGATGGCAAACGGTTTTTGTAGTTCTGATCCCATGTCCGAACTGAATAATATTGGAATGAGAGCAAAAATGGATGTGAGTGAAGTTATAACGATGGATCGGAGACGTTTTTCTCCAGCTTGATGGATGGCGTCCATTAGAGGTATGCCTACGGCTCTCAATTCATTGATAACGTTAATTTTTAAAATGGAGTCATTGACAATGACACCACAAGTGACAACAATGCCTATGGCAGACATCAGATTCAGCGTATGTCCGAAGACAATCAGGCATAATAGGGCGGCCGCTATGTCTATCGGTATTTCTAGCAGTAAAATGAGCGGTTGTAAGAAAGATTCGAATTGTGCCGTCATGATAAGATACATTAGGACGATAGAGATAAATAGTATAATGATAAGGCTCTGTATCATTTCCTTGTTTTGTAGATAGGCACCGCTTAATATATATTTCCATTCCGGGTGTTCTTTCATTATGCGCAGTACGTTCTTTTCCGTTGTATCTCCGTTTCTTATTTCGGAGATTTTCAACGGAACATATTTCCCGTTCGTTCCTGCGATGACTTCTTTCGGGGCTGTGAAGTAGGAGAGCGTGATAAATTCACGCAGTGGAAATAAGTCTTTTGTCGTATTTCCTTTGATGAAAGTGGTATTGAGTATGTCTTCTATGGTTTGTTGCTCCCTTTCTATCTGCACCGGGATGTATTGAGCGTAATTGCTTAAAGTAGCGAAACGGTTTTCTCCCAGACAATTCTTCAACGTATGGATGATTTCTTCTGAACGGATATCAAATAAGAGTAACTTCTCGTGGTTAAGATAGATTTGTATTTGACTTGAATAGGGGGGAATGGAAAGGACTTCACGGGTCCCCTTTTCCACGATACGGGCAAATTGTGTTAATGAATCCGATGAGAAGTTCCATAGCTCGTTATAGGGGACAAGCTGGATGGTCAGATCGGCTTCAGAAGTGGAAAACAGATCTTCGAATACGGTTTCGGGAGGAGTGACGGAATAGACAGCCGTAGGGTAATTCTTCTTAAAGAAAGAGGCTACGGATTGTTTGAACGTTTCTGTCGAAATGTTGTCGGACAGATGGGAATAAAGTTTGGCTTCGGTAGTTCCCAATTTCCGTTTGTTACCTATTAGAAATTGTTGTTGTCCGGTGAATAGGATGTTATTATCGGTCTGACTGCCTAGAAAGGCTATCAGTTGATTGGTCCTTCTTGTGTTTTCGTCCAGATGGATACTTTCGTTCCAATCGATGCTGACCACTGCTTCTTGATGTGTGATGTATGGCATTTTTTCTTTGTCAATGATAGCAAACAAAAGATAGCAGAGCGGGAGAGAACATATAACCGATAGACAAGTTATCAGTTTATGGGCAAAAATCCAATCGATGCCTTTCTCATAAAACGTGAAGAGGAAGGTATGGCGGGGAGTGGAAGATACTGTTGTCTGATTTCTGAATATCATTTTATACAATACCGGCAAGAAAGTGACGGCTGTGATGTAGGATACCCCTAGGCTCAATGTGATGGACAGTGCTTGGTCGTAAAAGATAGCTCCGGCGATGTCACCTATAAAGACAAGAGGCAGGAAAACGGCGATAGTAGTCAGCATGGAACTTAACATGGGGGTAATCACTTCTTCTGTACCTCGTATGCAAGCTTGGTCGGTTGACAAGCCTGTTTGCCGATATTGGGTAATATTGTCTGTGACGATAATAGCATTGTCTATCATCATGCCTACTGATAATATCAGGCCCACAAGCGACACAATGTTCAATGACAGATGAACGAGATAGAACAACCCCATGCTGATGATCAAAGATACGAACAGAGTAACACCGATAAGAATCGGCAGGCGGATATCCCGAAGGAAGAATATCGTGACGAGAAATATGAGTAAAAGCCCTAAGAACAAATCCTGTTTCAGGCTTCCTATCGTTACATCCAGAAGTTCCGATTGGTTATGGGTTATATGAAAATCTATTTTGGGAAAGGAGGTGCGGAATTGCTTTAGCGTTTGTTCCACACTTTCTTGCAGATCATCCATTTTTACGTCAGGATGCTTTATTACGGACAGTACCAAAGCTCGTTTCCCATTGTAGAAAACTTCTCCGCGCGGCTGTCCTTGTTTGAATTCGGTGCGGGCGATGTCTTTTAACCGGAATATTCGTTTGCCATGTTTCAAGTACAGACTTTCCACATCCTCACCGGTACGCAATGTGGAAGAAAAGCGTATGTTGAATTCATAGTTTCCGTCTCGTACGGTAGCGCTATGGGTTTCGATATTATTTTCGTTAAATACCTTTTCAATATCTTTTTCCGTTAATCCCAATGAAGCGGCCGTTTCTTTATCTACAGAGATAAACAACTCTTTCTCCCACAGACCGGACATATCCACCATAGATATTTCCGGTAGCTGTTCTAGCCTGCGCTTGATGGTGTTCTGTGCTAATTCGCACATCTGAATGAAATCTACTTCATTAGTCGGCTGGGACAATGTATCGTTGCGGAAAGAGAGGACTAGGTCGAAAACGGGCAGGTCGGTGGCATTGGCTTTCGTGACTAGAGGGCGCCGGATATTTTGCGGCAAGGAATTCATGGCCGCATCCACTTTTTCATTGACTTCCACAAAGGCCAGGTCCATACGGGTACCGTAGTTGAAAACCAGGCGTATTTGGCCGCTTTCATTCTGCGCAATACTGCGAATGTCGGATAAATGTCCCATTTGCATCAGGCGCTGACGTAACGGGGACATGACGGCGCGTTCCATTTCTTCTGCAGACAGATTCTTGCCCGAGGCTTGTACGATGATTTCAGGTATGGGAATGTCCGGCAATAAAGAGGTCGGTAACCGCAAATAAGCTAGAAGGGCTAGCATAATGACGGTTGCGAAAGACACAAATACCGAGATCGGTCGTTTAAGGAGATATGCAATCATAAGAGTTGTTTATTCTTTAATGGCAATCGGAGTGAAGTGTGCCAGATTCTGGTTTCCCGATACAATCACACTGTCTCCTTCTTTTAAGCCTTGGGTTATGGTATAGCTGAAACTGTTTTCCTGTCCGATACTAACGTAATTCCAATACGCCTTTCCATTTCGTACGGTGAAGACAACACGGCGCCCGTCTCGCATGACGACAGCTTGTTTGGGTACGACCAGTTTGCCGGGGATGCTTCTGCGTATGTTCACACGTACTTTCATACCGTCGAACCATTGCTGGGGCGTATGAGGTATGACAGCACAAACCTGGGTCAGTCCGTTTTCTCCGATTAACGGATTAATCGAAGAAATACGTCCGAAGGTTCGGTTGTCTTCCTCTGCATATAAGGCGGCTTGTACGGTATCGCCGCGCTGTAACGACCTTATTTCATTTTCCATAACGGGGAAGTTTACTTCCATACTGTTATTGTCTAGCAGTGTGCAGAAAATCTCTCCGTTGCTGGCCTGGTTGTAAAGTTTGGCTGTCAGATTAGCGACTGTTCCTGAAAACGGCGCCCGTAGGACAGCTTCTTGTAAAGCCATCTGGGCGGATTGATAGGAAAGACACGCTTGTCCGTATCCGCTTTTCATAATAGCCAGTTCTTTGGTCTTCTCCGGGATAGACAGAGAATCACTTAGTTTATAACCTTGTCCGATGAGGAAGTCCTGCATATCCAGATAGGCCCGCTTTTTACTGTCTGTTGCCTGTAACAAAGAGAGTTTCAGTCTTTCTTTGTCTACCTCCGCCAGGATCTGTCCTTTGCTTACTCGTTCTCCGTTTCGGGCATAGATGTGGGTGATGATTCCAGAGGCTTTCCATCGCAGCTCCGCTCTTTGGGAGGAGGATAACATACCGTTGCTGATGATTTCCTGAGCGAAGTTCCCTTTTTGCAGTATGTCCACTTCGACGTTGGGAAGTTCCTCTTTCGGAGATATGGATACGGTTAAAGCTTCGTTTTTATCTTCTTTCGGTTGTGAACAGGCGGTGCATATACCGATGCAGATGAATAAGGTCTTTTGTAGTTTCATATTTGTGAGTTATTCGTTTACAATAATTCCTGTAAGTGTCAGGATGACGGGGGATTCCGCATTGCATTCCACCTCTGCCGTGCGGAAAAAGGAGCCGGAAAAGTCTTCTGCCTCGTAAGTCAGTGTGACGGTGACATGCTCGCCGGGAGGAGTGTCTTGCTTGTCATACGTCGCTTGGGTGCATTCGCATGAAGGGAGAATATCGGTGATATGTAGTGTTGTGTTACCGGTATTGTGTATTTTGTATTGGGCGCTGTTTGAGGTCCGGGGGCTTATTCTTCCGATATGTACGTCGCTTGAATCTACCCGTACGGTGGTCAAGGCATAAGGCTTGTTCTGTGTTGTTGCCTCATGGCAGGCAGACAATAGGAATGCCATTCCATATAAGAATACCCGAATGTAGGAGAGTTGTTTCATTTCTTATAGAGGATATGTTTAACAAATAAGTCTAACATCAGTTTCAGATGGCTGTATCCGTCGCTCCATGTTCTCAGATGCGGAGGGCGGTTGCGTCCGTCCTGATACAGGTTGACTGATGTTTCGGTGATACGCAAGTGCTGTCCTGCAGCTTTTATGATCATTTCCGATGCAAATTCCATTCCTCCGCAAATGGGTCGGATGTGCAGATAGGCTGTTTTGGAAAATCCCCTCAGCCCGCAATGGTAATCGCCAATCCGATTATGAAACAGGCAGCGGCCGATGCCTGAAAGCAGGGGATTGCCGATGTAACGATGCAGCCAAGGCATGGCTTTTCTTTGAATCTTTCCGCTGAACCGGTTACCGATCACCATGTCGTAGCCTTCTCTCAGCAGGCGTATGAACTCATCTAAAGCGGAGAAGTCGTAACTGTCGTCTGCATCCCCTATCACTACATACCGTCCGCTGGCTGCCATGATACCTCCGTTCAGCGCATGCCCGTAGCCTTTCGGTTCTATATGTACAACACGGTCGGCCATGTCTTGTGCAATTTTTACCGATGTGTCTGTACTTCCGTTGTCGGCTACAATGATCTCTCCACAGATGTTGGAGCGGTTCAGAAAAGCACGTGCCTTGCCGATACATGTGGCCAATGTCCTTTCTTCGTTCAGACAAGGCATTACGATAGATACTTCCGGCTGTTTGTTTCGGGTATTCATGGTTGTTTGATTTTATAGACGATAAAGTCTTCATTAATGTACATCGGCTTGAATATATCCGGTCGTTTGGACAATGATTCCGGTGTATGTTGCAGGTAGTTGTGGCGGTTTCTGAAAAGGACGTACCAGTCGGCCTTTTTCTTCGTGTCGGTTACGGAGTACGACAAATTGCATGAAAGACGTCCTGTATACAGGTAAACGGTTCGGTTTTCTCCGCAGGCAATGATGTCCGTCGGTTGGGTATGTCGGTTCAGATAGGCAAAAGTGTCTTGTGCGTTTTGGGCCGTTACGTCGATATTGACGAGGCTGTATGTTTTCGGGGTGGAATATATGTGTATTCCCCCGTTCAGCAACTGGCAACTGACAATAAATAGAAGAATTCCGTCGGCTGCACGGTTTTGTCTTTTTATGCAGAAATGAAAAACTTCATATATTCCCGTCACCATGAAATACACTAAAAGAGGAATGACAGGTATCAGATACCGTTCCGTCTGATGAGGCCACATGCAGAGTAACAGGAGATGCAGGGTTAAGTAAGTTTTGTCGGCTATGGCTTGCCGGCGGTTCGAGGCCCACATGCCTATGTATACAAAGGTCCAAAAGACGGAGGCCACCCAAATGTTGTCCGACGGTAAAAAGGGCAAACAGCTTTGGGGACTTTTCATCAGATAATACAGTATGTTCCCCGGTATGGAGAAGTCGGTATGCTGAGGGTGGCCGGCATGTACCAGATATCCGATGGGCAGGTAGGGTAGGGTGAGTAGAAACAGGAGCAGGAATACGCTGTATGGCAGGAGGACTGTCAGCCATCGTTCTTTGGCGGAACTGCGGACGGTTGCATTTGGGTTGTTTATGAGTTGGTGCAGGAACAGGGCCGGCAACAGTAACAGCCCTTCGGTGCGCATCTGTACGGTAAAGAACAAGCTTATACCCACCCCGACCGCTATGCTTCGCTGGGTTCTCATGTGGCTCGGAGGCACCGGGCGCAGCCGATGTATGAGGGTTAATGAGAGCAGGAGAAACAGCATGTAAGGCAACGTGCTGAGGACACGGTCTGTGGCCGACAGGACTGTGGTGTTCATCCCCAGTAAGAGCAATGTTCCTATTCCGGTTTGCTGCTCTTTGCGTAAAACGAAATCCTTATATAATATAAATAAGGTGGCAATTATACAGCCGGCGAGAATCAGTTTGAACACTCCGTAATGGATGCCGAACAGCAGATAGGGTATTGTCAGCAGGAGAGGCATTCCCCAAGGATACAGGATGGGGGAGTAGTGTTGTTCGGTAGAGAGCCGGAGCATGCGTCCCATGTCCTCATAGGCCTGCCATTGTTCGCCCGAGAGTAGTTTTTGAGCCTGACAGATATACAGCGCATAGTCGCCGTTCAGGATATGCCCGGGACGTGTAATAAGCGGAAAGGCAATACATACGATAAGAATGGCTGCCCCCAAAGCGATTTGTAATCGAACGGTTCCTTGTTTCATGCTTCTTTTCCTATTTTAACGGACAGGGCGGAACAGTCTGCCCCATCTTACTTTATTCCATCCTGTGCCTTGGCTGTCCCAGGACCACAGGACGAGGCTCATTCTGCCGATGACGTCTTCTTCGCTGATAGGACCGAACCGGCGGCTGTCGTGTGACTTTTCGGTGTTGTCGCCCCGCATGTCATAGAATGTGTGTTGGGTGATATAGTGCGTAGACGGTTTTCCGCCGATATAGGTCTTGTCAAGGCGCTTTATGATGGGTACTCTTTCGCTGAGGGCCATCTGTTCGACGGTGGTCCGCATGGAATCTATCGGCAGTGCGGTCCCTTTGTCGATGACGGTCTTAATCCGTTTCACCAGCATCGTGTACGGCTGGTCCGGCGACAGGAATACGGCCACGTCGCCTTCCCGGGGCGTGCGGAGGCCCCATCCCCGGCGGAATCCCCAGTCGTTTCTTTCATCTTTTTGGCGCAGGGAGGGCACCCATGTGAATACGTTGATAAGCGGAATGTCGGCCCACCGTCGGGGAAGATTGCATCCGTATGTCAGTTTGTCTATCACGATGATTTCCGTAGGGCGGATAGCGGGCACCATGCTTTCGGTGGAAACAATGCAGACTTCGAACACGAAAATCCGAACGATGATGACCAGACCGAGTATCCCTGCGATCAGCCCTGCTTTTCCGGTTGTTTTAGCGCATGGTTTCATCTTTGTTTATATGACGTTTCCCTGTATGGTCAGTGTGTAGGGAGTTTCCCTGTAGCTGGTTGTCAACTGTATCGTGCGGCTGAAATGTCCTTTTGAGAGAGAGAGGAAATCCACTCTTATCTCTCCCGTCTCTCCCGGCAGGATATTCTGCGGCATGGATTTCAGCATCATGCAGGTACACGACATCCGAATGTCGTAAATGTCGCACGGCTTGTCGCTGTTGTTCTCCAGCCTGAACACCACTTCTTTCTTCTTGCGCAACCCTATTTCGCCTATGTTGATTTTCTCTTCCAGGATATGAAACCCTTTTTCCGGGGCCGGCTGTCGGGCTGTCTTAGGGGCCTTTTTCCGGTATTGCCGGGCGATGGTACTGAAATAAATCGAATCGCTTTCTACCGACTGCTCGTCGGGGTAGTAGACCGATGCGATCACTCCGCCCGGCTCCAGTACGAAAAAGAAAGGTTTTCTCACCCTCCCGATATGTTGCAAGGGTGCGATCTCTTCCGTTATGTACATCGGGATGGAGGTATCGTTCCGTTGGGCCAATAGCTTTATCTCCCGGATGTTATAGTTGGCGGCCAGCACGATAGGCTCCGGCAGTTCACTTTCCTTTTTCAGATAATAGGTCAGGCTGCCCAGCTCGGCCTGCCAGCAGGATTCGCATTGGAAACGGTCGATGTAAAGGCCGATGCGCGGTTCCTCTTCGGCAATGGAGGCCAGCCGTACTCTTTCTTTTCGGGTGTTGTATACCCAGGTGCTGTCCGGCAATGTATACCGGATGGCACTGACTTGTTTCAGCAATTTGTCCTCCAGCCGGACGATGGCGTTCGCCAGTTTGCTGTGCTTTATCTCATGCTCGTTGATGATGCCTTTGTAATAGGTTACAAGGGTAAACAGCACGGCTGCCATAACCACAACAAACGCTGTAATTATTGAGTTCTTTTTCATGTTTAAAAGGGTTTGACGTCAAAAATCATCAGCACGGGGTTGTCTTCTTTCTTGACTGTGCTTAGCAGTTTCCGCTCCTTCTCTGTCAGGAACTTTGTCCTATATTCCTCGCCCCACCCCTTTACATTTCTTTCATCACTTGCAAGTAAACTCTGCGGTTGCAGTATCTTTAAGAAGGAAGTCCCGTTCAAGGTATGGGTGGTGAAGTTTACATTCGACATCCCGATCCAGGAAGCCATTGGCGGAAGAGGGTCATGTGTGCTGTGCCCTGTCCGAACGCAATATAGCATGGAGCTGAGATCGCTAGTTGCGGCATAGACGAATTCTTTCGTTATGAAGCACTCATATTTATGAGCTGTTTCTTTTAGTTTCTCTTCATACATCTGGGTGCTGATGTCTTTAAAATCCCGATCATCGAACAGGTTGTCGCGTCCGGGGAACTTATAAACGTACCGGGCTTCGCAGGTCCCGTCTTCTTTCACTTGCCAGATGGTGTCGGACAGGATATGGGTGAAGTATATGTCGTCTCCGCAAATCGGCATGGGATCTATTAAGCGATATTTAACATTGACGGCGATGTTTGAAAAGGCGGTGAATAGCGGTGTTTGGTCTCTATCGGCAAGAATCAGCCGGCTGCGGCGGATGCCCGGAGCCATTTCATTGTCGTTGTCGTTGGTATTTATGACAAGGTGGTCTCCCAGAAAAGCGATATCGCTAAAAAAATAAAAGGTGGGTTCCTCCCGCAGCAATGTCCCGTCGTAAGCATAGTATAAGAGTTTACCTCCCGAACTGTCATACAGGCATACCTCTTTTCTTTTGGAGTCCAAAGCAAAGTCTGTCGGATATATTACTTCTCCGGGTCCTCTTCCTCTTCGTCCGTATTTGCATAGGAACGAACCGTCCTTTTGTGAAAAGCGGAACACGGTGGCATTCTTTCCGTCAAGAATAAATACGGACGTTCCGTCGCCTTTTATTTTGCTGATGTGCCCGATCAGACATTCTTCGGTTGTTTCCAGCTGAAGATAGCGTACGTCGTATTCCGGTTCTATCTTATTTCCCTCATTCTCCTTGCCGATATGGAGCGGTATGACCTTGTCCGTTACAAGTCTCATGCTGGGCACTTCATTCTCCACAATGATTGTCTGGGTTGTGTCCGTGTTGTTAGTGTTCCATGGTTTTAAAACCGAGACATAAGTTTCTTTGCAAGAACAAAGCATAGCCGGCACAGCCAGCAGATATATACACTTCTTTTTCATGATATTTTCTTAAAAATGGTGTCTGCATAGTCGGGAGCTAACGGTCTTACTTCCGTGATGTGGGCTTTTTGGCAGGAATATATCGTAGCCGATAAGGCTACGATATATATTAATGTATGGTTCTTCTTCATCTATTTTCTTTAAAAGGGTTCAATGTCCATAATCATGAGCACGGGATTGTCTTCCGGTGTCATTTTCTGGAGCAATTGTCTCTCCTCTTCGGTTAGTTGCTCGTTCCAAAAAGCTTGATACTCGGATTCATTGTAAAAGTTCTTAGTAGATTCAATCTCTCTAATGATAGTAAAGGGTTGCAATATTCTGACAAAGGACTTCCCGTTCAAAGTATACTCGGCAGGTAACATCGTGGGGCTGCCAAAACTTGTATAATAGGTAAGTCCGTATCGGTAGTGTCCGGTGGGGATACAATAAAGCAAATGGGCACCGTTGGTTATGCCGGCTTGTACGAAATCTTCGGTAATGATAATGTCGTCCTTATAATATAACACATCATTTGTCTTTTCCGCATAGACGCCGCCCGAGAAGGATTGGAAATCCTTTTCGTCAAACAGATTGTCTCTTCCGGGGAACTTGA
>ERZ778515.800-NODE-800-length-25790-cov-7.804274_pt1 | contig 25790 bp, 18 predicted proteins | sample MGYA00510343_ERZ778515 | MGnify/ENA primary metagenome ERZ778515 (study PRJEB29527, sample SAMN07138965) | mouse gut metagenome | material: feces | host: mouse | place: China:Nanjing | collected 2016-01-25 ...
TAAACAGAGCAGCTGATGATGCAGCAGGTCTTTCAATTTCCGAGAAAATGAGAAAACAGATCAGAGGACTTACACAGGCTTCTTTGAACGCAGAAGATGGTATTAGTTCTGTGCAGACAGCAGAAGGTGCTTTGACAGAAGTGCATGACATGTTACAACGTATGAATGAGTTGGCAGTTAAGGCTTCTAACGGTACAAACTCTCTTTCTGACCGTCAGACAATCCAGGACGAGGTTGATCAGCTCTTAACAGAAATCGACCGTGTTGCTGAGACAACAAAGTTCAATGAGACATATCTGTTAAAGGGTGACACAGACAAAGTTACCAAGTATGTGTCAGCTAAGGATGCAGGTATCACAGGTCAGATGACAGAGGGCGCTACATCAGCTACATTTACTATGAGTGCTTTGAAACTTGGCGATACCATTACAATTGGTGGTACAAAGTATACAATTGGTACAACAGATGTGTCAAAAGTACAAGGTTCTATTGGTGTAGCACAGGGTGGTGAGCAGGTTACTGTAAACGGAGTACAGTATACAGTAGCAAAGGATGCAACAGAAGTGAATGTTGACAAGAATATTCTTACAATTGCATCAATCCAGGCAAAGGTAACTACTGGAAGTACAGCAATCTACAATGGCAAGACTTACAATGTTATGACAGATAATGTTGATGCAACAAAGAAAAAAGGTACCCAGAAAGATGGTATCGATGATGTAGATGCAACAGTAATTAGTACAACGGCTGCATACAAAAAGATTCAACAGGAGCTGAGACTTGCTAACACAATAGGAACAGATGCAACTACAAGTTATCTTAATAAGACACAAGTTGCGGTTTCATCTGCAATAGTAGGCACGACAACAATTGGATTCTCTATCACAAAGGGAACTTATCAGCAGAAGGAAGCTCTGAACTTTAGTCTCCATGTAGGTGCAGATGCAGATATGACCAACAAGATCTCTGTAAAGATTGATACAATGGATACAGCAGGACTTGGTATTAAGGGCTTGAATGTAAAGGATACTTCAGGCGCAGCAGCGACATATGCAATTGATGCAATTGCAGATGCAGTAGCAAAAGTATCTGCTCAGCGTTCTTTACTTGGTGCAGTACAGAACAGATTAGAGCATACAATTAACAACCTGGATAACGTTGTTGAGAATACAACAGCAGCAGAGAGCCAGATCCGTGATACAGATATGGCTACAGAGATGGTTAAGTACTCTAACAACAACATCCTTTCTCAGGCAGGTCAGTCAATGCTGGCTCAGTCAAATCAGGCAAACCAGGGTGTACTTAGTCTGTTAGGCTAATCATTACATAGCAAATCATAATAGATTGATATGATATAGAACCCCCACCGCAAATGCGGTGGGGGTTTTTATGCAAACGGGCACCCAAGTGAAATTTGTCAGCAAAGACAACAAATTTTTTACACAAAATACGAAAGGAGCGCGCATTTTGGCGCACGATTTCTGCTATGTTATTAGATGAGTGAACAATAACGGAGAAATAACCATCTCTATTCGATTATTTACATTATTACAAAGATACGATATAATACAATTATTATCAAAGAAGAAAAGTGTTATGAATAGAAGTAATATAAGAAAGGAAGTATATACTATGTTGCCATCATTACAACTACAATTGGAAATGATAACTTTGGAGCAATACGAAAATCTTCCAGAAAATAGAAGAGTAGAAGTTTTTGAGAATGTTGTTTATGATATGGCTAGCCCATCACAGATACACCAGACTTTATCTATGGAGTTGTCTAATATTATTTATAACTATATAAAAAATAAAAAGGGATTATGCCAAGTGTTTCATGCTCCATTTGACGTGAAGCTGTCTGATAAGCCTTTTACAATCGTTCAACCTGATATTATGGTTATTTGCGACAAAGATAAGCTCGATGGAAAACGCTGTAACGGTGCACCCGACTTTATTATTGAGATTGTTTCACCTAGTAACCCAGCAGATGATTATATTCGCAAGTTGTATTATTACAAGAATTATGGAGTGCGTGAGTATTGGATTGTAGATCCACGAAGAAAGACGGTTACTGTGAATTATTTTGAAGATAATATTTTGAGTGTTCAATATTTGTTCGATTCCATTATCAAGGTCAATATCTTTGATGATTTGTACATTAATTTCTCTGATATTGCTGATTTGTTAAATATTTAGTCAAAACTGAGTAGATGATTATTTCGACTATTGACTTCTCATATATCTATATACCCTGTTGTTAATGTAAGAGAATACTGGATTGTAGATTCAATAAAATAAACGATTCTGGTATATGATATGGAATATAATTCAGCGCCAACTAGTTATTCTTTTACTGATATTGTAAAGGTTCATATTTATAATGATTTGTCAACTTAAATTTCAAAACTGGATTTTGAAATTTAAGTTGACATAATTGATTTACTTTTTAATATTATTTGAATAATTGAAAAAGTTCAAAAAAATAAAAAAATATTGTAAAAAAGACTAAAGTATTTTGAATACATTCCGATATATATAATGTAAGCAACAAAAACACAGCTTACAAGACAATTGAATATAGAATGGGATAGTACAACAAAATGTAACTTACATGGATAGTATAGTTACAGTAATCAAAGTAACTTAAAGGCAGGCAAAAGGAATTGCCACGGGTAAATGGAAGTGCCCGCAGACGCTGTGATGTTCAAATCTAAATATGTCACGGTGCGTACAAGGAGGTATAATTATGGTAGTACAGCACAATCTTAGAGCAATGAATTCTAACAGAATGTTAGGTATCACACAGGGGACTCTCTCCAAATCTACAGAGAAATTGTCATCAGGCTATAAGGTAAATAGAGCAGCCGATGATGCAGCAGGTCTCTCAATTTCCGAAAAAATGAGAAAACAAATAAGAGGACTTACACAATCTTCTTTGAATGCAGAAGATGGTATTAGTTCTGTGCAGACAGCAGAAGGTGCATTGACAGAAGTGCATGACATGTTACAACGTATGAATGAGTTGGCAGTAAAAGCGGCAAACGGTACAAATTCTCTCTCTGATCGTCAAACAATTCAAGATGAGGTATCTCAACTTTTGACAGAAATTGACAGAGTAGCAGAGACAACCAAGTTTAATGAGACATACTTGTTAAAAGGTGATGCAGATAAAGTGACTATTTATGCATCAGCAAAAGATGCAGGTATTACAGGTCAGATGACAGAAGGTGCAACAACAGCTACATTTACTATGAATGCACTAAAACTTGGTGATACCATCACAATTGGCGGCACAAAATACACAATTGGTACAAAGGATGCGTCAAAAGTGCAGGCTTCTATAGGTGTAGCACAAGGTGGTGAGCAGGTTACTGTAAACGGAGTTCAATACACAGTAGCAAAAGATGAAACAGAAGTGAATGTTGACAAGAATATTCTTACAATCGCTTCTATTCAGGGTAAGATAAATGAAGGAAGTGTAGCAATCTACAATGGCAAGACCTATAATGTTATGACAGATAATGTAGATGCAACAAGGGTAAAAGGTACCGGTGAAGATGGTATTGATGATGTAGATGCAACAGTAATTAATACAACGGCTGCATACAAAAAGATTCAACAGGAGTTGAGACTTGCTAATACAATAGGAACAGATGCAACTACAAGTTATCTTAACAAGACAAAAGTAGACGTTTCATCTGCAATAGTAGGCACGACAACAATTGGTTTCTCTATTATAAAAGGAACTTATCAGCAGCAAGAAGCATTGCATTTTAGTCTTCATGTAGGTGCAGATGCAGATATGACCAACAAGATTTCTGTAAGGATTGATACAATGGATACGGAAGGACTTGGCATTAGAGGTCTTAATGTAAAGGACACTTCAGGCGCAGCGGCGACATATGCAATTGATGCAATTGCAGATGCAGTGGCAAAAGTATCTGCACAGCGTTCTTTACTCGGTGCAGTACAGAATAGATTAGAGCATACAATCAACAACTTGGATAATGTTGTGGAGAATACAACAGCGGCTGAGAGTCAGATTCGCGATACAGATATGGCTACAGAGATGGTAAAATACTCTAATAACAATATCCTTGCTCAGGCAGGTCAGTCAATGCTGGCACAGTCTAATCAAGCAAACCAGGGTGTACTTTCACTCCTAGGCTAATGATTGTATCATTCATATCGGGTATTACTTTGGTACTATCCATTTAACATATACAAGAGGGAAGCCATTTGGACGGTTTCCCTTTTGGCATTTATTAGATGGGAGTTCGTGTGAAATTAGAATTTCATACAAGAAAAACACCAAAGACAGTGTTTTTCATTTCTATTTGAGCCGCCAAAAGGCGGCATGGGGGATTATTATGTCAAAAATACCAATTTCTGTTTGTATTATTGCAAAGAATGAAGAAAAATTTATTGAGGAGTGTCTAAAACATCTACAGCCATATGGTTTTGAGATTGTTGTGACAGATACAGGTTCTACAGACAAAACCAAAGAGATTGCAGAAAGATATGCAGATAAGGTGCTTGACTTTACATGGATTAATGATTTTAGTGCAGCGAGAAATTTTTGCGTGGCAAATGCCACCAACAATTGGATATTAATTTTGGATTGTGATGAATATTTGTGCAAAGTGGATGTAAAAGAGTTACAGGCACTTACAAAAAAATATCCCCATTTTGTTGGTAGTATTCGACTTAGAAATATTTCTTATGTAAATGGTAAAAAAGAGTTTACAACAGATGATGTAATTCGATTTTATGACAGGCGATATTATCGTTTTGTATTGCCCATCCATGAGCAAATTACATATATGGAAGATGATAGAATTGGGGATGCTGTCAATAATTTTATGCTTCCTATAGAAGTAGAACATTATGGATATGCAGTATCAGAAGAAGAAAAAATTAAGAAAAATGAGCGAAATCTGGCGCTATTGTATGATATGATTGATAAAAATCCTGATGATCCATATATGCACTTTCAAGCAGCACAGTCAGAGCGTGTGCTTGGAAATGTTGAGAAAGCTATTTCTCTATATGAGAGATCATTGGAGATAAACAATAATATTGAGTATCCTTATGTGGCAGTTGGAATCCAAATGTTGGCAGGACTTTATATGCAAGTACAGCGAAACGAAGATGCACTTGCGCTTATGGAACAATATGCAAAGATATGCCAGTCTGCTAAGTTTACATATACACATGCGCGGGTGTATTATAACAGTGGCAATGTGTTGAAAGCGCTGGTACTTTTTATCAAGACTTCAATTCTTCCTGATGCGGACACGTTGGGAGATGAGTTGCTTCAATGTTATCGATATATTATCAACATTTATAACGATATGGGAAATGCAGAGATGGTTTGGGCATTTCGTGAAAAATATGAACAGTGTATTATAGAACGCAAAAAAAAAGAGTAGGGAAAAATTTTTCCTACTCTTTTTTATGTACACGGGCACCCGAGTAGGGGAAAATAAATCTTCTCTACTTGATTGTACGCAGAAAGGAATTATGTAGTGAAAGGTGCCCACATCCATCACATGAGTAAAAAAGATTTATCTTTTTTACTTGATTCTAAATCAAGTTCTGTAAAGTCAATAAACAAATAGGATAAAATTGTTTTAATTGTATGCAATAAATGAAATATAGAAAAAACTTAAAAAATTTTCAGACAACTATAAAGTATCACTAATATATACCGATATATATTATGTGAATGAGAAATTGAATGACAACTCATTCAACAGGAGAACCGGTAAAACTTTAGGTTGATGCCGATAATGGAATTTAAAGAAATTTCCGGGGAATATAAAATTAAATAAGGTTAAAGATGTAACAATGGTGGGCGAAGGGAGTCGCCTATGTCAGTCGCAGGTGAGGAGTCGCATGCGGCAATTACAAGGAGGTAATATTATGGTAGTACAGCACAATCTTAGAGCAATGAACGCAAATAGAATGTTAGGAATTACGAACAGTGGCTTATCGAAATCTTCAGAGAAGCTTTCTTCAGGATATAAAATTAACCGCGCAGCGGATGATGCAGCAGGACTTTCCATATCAGAAAAAATGAGAAAGCAGATTAGAGGTCTTACTCAGGCTTCTACCAACGCTGAAGATGGTATCAGTGCAGTACAGACGGCAGAAGGTGCATTGACAGAAGTGCATGACATGTTACAACGCATGAATGAATTAGCAGTAAAAGCGGCAAATGGTACGAATTCTATGTCAGATCGTCAGACAATTCAGGACGAAGTTACACAGTTGCTCACAGAAATTGATCGTGTGGCAGAGACAACTAAGTTCAATGAAATTTATCTGTTAAAAGGCGATGCAAATAAGGTAAAGAAATATTTGAACGCAAAAGACGCAGGGATAGAAGGGGCACTTTATGACGGAGCGAAAACTGCTACATTCAGTATGGCAGAATTGAAGATTGGTGATACAATCACGATTGCAGGCAAACAGTACAATATCGGAACTGAGGATAAAGCTGCGATTGTGGCTTCGATTGAAGTGGCAACTGCAGGTGAACTGGTAACAATAGACGGAACACAATACACAGTAGCAAGAGAAGATGCGAGTGATGTGAATGTTGATAAAAACATTCTAACAATTGCTTCCATCACAGCGAAGATCGCAGAGGGAAGCACAGCACTCTACAATGGCAAGACATACCATGTTATGAAAGACAAGGACACAATAAAAGGTGTAGATGATGCAGATGCTTCGATTATTACAACAAAAGTTGCATATGCTAAAATTCATCAAGAATTAAGACTTGCAAATAACATTGGTGTGGATTCCGGCACACCGGCGAGTGTTACATATTCCGCTGTACCAGTAAATGAAAAGATCAATTTCTTTATTGAAAAAGGTCAGAGAGAACTGCAAGAAAGATTACACTTCGGTTTACATGTTGGCGCAGATTCTGATATGAGCAATAAGATTATTGTTTCAATCGATGCATTGGATACTAGGGGATTAGGCATCCGTGGTCTAAATGTGAAGGATGATTCAGGAGCAGCAGCGACGTATGCAATTGATGCAATTGCAGATGCAGTCGCACAAGTTTCCGCGCAGAGATCGCTTCTCGGTGCAGTTCAGAACAGATTAGAGCATACCATTAATAACCTAGATAACGTAGTAGAGAACACAACAGCAGCAGAAAGTCAGATACGTGATACAGATATGGCTACAGAGATGGTGAAGTTTTCTAACAACAACATCCTTGCTCAGGCAGGTCAGTCAATGCTGGCACAGTCTAATCAAGCAAATCAGGGTGTACTCAGTTTGTTACAGTAACCATCGTTTCCGCTTAATGCGAATGGTTCGATCTACCATGATAAAGGGACTTCCGATTTTTCGGAAGTCCCTTTTAAAAAGAGTTGTTTTTTCCGTCATATTCATATAAAATAAGATTAAGCCATTAATTTTTCAATATGATTTGACGATATAATAAATGAGGTTAATATGATGATTATGTAGCATGCGTGACATGGAGGTGATTAGCATGTATATGGAACCAATAGCAGGAGCGAAGACTCGAAAAGCAGTTCCGCAGAATACAAGGGTGTCTAATCAAACATCAGCGCCCAAGACCGCAGAACCAAAAAAGACAGAATCCATGGATGGAGAGAGTAACAGAAAACAAGTAGAGATTTCAAAAGGATTGGATGAATCAGTGACATTGTCTGTTATGGCAGATGATCAAATTGTAGATGACCAGAAAAATGTGAATTTGGAAGGTTTGAAAAAGGTTGTGGAACAGGCAATCGCAGCGATGCCTCATGCAGATGCGAAGTTTGGTATTCATGATAAGACCAATCGCATCATTATTAAATTGGTGGATAGGGAGACACAGGAGGTTATTAAGGAAATACCACCTGAGAAAACCCTTGATTTATTGGCAAAAAGGATGGAACTGGCAGGTGTTTTGGTTGACCAAAGACTATAATGGCAGGGAAATTGATGAATGTAAAGTGGAGGAATTATAATGTCAGATTTATTGAGAATGACTGGTATGTATTCAGGAATGGATACAGAGGCAATAATACAGCAGATGCTTCAGGCAAAAGCGCAAAAAGTGACGAATTTGAAGAATGACCAGAAAAAGCTTGAGTGGAAGCAGACTTTGTGGCAGGATTTGAATAAGAGAATTTATAAGCTCTATACAGGCACGCTGTCCAATATGCGATTGACAGGTAGTTATGCTAAGAAGAAGACTACTGTTTCTGATCCCACAAAGGCAACAATCACTGCTAGTGAGGGCGCTGTCAATGGAATACAGACGTTGAAAATAAATAAGCTGGCAAAAGCAGGATATCTGACTGGTGCAACTGTGTCCATGAAAAGAAAAGGTGATGTGCCAATCTACAGTGATGAAAAGGTGAACGATTCCTTAGATGGTGTTACGCCAGCTGATAAGGAACAGTATATGAAAGAGTTTGGTTCCGAAAAAACACTTGAAGATTTAGGTGTAGGTGATGGAACCTTGACAGTGACTGCAAATGGTAAAACATTTACAGTTGATGCTAAGAAAGAAGATAGCATAAAAGATTTTATACAAAAGTTTAATGATGCAGCAGCGGCAGCGACAGGTGGAGCTGTTGACATTAAAATGGAGTATAATAAAGGTAAAATCACTGTTAGCGGAACAGATGCTGACGCAGGTTTTAAGATGTCAAGTAGTGCACCAGAAGGCAGCAACAAAACGATTTTGCAGGGACTTGGATTGGCTGATGCAAGTGAGAACCAGACAGGCACATTTATCGGTCATATGATTACCGAAAAAGGAGATATTTATCTGCCAGGTGACTTCAAGAATCATTCTGAGAAAGATAAGGACTACAAGGCAAAAGTTAGCGATATCACACCAGATTTAGTAGGTAAAAAACTGCGATTGACTGTTGGTACTGGATTGACTGCAAAAGTCACAACAGTGGAAATCACAGCGGATATGGAGATTGGTACATTGACTTCCAAGTTGTCAGAGGGTGGAGTCAAAGCATCATTTGATGAGCAGAACCAGAGATTTTTTATTAGTTCTACAGGAACGGGCAACAAAAATGAGTTTAAGCTTGAAGGTTTGGACGAGAATAACCGTACTGATGATTCTGCGTTGATTGACCTTGGGCTTCTTGCAGGGCATAAGTATGGAAATGGTTCGGAGAGCACCCGAATTGAAGGACAGGATGCGGAGATTATATTAAATGGTGCAAAATTTACATCAGATACAAATACAATCACAGTGAATGGTCTGAGTGTTACTGCAAGTGCAGAGACAGACGAGGAGATTACGATCACAACAGATACCGACTATGATGGTATTTATGATATGATTAAAGATTTCATCACAGAGTACAATGATATTATGAATGAGATGACGAAACTTTACGGTGCAAATTCTTCAAGAAAGTATACCATGCTCAGTGATGAAGAAAAAGAGGCGATGACAGAAGATGAGGTTGAGAAGTGGGAGGGGACTATTAAAGACTCTTTACTTCGGAGAGACAAGGACCTCAATGCTGTTATAGAGTGCATGAGAGGTGCAGTTAACAAGGGCTATGATATTGGTGATCAGACACTATTCCTTGTGAATTTTGGTGTGGGCACAGGCAGCTATTTTGATACAGAGAAGGGAGAACGAAACGCACTTCACATCTTTGGTGACAGTGATGATGATAAGTATTCAGATAAGGAAAACGCTCTTAAAGCAGAAATTGCAAAGAATCCAGATCAGGTGATTGAACTTTTTGCAGCTGTGAGCAAGGATATGTATAATTCTCTTCAGAAGACTATGGCAAGTACAGATTATCGAAGCATCTACAAAGTATATGATGACAAACGCATGAAGATAGATTACGATAATTATACAAAAAAGATTAAAGAAGAAGAGAAAAAATTAAACGCTTATGAAGATAAGTGGTACAAAAAGTTCTCTGCAATGGAAGTGGCACTGTCAAAATTGCAGTCTAGCCAAAATTCCCTTGCAAGCATGTTAGGACAATAAATATCATTGACAAGGTACTTTAATAAGTTTTTTAGAGTATTTTCAAAAAGAAAGAGGGAATCGAATGCTCAAACAAAATGGATATGCACAATATCAAAATGCCAAAATCATGACTGCTTCACCTGCAGAACTTACGCTGATGCTTTACGATGGTGCGATTAAATTCGGGAATATTGCAATATTAGCAATGGAAAATAAAGATCCTGGAAAGGCACATGAAAATATTGTCAAAGTGGAAAAAATTGTTCAGAATTTCAGGGACACACTTGATAAAAAGTATGCAGTAGCACAAGATTTTGAAAATGTGTATGTATATCTTTTGAGACGATGCCACGAAGCGAATATTGCAAAAGATCCTGAGATTATGGAAGAAGTGTTAAAGCATTTAAGATCAATGCGAGATAACTGGAAAGAAGTTATGAAGAAGGTTGCGGGAGACAAGACTAATCCGACTGCCCAGGCAAGAGTTGCAGGTGGACAGGGTAATACTACATCTTACAAGAAAACTGCAACTTATTAGGTCAAACGAACTCAAAACTGGTAGTTGCGAATGAAAGGGAAACAGACATGACGGAAAATTATCTGCAAATAATGACAGAAAGTCTGGAAAAAAAGATTGAGGTACTTGATCAAATATATGCGCTTAACAAACGCCAGTTTGAAGCATCAAGTGCCAGACCCTTTGACGCGGAGGCATACGATGCCATCATGGATACAAAAGGGGAACTGATTGAAGCACTAGAACGTCTTGATGATGGTTTTTCTACTACTTATGAACGAGTCAGAGATACAATTCAAAAAAATCCTGAACAGTACAGAGTACAAGTATTACGAATGCAGGAGCTTGTGCGAGAGGCAGTAGACAAGGGAGTTTCGATTGAGGCACAAGAGAAACGCAACAAAGCTTCCATGGAGGCAGCTCTGGGTTCAAAACGAATGGAAATAAAAGAACACAGAGTATCTGCAAACGCAGCGGCACAATATTACAATGCTGTTAGTAAATTAAACAGAATTGATCCACAACTTATGGATCGCAAAAAATAGGATGTTATACGTCATGGATGACGCGCAGGCATATGGAACGATATGCCTGCGCGTTTTATATGTACACGCCGATGTAGAGGAAATATTGGCGGCGTGGTAAGTAGGGTAAGAAAACTTTTCTTACTTGATTTTCTATAGGGGGTTCCCCTTTGAAGCTAAAATTTTGAGAGGGAGTAGAGAGATGTCTAAAGTGCCAGTATCAGTGTGCATTATTGCCAAAAATGAGGAAAAATTTATAGAGGATTGCTTAAAGCACCTGCAACCATATGGCATGGAGATTATCGTTGCAGATACAGGATCTACTGACAAAACAAGAGAAATCGCAGAGAAGTATGCAGACAAGGTTGTTGATTTTGAGTGGATAAAAGATTTTAGTGCAGCGAGGAATTACTGTGCTTCCTTTGCGTCTAACAATTGGATTCTAGCATTAGACTGTGATGAATTTGTTAATGCAATTGACATTAGAATCCTTAGGATGCTAATGCAAAAGTATCCTAGACATACAGGGGTTTTGCGGCTCAAAAATATTACGCATGATGATAAAGGGCAGGCAGGCTATGTCAACACGGATTTAACACGTTTTTACAATAAGAATTACTATACATTTGACTATGCCATTCATGAGCAAGTTTGTACAAAAGATCTTTCCAAGCGAGATGATCCAATGGATGCTTTTTTGCTGCCGATGGATGTTATCCATCATGGATATGCGCTTGATGATGAGACAATGAAGAAAAAACAAAAGAGAAATCTTGAATTGCTTTATCAGGAGTTGGATACAACGCCGGATAAGGGCTATATTTATTTTCAGATTGGACAGTCTTTAATGACATTAGAAGGTGCGACAAAAGCAATTGAGGCATATGAAAAAGGAATGGAGTGTATAGATAATTTTGGCAAGTACTATGTGCCGGAATTGATTATGTCTCTGGCAAGTACTTATGTGAGTGCAGACAGGATTTCGGATGCACTAGCATTAATGGAGCAATACGCACCGCATTTTAATACTGCTAAATATGTATATGCGTATGCAAATACATTGTGGGCAGCAGAGCAGATTTTGCAGGCGCTTGGCAATTATATTAAAGTGATTATGATGAAGGATGCAGAGACACTGGGAGGAGAGCTGTCGAGCTGCTACGGACGAATTATACAGATTTATGAGGCATTTGGCGAGAAAGAAATGGCAGAGAATTTTCATCAGAAGTTTCTTGCATACTATGCAGATAAAGAAAGCGTGGTAAATAGAGAATAGGCAGTACAGGGGGAGAAGCAGCATGTCAAAAATACCAGTGACAGTGTGTATTATTGCCAAAAATGAAGAAAAACATATTGAGGAGTGCTTAAAGCACTTGAAGAAATATGATATGGAAATTATTGTGACAGATACAGGTTCTACAGATCGCACAAAGGAAATCGCAGAGAAATATGCAGATAGGGTTGTTGATTTTGAGTGGATTGATGATTTTGCTGCGGCGAGGAATTATTGTGCTTCTTTTGCATCAAATAACTGGATACTAGTGATTGATTGTGATGAGTATGTGAATAGCATCAATGTCAAGGGTTTGCGGATAATGATGCAGAAATATCCACGCTATACAGGTGTGATTAGACTAAAGAATCTGATTGTTCGATCAGATGGCGATATCGGTTATGTTTCGGATGATGTACCAAGAATGTACAATAAGAATTTTTTTCAGTTTTTCTTTCCAATTCATGAACAGATCCGCTTTAAAGATCCAGATAAAAAGGATGAAGCGATGGATGCCTTTTTAATTCCTATGGAAGTGATTCATCATGGCTATGCGCTTACAGGCGAGGATATGGAGAAGAAACAAAAACGAAATCTGGAACTGTTGCACAAAGCCATAGAAATAAATCCAGAAGATGGATACAATTATTTTCAAATGGGACAATCACAGTTTGTGTTGGGAAATATTGATGCAGCAATTGAAGCTTACGAGAAGGGAATGAGTCTGATTGACAGCACAGAAAACCTTTTTGTTCCAGAGATGATCATGTCACTCGCAAAAGCATATCGAACAAAGAACAGATTTCCAGAAGCGTTAGCACTTATGGAAAAATATAACAGTGTCTATGATACTGCAAAGTATAATTATTTATATGCGAATCTTCTCAAAGAAAATGACCAGGTAATCAAAGCACTTATGATATATGTCAAAGTGACAATGATGAAGGATACAGATACATTAGGAGATAATCTACTGTCATGTTATGCAAATATTATACAGATATATCATGCAATGGGAAATCAACAGATGGTGGATATCTTTGCGGAGAAGCTTCGCAAGTGTGAGGAGGAGAATGAGCGTGTTCTAAAAGGAGAATAGATACTTTTGGCAATAGCATTAAGGAGATGAGGCCTGGCAGAGTGAGTATGTCGAATCAAGGAAGAAGATAACACGACACCTAACGATATGGAAATCAGGGGGAAAATTTTATGGTAGTAGCACATAATCTTATGGCAATGAATAGCCAGAGACAATTATCTATTGTAAGCGGTTCGGTATCAAAGAAAGCAGAAAAACTGTCCAGCGGATATAAGATTAACAGAGCGGCGGATGACGCAGCAGGGTTGTCAATATCAGAGAAGATGAGAAAGCAGATTAGAGGACTTACAAAAGCGACAGAGAATGCAGAAGATGGAATTTCCATGGTACAGACCGCAGATGGTGCACTCAATGAAGTACATGATATGCTTCAACGTATGAATGAACTCTGTGTACAGGCGGCGAATGGTACAAATTCCATATCAGACAGGCAGAATATCCAAGACGAAGTGTCACAGCTTATCACAGAGATTGACAGAGTGGCAGAGACAACGAAGTTCAATGAGACAAACTTGCTTGATGGAAGTATCGCAAAGCTAGGCAGAAATGCGTTTACCACAGCTATTAACAACAGAAAACTTGAGGCGATTAAGGAAAAGTATGAGGAAGACAAAAAGAAGGTATTGGACCGTCTGACAGCGTTAAACGGTGCAAATGCGGGACAGGAAGTAACTGCAAAGCAGTTGGCGGAAATGGATGGCACGAAAGTTGTATATACAGTTGCATATGATTTTCAGACGACACAGACTGGAGATGGCAATTCTCCGACACAGGGGCTTGATCCTGCGTTGGTAGCACAAGCAACCGCCTTAATTCCGACACTTCAAAATTCAATTGTACCACAGGCAGTTCAGTCTTTGCTCAATACATATCAAGATACTTTTGGGTATTTAAAAGGTTCCGAAATTGGGATTGGGCTTGTTATGTATAACGATCCAAATTCAAGTGTGTTGGCATCTGCAAGTTTAAGCTTTGGTGGCAGTGATACCTTGGGATTTAAACTCAGTGTTAATATGCACTCTTTGATAGGACAGTGGGATACAGCGACAAATAGTTTAACAGAAACCGGCAGGGATAACTTGGAAGTGACAATCGTCCATGAAATGATGCACACTTTGATGTATGAGGCACTTACAAATGGTATGACAGGAAAAGTTGATAATGAGTTTGGTAAGGATACTTTTCCACTATGGTTTATTGAGGGAATGGCGCAGACAGCAGCAGGCGGTTGCTATGATGGAAATGATTGGGTAAGTGGACTTGGTATTTATCCAAATTCTTCGGAAGCAGATATTAAAAATGCACTCAATAGGACACCACTCACACAGTCAGGAAGTGGCGGAGCGGCAGATTATGGTACAGGTTATCTTGCAAGTATGTATTTAGGATATCTTGCAGCAGGAGGAAATTCTGTGGCGCAGGCAGATATGAGTAGAGGACTTGACAAGGTGATGAAGGAGATTAGAGATGGGGCTAGTTTAGATGATGTTGTACAAAAATATACACATAAATCATTAAAACAGTTCCAGAAAGACTTTGGAACAATTGGCGCTTCCTTTGTAAAGCAACTTGTCACAGAAGTAAAAGATGGAACCGGCGGAGTAGCTACAGGAAGTTATAACAAAGCTTCTAATGGTGGTTCCGATATTTTGTCAAATGCAGATATTACTGGTTCGGATCTGTTATTGTTTCAAGTAAGTGATTCGGATCAGTGGATATATAATCAATATCCGGCAGACCAGATGCCAATTTATGAAGGAGGCACAGCGACAAACGGTAAAGGATATAGTGATGGTCCACTTGAGATCGTTGCAAACAAGCGCGCGACAGGTTTCGGTTCCGCACTTCATGTGGGTGCAGATGCTAATATGACCAACAAACTGATTGTCTATATTGACGCTATGGATGCAGAAAGTCTTGGCGTGGACAAAGTGGATGTTCGCACTGCTGACTTGGCAACGATTTCCATTGAACGTGTAGCACTTGCAATCGCTCAGGTATCTGCGCAGCGCTCTGAGCTTGGCGCATATCAGAATCGTCTGGAACATACTGTAAACAATCTCGATAATGTTGTGGAGAATACAACAGCAGCAGAAAGTCAGCTTCGTGACACGGATATGGCAAAAGAGATGGTAGCATATTCTAATGCAAACATTTTACAGCAGGCAGGACAATCCATGTTAGCACAGACAAATCAAAGCAATCAAGGAGTGCTTTCTCTGATTGCATAAATACTAATAAAAATATTTTAAACGCTTATATAGATAATGAATTTGACAAAAAAGTATATGTAGTTGCATATACTTTTTTGTATATAATTTTATAGATTTATAAGGAGATCGTTGAATATTTATCTTTTAATGCTTGAATTGTCTGAATATAAATAAATTTACATAAAATTTGAAATAATTGGTTGACATAGTCTGACAATTCAGTTATAATACAATCATTAAGGGAGATGACATAAAATCATGTCATTAAAATTAATATATAAAGGATTAATTGTTTTTCACAAGGAGGTAAAGTATGGAAATCAGAAGTAATTTTACGTATGGAAACAAAGCGGTGAACGAGTCTTACACAGCGAAGGCAAATAAGCTTGGGACAGGAAAGAAGATGTCGGAGACTTCCTCTGATGCAGCATCTCTTCAGATTAAGACAAAGACAAATGAAGTGTCTGAGTCGGCGATTGAAAATATCAATGCTGCGGCAAGTTCTGCGGCAGACGTAGCGAAGGCAGAAGCGATGATTCATGAGGCAAATCGTCGAATCTTGGAGCAGTCTGATGATTCAGTGCTTGCACAGGCAAATCAGTCAACAGACACAGTTACGAAACTTTTGGATTAGTTATATAGATAAAAACCGGTCGAAAGACCGGTTTATGCACACGGGCACCCGTCAGCAGAAGCTGACGGGTGCCCGGCGCGCGAGTAGGGAAAGATAAATCTTCTCTACTCGATTACACAGATAAAACGGAATCGTTAACATAACATACGCCAATGCACTGTTGATTGCATATAAATTGTACTAATTGTGCATTTTTTGCAAATATATATTAAATTAACATAAAAGTATACCGATAATTAAAATATGGTAAACTTGTATTGCGTTACATTTTTGTAAGAGGAACAGTTACATTTATCATAGTACAGAAAACACCATCGAGGAGGGAGAATCCTATGGTCATACAGCATAATATGGCAGCACAAAATGGCAAGCGTATGCACAAGATCGTCTCTGGAAAGCTAATAGGAACGTCAGAAAAACTGTCGTCGGGTTATCGTGTTAATAGGGCGGCTGATGATGCAGCTGGACTTTCTATATCGGAAAAAATGAGATTTCAGATTCGGGGGCTTGATAGGGGGTCAGCTAATATTAATGAGGGAATTGGCTACTGTCAAGTTGCTGACGGTGCACTGCATGAGATGCATGATATGCTGCAACGAATGAATGAATTATCAATACAGGCAGCGAATGGTACTAATTCTGCGGCAGATAGAAGTTATATTGATAATGAAGTTCAGATGTTAAAGCAGGAGATTGATCGTATCTGTATCTCAACAAAGTATAATCAAGAGTATATTTTTCGGTGTGAAGATAAAATTATATCAGATACATGGGAAGTATACAGATTAAAGTTTCAAGGTTATCCAGATGATTTATACATTTACAATGATTCTTATGATGCTACTACAAAAACTGCTACCTATGGAGGCGTTGCCATTGGGGGAAAACGTTATTCATGGGCAAGCATTGATCCAGATATGTACGATACTGCCACTGGAAAATTTCGCGCAGGGGAGTATTCGTTTCGCACAGATGATGGAACGAGTCTTACATTGGTCTGTGCTGAGGGAAGTGAACCTCCGCAGGTGTCAAGGAAATATTTTACGACGGCAGATCAGATGGGAATCCATGTTAATGACGAATTAATTTCTTGGGATGATGTATGGTCAGCATCAGGTAGGAGATTTGACAAAAATAATATATTAAATGAGGAATATTCTTTTGACTATCATGGCGTAACGATTTCCTTTACACCAGATGAGATGGATGATTTTGATGCAGTGATGACTAGAATATCAGGAACCGTGTGGAATAGTACCTATCGTATGCCGACGGAGCAAACTGCGGTGATTGCTGATTTTTCAGGAACAACAATGCCAATCACAGATAAAGACCAAATAAAAGAATATCTAGCGAACAATAGAAATATTCCAAAATACATTCTTCATGCAGGAGATGGCACAAGTACATTTGATGGCATTTGGTTGGAGGAGACAGATAGTAGTGGAAATGGTACTGGAACTGTTGTCACAGGATCGCAAAAATCTTGGGCGGATATTGGTATCACAAATTGGGGAGACCAAAGTACAGATATCTGGAATGACAAGGTTTATAGATATCTATATGATTATTGTACTGTGCCTGGTCAACATGGGAAACCCAATAATGAGGAGTTTCGATTTGAATTTCAGTTGATTAAGGAAACCAGCAAGGATTCTGTGATTGACGCATTGGATGGAGTGGCATTAAACTGCGGAAGTATTACAAATTCTAATCAGCCGGAAGCAACATTTGATATGCAGAATTTTCAAAATATAATCAGTTCAGTATTGAAATATACTGGACAGCTTTCTTTTAAAGACGAGTATAATCTTGGCAGGGACTTTGAGAAAGAGCAGGAGATATTTCAAGCATTAGGGCAGTTGGTGCTTGATACCAGTGTTGGTGCAACAGAACCGATTTCTATCAAATATACCAATACGATTGATGGAGTGCCAGTTGAGAAGACTTATGCAATCAATCAGACAACATTTACAAGTTTGGTGAACAATCTTGTAAATATATTGAAAACAAACGTGGATTTGAGCGGTAGTAGTAATATATTACAAATTATTGCGGAAAGATTTGCTAAAGGTGCAGCGAACCCTACAGAGATTACGTTGGCAGGTGTAGTTTCGCCTTCCAATATTACAGGGGGTGGTTCCCAGACTTATTTTGCAGACACTGTACGGATTGACTCAAGTGATCCAAATTTAATTACGACACAAAATTTGGCAGTAACAGATTATGCCTGTGCGAAAATTGATTTTTCGGGGTTGGGAACAACTTATCAATTGGCGGATTTAATTGGTTTGGGGTTTAATTCGACTTGCCAGACCTGTTCCAATCATTACAGTATTCAGTTTACGACACAAGGCCTAACACCAAATGGAGCCTCACCGACAGATACTTGGCAGAGTGTGACGGTTGGAGGAAATACATATCAATATCTCAAGGAACAGAACGGACAAAATCATACGATTTATATCGATATAGATTCTTTGCAAGGAAGTATTCATAATGGTATCGAGTTTAGTAATACTCTGGTGGAACTATTGGATACGACAGGATTTGATTTTCACTATACACAATATGCAACCAACAAGAATGATGCGATATTTTATGCTTTTGATAATAGACCACAGTATGCGACAGGCGGGGTATCGTCAGCTACAAGTGCTACATTTGATCCTTTTGCACATGGATTTAAAAATACATTAGATGTGAATCTGTCACTAAGAGATACCGATACTACCACATCAGGTTCAAGGCTTGCAATGGATCTAAAGTATCAATACAATGTGTCCAATTTGTTTGCGCCGGAAAATCTAGCGCTTACAGAGGCATTAGATGCAAATGGAAAATATATTAAGGATGCAAATGGAAACTATGTAGCGTATGATCCAGCGGTACACGGTACGACAGTTGATAGATATAATGTTACAGTGACAGGGATTAATACAAATGGACAGACGATGGAAGATTATTTAGCAGAATACGTTAAAACGAAAGTCCTTCAGCAGATTGCGGATGCTACAAAAATCTCGCTAAAATCAGATCATTATGCATATGGAAAAGTACAAGCACAAGAAAATGCCAATAAGGCAATGGTAACAGAATATAATACACCATATCAGCTTATTTCGGATCGTTTTCCAGAAAGAATATCGGAAAAAGAGGAATATTTAAATATACAATGTAGCTCTAATACCATTGATTACATTTCTATTCAAAAGCAGAGATTATCCATATATCGTATGGGATTGTATAAATTTCAGACACTCACAGAAGCACAGGCGACGAAGGGAATTGATATGGTATCGAATGCACTAAAAATGGTGAGTGCTGTCAGAAGCCGATTTGGCGCATATCAAAACAGATTAGAACATGCCTATGCGATTAATCGCAATACGCATGAGAATACACAGAGTGCAGAGTCTGTTATCCGAGATACCGATATGGCAGAGACTATGGTGGCACATTCCAATAATTCTGTTTTACAGCAGTCAGCGAATGCGATGCTAGCACAAGCCAATCAAGCAAATCGAGGTGTGTTATCATTGTTACAGTAGGAATTTTTAAGAATGTTATCAGTATTTTTGCTATGGTGTGCAAGTTTGTTTTACTGAAATAAATTTAAATTGTCTGGAAAAACAGGAAAAAATAGAAAAAATTCAAACAATAGTCTTAATTTTCGGAAAATATAACCGATATATATACTGTAAACGGAGTTACAGAAAAATGAACAATAAATAATACTTGGTTGATTCAAGGGGAATGGCCAGGAAATATAACAATAAATAATATTATGGGAAAGTTGCTTGGAGAAAGGGATGTCCTGGGCTACTGAAGGAGGAGAAAATATGGTAGTACAGCACAATCTTAAGGCTATGAATTCTAACAGAATGTTGAACATCAATACGAAGGCATCTGCACGTTCTACAGAAAAACTTTCAAGTGGCTATCGCGTAAACAGAGCAGCAGATGATGCAGCGGGACTCGCTATATCAGAGAAGATGAGGAAACAGATCCGTGGTTTAACACAGGCATCTAGAAATGCGGAAGATGGTATTTCTGCTGTACAGACGGCAGAAGGCGCACTTGCGGAAGTACAGGATATGCTTCAGAGAATGAATGAGCTTTGTGTTCAGGCGGCAAACGGAACTAATTCCATTACAGATCGCCAGTATATTCAGGATGAGATTGATCAGCTTGTGACAGAGATGGATAGAATCTCAGAAACTACGAAGTTCAATGAGTTATATCTGCTAAAAGGTGATGATTCCAAACCAGAGAGCCTTGTACATACCTTTAATTATATTGAAGGTGATAAAATTGATGCGTCAGGAACATCTTCTGTTAAAAATCTTAAAGGTCAGCAGGTTATGGTAAACTATAATGGTACAGATAATATTTACGCTGTAAATGCTGCTAGCATCCAGGCTTCTGGTGTGTCAAGTCCTATGACCGCAGATGTGATTTCAAAGGGATCTGATGCTACAAAATATCTTGCTACAGGTACTGAGGTTGGTGCAAGTTCAACGATCACATCACTTACTCTGAAAAGTGATTATGCAATTTTTAAAAATACAAAATTGGAAAATGAACCTGTGGATGGTATCACAACCAGTACAATTAATGGAACGATATATAGCAACACGAAAGATGCATATATTTATGATACAGAGACAAAAAATATTATTCATGTAAAGGCAACGGAAGATCTCTCTGAATATGTTGAGTCTATTAAGGGCGAAACAAATAAATACACTATGAAAGAACAGTATAGACTGCTCTATAATGTAAACCCCGAGGCAGGTATAGCGGATACATTAGGAATGCCAAAAAATGCAGATGAATTAACAAATAAAGATTTTAAGGGAGCAGTTGCCGAGAATAAGCTTTATGATGCCGAAGGTGAAGTTGTGGCAGGTATGGCATTATATAAGTATTTTAATGACAATGGCGATTATACAGGTGGCTTGTTTACAGATAAAGATGCGACGCAGAAAGTCGTAATTAAGGGAGATCTGGCTGCGAATACCGTTAGCTACAGCAGATACATTATGAAGTGGAGCGAGAAGATTGTAGCACCACTAACCTTCAATGTACATGCAGGTGCAGATTCTGATCTTGAGAATAGAATTTCTGCTACTATCGATACAATGTCAGCGGCAGGTCTGGGTGTCAATAAGTTAAGCAGTAAGTCAATTGGTATTGTTGATCCAACTGGTGATAATGCTAGAGAAGCGATTGATGTTGTTGGAGAGGGATTAAGGAGAGTTTCCACACAGCGTTCTATCCTCGGTGCAATTCAGAACCGTTTAGAGCACACTATCTCGAACTTGGATAACGTTGTTGAGAATACTACCGCAGCAGAGTCCGCAATTCGTGATACAGATATGGCTGATGAGATGGTTAAGTTCTCTAATAATCAGGTATTATTGCAGGCAGGTCAGTCTATCCTTGCACAGGCAAATCAGGCAAATCAGGGTGTTCTTTCCCTGTTACAGTAAAGTTTGTTAATAGAATAGGCTTTTATAGAAAAGGCCGGCCGGAGGTTCCGGCGGTCTTTTCGTTATTTATGCACACGCCGGTGCAGATGAAATATGCCACTAAAGTGGCGCATCGGCGGCGCGCGAGTAGGGAGAAGATAAAATCTTCTTTACTCGATTTACATGGTGTTGGATCTAACGCCAAGAAAGGAGCTGTATGATAAAAAATTTTACAAAAAGAATCGTTAGTATTGGCGTTGCCATCGTTTTAAGTATGAGTAATGTTATGACGGTATCTGCCCAGTCGGGAAATAATAATGTACAATGTACGATAAAAGATGAGAAAAAGGTATTAAACAGTCAGCAGGAGGAATTTATCCAAAAAGTTTTTGAAGAAAATTTCTTGAAAATGTGGGAAAAGTACGGCTATCAAAATCAAGCTCCAAATATCACATTTATTATGGATTCCAGCCTTGTTCCAGGAGGCTACTCTGGAGCAGAAATAGGGGATGGTAAAATTGCCTTTGTAGAAAATTCTTTTTCTAATATCAATGAATATTCAGAAGGACTTATTATTCATGAAATGAGTCATGTTGTGCAGGAGTATCAAAATGTAAAAACATTTGACTGGCTGTCAGAAGGGCTTGCGGATTATATTTCATCTGAGTATTCCGAACAAAAACTTTCTCTGATTCCTACACAATATACCCAAGGAGAACTTTATGATGGATATTTGACCACAGCAGGGTTTTTAAAGTGGATGGAAAAAGGATATCCCGGCAGTGTGATGAAACTGCATCGCACTATGCAACAAGGAGCAATAGAATATGAAACTTTTTCGGATCTTACGGGGAAAACACTTGTAGATTTATGGAAGGAATATTCTGGTAAAAGCCTAATTTCTATAGAACAATATTTGTTAAATATAGCAGAAGCATCTGATTATCCAGAGTATAAAAAAAGAAATGCACTGGAAAGATTAGGCAAAATGTATATGAGCGGGGAAGTTGTACCAAAAGATTTAGAAAAGGCTCTTTTCTATTTTGCTAAAGTAGTAGAAAATGAAAATCTACCAGAAGAACAAAAAAAATATGCAATGGCAAAAATAGGGGATATCTATTATGAGTGCAATGATCCACAGGCAGTTACATGGTATGAAAGGGCGCAGGATTACGGCGGAGTAAAATTAGTACTTGGATATATCTATTTAGCAGGAGAATTGGTAGAAAAAGATGTGCAAAAAGCATATGCTTGTTATTTGGATATTGTAAATAATGAAAATTTGTCAGAAGACATGAGACAGCAGGCAATGGCAAAAATAGGGGATATTTATTATTATGAGTACAATGATCCACAGGCAGTTACATGGTATGAAAAGGCAGAAAATTACGGAGATGGCGGAGTAAAATTAGTGCTTGGTAATATTTATTTAGAAGGAAAAATTGTGCAGAAGGATATTCAAAAAGCCCATTCTTATTTTTGGGATATCATACAAAGTGCAGATACAAAAGAAGAATATAAAAAATATGCCACTGATGCTTTGAATAGATAGTTTAAAATAAAATATACCCATAGCATTATGTTATTGGGGTGTGAATTGTAATCTTATTTCTAGAGTAATTGTCCATTTTATTGGTTCAATGAATACCAATGTCAAGGAGGTTTGCGATTTGCAGCCAATAAGTTATAAGCCAGAAGTAGTCAATGGAGAGAATACTTGGTCACGGACATTTGAGTATAAGAATACCCAAAATCAAGTTGGGCTTCAGATTACCCAGAAGGTAACATTACACGCAAAAAATGGGAATGAGAGTCAGTACTAGAACACACTATAGCGAATGAAGAAAATATTGTTGAAAATACAACGGCTGCTGAGAGTCAGATTCGAGATACGGATATGGCAAAAGAAATGGTATTTTACACAAATCAGAATATTCTTCGCCAGGCGGGAGATTCTATGCTGGTACAGGCAAACCAGATGAATAATGGTGTTCTATCATTGCTACAGTAAAAATGTATACTTTGCAGTTTTAAAACGGCAAGTATTTATGAGAATAAAAACTGAATATAGGAGAATTGGACAGGAGGGGATTTTCCCTCCCGTTCTTTTATGCACAGGGGTGCGTAAGAAAATTAGCATCTTTGCTGCACGCATCCCGCGCGGAGAAAACGTGCTAATTGGTTGAAGGAAAACAGGGGGATATAAATATGTCAAAAATTCCAATTTCGGTTTGTATCATTGCAAAGAATGAAGAAAAACATATTGATGAATGTTTGCGCAGACTCAGTCCATATGGCTTTGAGATCATTGTCACAGACACAGGATCAACGGACAGAACTGTTGAGATTGCACGCAAATATACCGATAAAATTTATACGTTTGAATGGATTAATGATTTTAGTGCTGCCAGAAATTTCTGCGTGACACATGCGTCGAACAATTGGATCTTAGTGTTGGATTGTGATGAGTATGTACATGAGATTGATGTGCCAAAACTGCGCATGATTATGCAGAAATTTCCGCGTTCTATCGGGGAGATTCGACTGAAAAGTATCACGCAAAACAGAGGAAATACAGTCTATGTCACAGATGATGTCAGCAGGTTGTACAATAAAAATTATTATCTGTTTGAAGGTGCAATTCACGAACAATTATGTACAAAAGATTTAAGTAAACGTGAGGAACCAATGAATTGTGTCAGGCTGCCAATGGATGTTGTGCATCACGGATACAATCTAACACAAGAGGAAATGTTGCAAAAGCAAGAGCGCAATTTAACAATGCTGTACAAAGCGTTGGAGGCAGATCCGCAGAACACATATTTGTTGTTTCAGGCTGGACAGTCGGAATCTATGCGGAAAAATTATGAGAAGGCAATTGAACTGTATGAGAAAGCACTGCCCATGATAGAGACGATCTCCTGTGAGTATGAACAGTCAATTGTTACATCATTGTCTGTGGCTTACGTAAAGACAAAGCAAAATGACAAAGCAGTTGCACTGATGCAAAAGTATGAAAATCAATGTCAGACAGCCCGTTATATGTTTACACATGCCAATGTGCTGCTTGACAGTGGCGATAAGGTAAAAGCACTTTTGTGGTATATTAAGGCGACTGTGATGCCGGATTCAGATACGTTGGGAGTGAATCTGATGCATTGTTATGAGAGTATTATTAAGATTTATACAGAGATGGGTAACACAGAGATGGCAGACTTGTTCCAAGCACGCTATGAAGAATGTCGACAAGAGAATGAAAAGATTGTCAATGGTTGATAATAATATAAATGGAAAAAATATTTCGCGTCTGTGTGCAAAAAAATAAAGCAGGGAAATCTGCTTTATTTTTTTGGTTCAGGAATAAACATATAGACAAACTTTTCAGATTCTGGCACTTCACTCACAGCTTTATCCAATTCGAGCGACTCTTTGTAATCATTTAGGCGATTGATAATCTCTGGGTTATTAATATCTTCTTTATTAATAACTTGACGAATATAATAGTATACCAACAATTGTAAGTCATTTAAATGAAGATATAGCGGATGTTGATCAATTTCTTGACATAGTGCCCGAAGACCATCAAGCTGTGCGTGAATGGGATCTATCGCAGCGGAGATTTGGTCCATTGTGATAATCAACCGTCCTTTATAAGTAGTGATATTACAGACCTCGTCAACGCTGGGGCGATTGATTGCGGACAGACGTGCAAGTTCTTGATCACAGTGTTCTACACTTTCTAATAATCGAAATATTTTATTGTATGCATTACATAATGTTTTTAATAAAGTTTCATATTTTTGACGATATTCCATAGCAATCCTCCCCAAATCTTGTATCACTTCTTGCAAACTTGCTTTTGTGGCAGATTCTTTATGTACACGGGCGTCCAAAGAAAAAATGTTAACAGAAGCGAACGGACATCCAGCGTATGAGTAAAGAAAAAGAAACTTTCCCTGCTCGATTATACTTGTATATAATAAAAAATTTACCGCAATCTAAGATTAAGAAGCAATTTCAAAAATCTGTTCCCCAAATATTAATATATTA
>ERZ778515.812-NODE-812-length-25515-cov-6.151650_pt1 | contig 25515 bp, 16 predicted proteins | sample MGYA00510343_ERZ778515 | MGnify/ENA primary metagenome ERZ778515 (study PRJEB29527, sample SAMN07138965) | mouse gut metagenome | material: feces | host: mouse | place: China:Nanjing | collected 2016-01-25 ...
CAGCGGAGTACGTGCTATGGCCTCAATGAAAATGGTTGGTGTCAACGTGGCAAGCGATCCGCTATATACAGTGTCCTATATTGGTGCAAATGGTGGTCTTGTTATCGCAGCAGCAGATGACCCTGGTCTATATTCTTCTCAAAATGAACAAGACTCTCGCTGTGTGGCGCGCGTCGCACAAGTTCCTGTTCTAGAACCCTCTGATTCACAGGAAGCGAAAGATTTCACTAAGCTTGCTTTTGAATACAGCGAAAAATACGATACACCTGTTATGATTCGCACAACTACTCGCCTCGCACACTCACAAGGTCCTGTCACTCTTGAAGAACGTCAAGAGATACCAGACAAGCCTTATGAGCGCTGCGCTGCCAAAAATGTAATGATGCCAGCAAATGCAAAAGGACGTCATATTCACGTGGAAAACCGTCTTAAAAAAATGGGTGAGGACGCCTGTGATTTTGCAATCAACAAAGCCATTTACAAAGATACTTCTATCGGATTTATCACAAGTGGTATTCCTTATACATATGTAGCAGAAGCAATGCCAGAAGCTAGTGTATTGAAGCTTGGTCTTGTACATCCACTTCCCAGAAAACTAATCGAAGAATTTGCTTCTAAAGTAGACAAGCTCTATATCTTTGAGGAACTTGAACCACTAATCGAAGAACAGGTCAAATCTTGGGGTATTAATTGTATTGGTAAAGAACTTTTTACCCTGCAAGGAGAATACAGTGCCAATATGATTCGCGAACGTGTACTTGGCATGAAACTTGAAATCACCACCCCCACACAAGTTCCAGCGCGTCCGCCCATTCTATGTCCTGGCTGCCCACATCGAAGCACTTTCTCTGTACTGAAAAAGCTTGGAATCCACGGCGCAGGGGATATTGGTTGCTATACACTTGGCGCAGTTTCTCCACTAAATGTTATCGATACTACTGTATGTATGGGTGCTTCTATTTCCACACTACATGGTATGGAAAAAGCAAAGGGAAAGGAATATATTAAGGATTGGGTTGCACTGATTGGTGACTCTACATTTCTACATACAGGTGTCAATTCACTGATGAATATGGTATACAATCAGTCAACTGGCACTGTTCTGATCCTCGACAATTCCACCACAGGCATGACAGGCCATCAGGAACATGCTGCGACTGGAAAAATGCTAAATGGAAAAGAAACTAAAGCAATCAGCCTCTATCACTTGTGCAAGGCAATTGGCGTAGAACATGTTTATGAAGTTGACGCCTTCGATATCGAAGAACTTGAAAGGCTTGTCAAACGCGAAGTGGCACGCGACGAAGTATCAGTTTTAATTGTCTGCGCTCCTTGTGCACTCTTAAAATCACAAGCTACAAAAGCAAAATGTGTTACAATTTCTGAAAAATGTAAAAAGTGCGGCATGTGTCTTATTCCCGGCTGCCCTGCCCTCACACGAAATGAAGATGGAACTGTCAAGATTGACGATACCATGTGTAATGGCTGCGGTCTGTGCATGAAACGCTGCAAATTCGATGCTATTGAACGTGTAGACTAATATCGAGTAGGGAAGACTACTTTCCACAGATACAGAAATTCGTTATACTACTGTTCCAAATTCGCAGGTAAATTATGAATGGAGGTTTTTATGACTACAAAAAATATTATGATCGTCGGCGTAGGTGGACAAGGTACATTGCTCACAAGCCGCATTCTCGGTGGAATCATCACAAAGGCAGGCTATGATGTCAAGCTCTCCGAAGTACATGGTATGGCACAGCGCGGTGGAAGCGTTGTTACATTTGTTCGTTATGGCGATGCTGTGGCAGAACCCATTGTGGAAGAAGGACAGGCAGATGTATTGATTGCCTTTGAACGACTTGAAGCATTGCGTTATGCCCATTTTTTGAAAAAAGACGGCGTTATTATTGTCAACGATCAGCGAATTGACCCGATTACCGTTGTGACAGGCGCCGCACAATATCCTGAAAATATTATTGAAAATTTGACAAAAGAACATAATGTAGTTGCTGTTGATGCAATGGCTGAAGCAAAAAAACTTGGAAATGCTAAAATATTTAATACAATTATTATCGGTGTTGCTGCAAAGCGCATGGACTTTGACAAAAAACAATGGCTTGAAGTCATTGAAAGTACAGTTCCGCCCAAAACCATCGAACTTAACAAGGCCGCTTTTGAAGCTGGATATGCACTCGTATAAATTTTATAAGAATACCGATGGCATTTTTGCCGCGGATCTACTGATATAGGACAAATTCGTACACCTACAATCCTGCTGGAGACTTATCTCAATCGGAGATTGTACTCCCACTGAGACAAAATTGTATTTTACTTACCGCTGATAGTAGTGAGCGTTTTCTCCAGCTAAAATAAAAACTCATATATAAAAAATAAAGGAGATATTTATGCCAAAAAGAAATGATATCAACAAAGTTCTGATCATCGGCTCCGGTCCAATCATTATTGGACAGGCATGTGAGTTTGACTACTCTGGAACACAGGCATGCAAGGCGCTGCGTAAACTCGGATATGAGATTGTTCTGGTAAATTCAAATCCAGCAACCATTATGACAGACCCAGAAATCGCAGATGTAACTTACATTGAACCTTTAAACGTTCGTCGTCTGGAGCAAATCATTGCAAAGGAACGTCCCGACGCCCTCCTTCCTAATCTCGGAGGGCAATCAGGTCTAAACTTATGTTCAGAACTTGCAAAAGAAGGGATTCTTGACAAATACAATGTGCAAGTCATTGGCGTGCAAGTTGATGCTATCGAGCGCGGCGAAGACCGTATCGAATTTAAAAAATCAATGGATGCTATTGGTGTTGAAATGGCAAAAAGCGAAGTTTCTTACAGCGTTGAGGAAGCGCTTGCCATCGCGGACAAACTTGGATATCCTGTTGTATTGCGCCCCGCCTACACTATGGGCGGTGCAGGCGGCGGTCTTGTATACAATAAAGAAGAATTAAAAACGGTCTGCGCACGTGGTCTTCAAGCAAGCCTAGTCGGTCAAGTTCTCGTTGAGGAATCTATCCTTGGCTGGGAAGAATTAGAATTAGAAATTGTACGTGACGCCGAAGGCAACATGATCACTGTCTGCTTTATCGAAAATATCGACCCATTAGGCACACATACAGGTGACTCCTTCTGCTCTGCTCCTATGCTCACTATCTCTGAGGAACTTCAAAAAAGACTTCAGGAACAAGCATACCGCATTGTGGACTCTGTTAAAGTTATTGGTGGTACTAATGTACAATTTGCCCATGACCCTATCACAGACCGCATTGTCGTAATTGAAATTAATCCTAGAACTTCTCGTTCTTCTGCACTCGCCTCCAAGGCAACGGGATTCCCCATTGCACTTGTTTCTGCGATGTTAGCCGCTGGGTTAACCCTAAAAGAAATCGAATGCGGCAAATATGGTACACTCGATCAATATGTACCTGATGGTGACTATGTTGTAATTAAATTTGCACGCTGGGCATTCGAGAAATTCAAGGGTGTTGAGGATAAACTTGGCACACAAATGCGCGCCGTCGGCGAAGTAATGAGCATTGGCAAAACCTACAAAGAAGCATTCCAGAAGGCAATCCGAAGTCTTGAGACAGGAAGGTATGGCCTCGGACACGCTAAAGATTATGATGCTAAAACCAAAGAAGATCTACTGTTAATGTTAGCACACCCATCCAGCGATCGCCATTTTATTATGTATGAAGCTCTAAGAAAAGGTACCACGGTGGATGAAATTTTTGATATTACTAAGGTCAAACACTATTTTGTAAAACAAATGCAAGAACTGGTTGAGGAGGAGGAAGCCCTTGTACAATCAAAAGGAGCACTTCCCTCGGATGAAGCTCTGATTTCTGCAAAGAAAAATGGATTTTCTGACAAATACCTAAGCCAAATTTTGGAAATTCCAGAAGAAACAATCCGCAATAGACGGATTGCACTTGGCATGGAAGAAGCTTGGGAGGGAGTTCATGTCAGTGGTACATCCGACAGCGCTTACTACTACTCCACGTACAATGCAGTGGACAAAAATCCTGTCCATACCGACAAGCCAAAGATTATGATTCTTGGCGGCGGACCAAACCGAATCGGTCAGGGTATCGAGTTTGATTACTGTTGTGTTCATGCCGCATTCGCCTTAAAGGAGCTTGGTTTTGAGACCATTATTGTCAATTGTAATCCTGAGACAGTCTCAACGGACTATGATACCTCTGATAAACTCTACTTTGAGCCACTTACCTTAGAAGACGTACTTAGCATCTACCACAAAGAAAAACCACTTGGTGTCATTGCTCAGTTTGGCGGTCAAACACCACTAAATCTTGCTTCAGAGCTAGAGAAAAACGGCGTAAAAATCCTTGGCACACCGCCTTCTATCATTGATTTAGCGGAAGATCGCGACCTATTTCGCTCTATGATGGATAAATTAGGCATTCCAATGCCTGAGGCAGGTATGGCGACCACCGTCGAAGAAGCACTGGCAATCGCAGGTAAAATTGGTTATCCTGTTATGGTTCGTCCCTCTTATGTGCTTGGGGGCCGTGGCATGGAAGTGGTATATGATGATGAGAGTATGGTTAGCTATATGAGCGCTGCTGTAGGCGTAACCCCCGACAGACCGATTTTAATTGACCGTTTTCTCAATCATGCACTTGAGTGTGAAGCAGACGCCATCAGCGATGGTACTCACGCTTTCGTTCCAGCTGTTATGGAACATATTGAACTTGCAGGTGTCCACTCTGGTGACTCGGCGTGCATTATCCCGTCTGTGCATATCACAGAGCAAAATGTAGCGACAATCAAAGAATACACCAAGAAAATCGCAGAGGAGATGCACGTCAAGGGCTTGATGAACATGCAATATGCTATTGAAAAAGGGAAAGTTTATGTACTTGAAGCCAATCCTCGCGCATCGCGCACTGTGCCGCTTGTTTCCAAGGTATGTAATATTCGCATGGTACCACTTGCAACTGATATCATAACCTCAGAAATTACCTCTCGTCCTTCGCCTGTTCCAAATTTAAAAGAAAAGGACATTCCATACTACGGTGTGAAGGAAGCTGTTTTCCCATTTAATATGTTCCCAGAAGTAGACCCTGTTCTAGGACCCGAAATGCGTTCAACAGGCGAAGTGCTTGGACTTTCTCCTTACTATGGCGAAGCCTTCTACAAAGCACAGGAAGCAACACAAACACAACTTCCACTTAGAGGAACCGTTTTGATTTCTGTTAACAGCAAAGACAAACCTGAAGTTATTGAGATAGCACAACTCTTTAAAGAAGCAGGATTTGAAATTATTGCAACCGACGGAACTTACAATGCAATCTCGGAGGCAGGTATTGAGGCAGAACCTGTGAAAAAACTTTACGAAGGACGTCCAAATGTACTCGATCTTATTACCAACGGAAAAATTTCTCTAATTATAAACTCTCCCGTCGGCAAGGATAGCGTACATGATGACAGCTATCTTAGGAAAGCTGCAATTAAGGGCAGAATCCCCTATATGACCACAATTGCAGGAGCAAGAGCCACTGCAAAGGGTATCTTATACGTACAGAAAAACGGAAACGCAGATGTGAAATCTTTACAACAATTACACAGTGAAGTTAAAGACAAATAATAATTAAACAAACGGAGTCTTACAGAAATCAACTATTACCCAATTTCTGCAAGACTCCTATTTGCTTTTGTTCAGTCATATATTCTAATTTCTTTCACTTCATTCTGTTGCAAGTGCAACTTTAATTTTCATCATATATTTTTTCTCCCATCTGCTTTAGTAGGCGTACAAATCAGGATGTATTTATTATCTCTATAAATTGGCATTTTCAGTCACAAACGACAATATTATCTGTATCTAAAGAAATTCCATATTCAAAAGTAATCGAATTGGCCATGTTAAATGAAAGTACATGAAAAAATCATGTCCATCATGTAAAATCTTAAATATGATGTTGTCTTTTGTATAGCCATATATCAAGGTCAGAAATGATATCACCACCAGTTACCCAAACAGTCCAATTACTTCCTTCAACACCATATGCACACGATTCTGTCCTTTCAATGCCAACACATGCAACACGATCTTCATCAAATATCCACTGTCCTTCAAATTTCTGAAAAACATCATCCAGACTTGGAGCCGCCATATCTATGCTTTCTTGAATTTCAGACAAAATCGTAAATGACTTATTTCTAACATCTGATAAATATCCAATACGTGGAAAATAAGCATAATTACGACGTGCGAAACATGCTTGTAATATATCATTATTTATTGTACTTCCTTGATAACAATACTTTGGATCACTTATCCGGATTTCAATACATCTCATGTTTCTATTAATCCTTCCTTGATAACAATACTTTGGATCACTTTGTCTATGCTATCCTTGTTTTCACTGTAAACACTTTTTGGCATATTAAAACTGACACCATAGAAACCTACAAGCTCCGTATCAAAAACAATCGTTCCCTGTATTGCAGGATTTCCGTCATCATGTATATATTCGTCCCAAAAATACTGTCCTATCAGCCCTTGTGATGTCTGAAAAGACTTTGGCCCATTTGAACCATTGGCGGTCAGCGTCCCATACTGTCCAAAAATACTAAAAATTGCATCTTCCCTTCCTGGCACTTTAACAGAATATCCCCATTGAGGGAATTCCTCCTCCACATCCTGGAGTATATAGTTCCAATCCTCCGGCATTTGAAAGGATATTTCTACTACCACATGTTCATATGGCTTAAATACATAAGCAATATCCATGTATTTTACTTCTTTAGCAGACGTCATTTGTGTTGTTTTCGTTTCCTGTTCGCTGCTAGGTTCTGACTCTGATACACTTTCCATCTTTGCTGGTTCTTCGATCTGAACAAATGTTTCGAGCTGTATTTCATCAGAAATTATTGACTGCATTTCATTTGCAACTGTTGTTTGTTCCTCTACAGACGAAAGTACCTCATTAATAAATATCTCACTTGATGTCTCTTGTATTTTTTCTTTTGCGCCACATCCGCTAATTAAGAACACCCCTATTATCGCCAGCAATAATATAGACTTTCTTCTTTTCTTCACCATTTCCATCTCCTCATTCTCACCCTACTTTTATTTTTTGGTATCCTGATCAAGACGCATCGTCAAAGATATTCTTTTCTTCATCATATCCACATCCAACACTTTCACATCGACAATATCTCCAACACTAACTGCCTCAAGCGGATGTTTGATAAATTTGTTGGTAATTTGGGAAATATGCACGAGGCCATCTTGATGAACTCCAATATCGACAAAAACACCAAAATCAATCACATTTCTGACCGTTCCTTTCAGAATCATATCTGGCTTTAAGTCTTTCATTTCTAGGACATCGCTTCTCAAAATTGGCTTCGGCATATTTTCTCGCGGATCTCTTGCAGGCTTTTCTAGTTCCTTCAAAATATCTGTCAGTGTAATCTCACCAATTCCCAGTTCCTCCGCCATTTTTTTCTTGTCTTTCACACGCTTTTCTAATCCACTTGCTATTTGCTGTGCAGAAGATTCTGTGCTTTGCTTCTCTGGTGCATTAAACGCTACACCCTCCATAGCCGCTGCAAGTGCTTTTCCCATGGCAGTATTTGTATTTTTAATAACAATATTTTGTTTTTTATTATTTTTTCCTTTTTCTTGTTTTGCTGGTTTTACAGTCTTTGCAGTGGTAGCTTTCTTCTGAATTTCTTTTAAATCCTCCATAGAAATATTAAGTCTCTCTAAAAGCTTCAACGCTGCGTCATAAGATTCCGGGTGTACGCTGGTGGCATCCAATGGATTATCCCCATCTAATATACGCATAAAACCTGCACACTGTTCAAACGCTTTAGGACCAAGTTTTGCCACTTTTAACAACTGCTTTCTATTTGTAAAACGCCCATTTGTCTCTCTATAGTCTACAATATTCTTAGCAATTGTCTTATTGATACCTGAAATGTACTCCAACAATGAGGCAGAAGCCGTATTCAAGTCCACACCAACTTTATTTACAGAATCCTCCACCACACCATTTAACGCTTCACTCAGCTTCTTCTGATTCATATCATGCTGATACTGTCCCACGCCAATTGATTTTGGGTCAATCTTAACCAACTCTGCTAGAGGATCTTGCAATCGTCTTGCAATTGAAGCAGCACTCCTCTGCCCCACATCAAAATTGGGAAATTCCTCTGTTGCAAGCTTGCTTGCCGAATAGACAGAGGCTCCTGCCTCATTTACAATAACATATTGCACTGGAATATCCAATTCTTTAATCAATTCAACAATCACTTGTTCAGACTCTCGCGAAGCAGTTCCATTTCCTACAGATATTAGATTTACATTATATTTGCTGATAAGTTTCTTTAACTCTTTTTTCGCTTCTTCTACTTTATTTTGCGGCGCTGTTGGATAAATAACCTTTGTGTCAAGCACCTTTCCAGTTGCATCCACCACTGCAAGCTTACAGCCTGTCCGAAACGCAGGGTCCCAGCCAAGAACTACTTTTCCAGCAATTGGCGGTTGCATTAACAATTGTTCCAGATTCTTACCAAATACAGAGATTGCGCCGTCTTCCGCTTTCTCCGTAAGCTCATTTCTAATGTCCCGTTCAATTGCAGGTGCTATCAATCTATTATAACTGTCTGTGATTGTCTCCTGAAGTGCTGACGTTGTATTCTCATTTTCTTTTGTAATAATTTTTTTCTCTAAGAAACGAATAATACGCTCCGTGGGTGCTTCAATCTTAACGGAAAGGATTTTTTCATTTTCTCCTCGATTTAACGCAAGAACCCTATGTCCAGCTACTTTGCTTACAGCTTCCTCAAAATCATAGTACATCTCGTAGACACTCTGTGTCTTGGCATCCTTTGCAGTGCTGACAATCTTACCTTCCTCAAAAGTTGCCTGTCGAATATATGCTCTATATTCCGCCTCATCAGAAATCATCTCAGCAATAATATCCATTGCTCCCTGCAAAGCTTCCTTTATATTTTTAACCCCTCTCTCCTCATTCACAAAACGCTCTGCTTCCTCGTATAGAGGTTTTTCTGTCTCCTGTGCCAAAATAAGATTTGATAACGCATCAAGTCCTTTTTCTCTGGCAACACTGGCACGTGTTTTTCTCTTAGGTCTGTATGGAAGATACAAGTCATCAACCGTTACCATTGTCTCAGCAGCAAGAATTTTTTCGCGTAACTCCTCTGTCAGTTTGCCTTGTTCTTCAATACTGCTAAGCACCTGTTCCTTTTTTTCTTCCAGATTTCTAAGATACCCTAATCTTTCGTTTAGATTTCTTAAAACCTCATCATTCAATGAACCAGTTACTTCCTTACGATATCTGGAGATAAAAGGAATTGTATTCCCTTCATCTATCAGTTTCACGGCAGCCTCAACCTGCCATTTCTCAACGTTTAGTTCTTCTTTTAATTTTAAAATAATGTCCATTGCTGCTCTTTTCCCTCTTATCCTAGTTTTAAAAACTGTGAAAAACAACTGAATCGAGTGAAGAAGGTTACTTCTCCTACTCCCTTGCACTGCCTTAGTAACTTATTTCCTTTACACAGGCCCATGCATAAACATTCAACCTATCAAAATTCTGATATATTATCACAATCCTTGCTATGTACAAGTATCGCGAAACAGTGATACGATACAATTATATGATAAAACATGCTATGATTCAAGAAAATTTCACTTGGATTTCATTGTTTTATTGTATTAAACATGATACAATCATCTTCATACGGTTCCATAATGCTCGCACCATCTGAATAATTTCTCAACCGTTCTTTTCACAAATTATTTGGACAGTTATTATGGAAACAAAAATCATATCTAAGGAAGGATCTATCACTATGCAACAACCACAATATAAAAGTAATTTTGAAATCAAATTTCTGGCACGAATGCACACGGGTCAGCACCTTGGAATATTGATCAGTGCAACCTTGATTAAATTTATCATCACTATTTTTGCAATCAATCTTGTTTCTGTATTCGTTCCATCAGGTACTACAATCGGCTATTTTATTAATTATATTCTTGTATTTTTTGTTCAAATAGCGACTTCTATATTAAGTGTAGGCACAGCATTCATATTTCTAAAGTCCGCATGTAGTATGCCAAGTGCAATCAATGATTTATTCTGTGGTTTTCGTCAGAACACAATGAAAATCTTAAAAATTAGCGCCGTTATTGCAATTATTGAATCAATTTGTATGATACCACTTGATATTGCTTCTTTACAGTACTCTGAAATGATTAATTCCATTCCTCTTTTTCAGAATAATGGAACAAGTCTAAATTTTCTTCTTTCAGGAAGTACTATTGACAATCACGAATTTCTTGAAGCTTACAATGTATTTTATAGTGCTTCTATGAAATACTATTTAATTATGTTGATTTGTACTGTAATTTCCACTATACTAACATTGCCCTTTTTTCCCGTATTTTATATGGTACTTGACTTTCCTGATTGGAGTGTAACAACAATACTGAAAAAGAGTTTTGAAGTGATGAGTGGAAACAAGCTACGTTTGTTTTTACTGTATGTGAGTTTTATTCCATCTTTTCTTCTTAGTATCTTTACTTGTGGTATTCCGCTAATTTGGGTTATTCCCTATATGAGTATGGCAGAGACTGATTTTTATCTAGATATGATGTCTGTCCGAAATAAATCAGTCAACAGTATATCTTAAAGACATTTCTTTTACACGACCTGTTCCTGTCATGCACATAAAAAGATGAGTGCCTATACACTCATCTTTTTATGCGCAGACCCATGCAGAGGAAATAAGCCACTAAAACTTCTCACACGAACTCCCATCTGCCCGCTTTTGCGGGCATACAAATCAGGAGGTGTGAAATTTTAATTTCACACGAACTCCCATGATTCCGTTTCGCGAAATCATAAATCCAGATAAGAAATGCTGTATTTCAGGCATTTCTTGGTGTGAGACATAGTACTTCTCCACGAAACAGCCTTTGCTGTGAGTGGAAACTGCCACAGGCAGTTAGAAGTACTTCTCACACTATCTTACTGCCTATTATAATAATCTAATGTTGCTTTAAAATATGTCCTAATATATCCATCTGTTGATACCACTACAAATTCATTGGTATCTTCAACATAATAGACATCATCACCGTCCTCCGCCTCCAACTTATGAAGTGCTTCTGGATTTTTGATTACATTGTTGGCTCCTTGCAGATAGTCTTCTTCTGTATCATATGGAAATTCCTCACCATGCTTTTGAAAATGTTCTGTGAGATATCGCTCTTTTCTAAATTGATATGTTGTATCTGAATCTTCTTCTGTTACAGTTTGTATTATTGTCTTTGTTACTGGCTGAAGTTGCGATTCAGGATACTCTACAATCTCCTTTTTTGATAGCTGTGAAGTTTGTACCTGCGATTGTTCTTGTTCTGTTCGTTCTGATAACGAAAGCTCTTGCTCTGCTGCCTGTTCAGCTTGTTCTGTCACTAAGGATTGCTCTGAATCAGCATTTAGAAAATTATTTCCCAGAGAAAGAACAAAAACCAGTAAAGCACTAACAATTACCGCCACAGGATAATTTTTATTATTTTTGCCGTTTCTATTCATTAAAGATTCTCCTGAAAATTTTTAGGAAATTGACATTACACAAACCCTATGCAATTACAGGTCACATGACCACTTTTATTATATGGCATTGTTGTTTTTCCATTTTAGATAGGCGTTGATAAATCCATCCAATCCGCCATCCATAACCGCATCAACATTTCCAGACTCAAAATTGGTCCTATGGTCTTTTACCATGGTGTAGGGTTGCATTACATAGGAACGAATCTGATTTCCCCAGCCAATCTCTTTAACCTCTCCACGTATATCCGAAAGTTTCTCCGCGTTTGCCTCCTGTTTGAGCAAAAACAACTTTGCCTTTAACATTTGCATTGCTTTATCTTTATTCTGAAACTGAGAGCGTTCATTCTGACACTGCACAACAGTGCCTGTCGGAATATGCGTAATACGAATTGCAGAAGATGTTTTATTGATGTGCTGTCCTCCTGCACCGCTACTTCGATAAGTGTCAATGCGCAAATCTTCCTCGTTGATCTCCACATCTAAATCTTCCTCAATATCAGGCATGACATCAAGTGAGACAAAAGAGGTCTGCCGCTTTCCTTGTGCATTGAACGGTGAGATACGCACAAGCCTGTGCACTCCTTTTTCTGACTTTAAATACCCATAAGCATTTTCACCGTTAACCTGAAATGTTATGGATTTAATGCCTGCTTCATCCCCATCAAGAAAATCCAATACATCAATAGAAAAACCTTTTCGTTCTGCCCATCGCGTATACATACGATAAAGCATTCCTGCCCAATCACAGCTCTCTGTTCCACCTGCACCTGCATTGAGTTTCAAGATCGCATTGCACTTGTCATACTCCTCTGACAAAAGTGTACTAATGCGCAACGCCTCAAATGCCTCAATAAATGCATCCAGTTCTTCGCGAATCTCTGGTATCATCTCAGCATCTTCTGCCTCATATCCCATCTCAATCAACGTCTCAATATCCTCGTACTGTGACTGAAGTCCATTGCACTGTTCCACTGTATCTTTGAGCTGTTTTAGTTCTTTCATCTGTCCGTTGGAACGTTCTGGATCATCCCAAAATCCAGGTGCTTCCATTTCACGTTCTAATTCTTCAATCCGCCTCTCTTTGTTTGCGAGGTCAAAGTGAATCCCTCACTTCCGCTAATGGACTTTCGTAGGTCTGTAACTCCTGTTTCATCTGGTCGAGTTCTACCATTGCGTTCACCACCTTCTATACATCTTTCTTTTATTTCATTTATGCCTTTCTTCCACAGCACTGCTTATATTTCTTTCCACTTCCACAGGGACAAGGATCGTTTGGATATACCTTTGCTTCAACCCGCATTTTAGGCCCTTTTTGCAGCGTGTCATCTTTATTAGTACCAGTTACCTTTGCCACTTCCTCGCGCTCTACCTTCTGCTCTACTTTTACATGTAACAGCAAACGTACTGTCTCTTGTTTGATATTTGCGGTCATCGCATCAAACATTTCATATCCATTCATCTTATACTCCACAAGCGGGTCTCGCTGTCCATATGCCTGTAAGCCAACTCCCTGTCGAAGCTGGTCCATATCGTCAATGTGGTCCATCCACTTGCGGTCAATCACTTTCAAAAGAATCACACGCTCAATCTCTCGAATATTCTCTGGTTCGGGAAATTCTGCCTCCTTGCTCTCATAGAGCTTGACAGCCTCCTCCTTTAATTGATGCTTTAATCCGTTTTTGCTCTTTTTAGAAACACGTTCTAACACGACTGGACGAATCGGAACAATTGGAATCAATAATGTATTTAATTCATTCAAATCCCACTCCTCTGGTTCCAAGTCATCATTGATTGCAGTGTCAACAGAGCTCTCAACGATATCTGTAATCATCTTATAAATAGCATCTCGCATACTCTCTCCGTCAAGAACGCGGCGACGTTCCTCATAGATAATCTCGCGCTGCTCATTCATCACCTGATCGTATTCTAGCAAATTCTTTCTAATACCAAAGTTATTGCTCTCAATTTTCTTTTGAGCATTTTCAATGGCGCTTGTCAGCATCTTATGTTCAATCTCCTGTCCTTCTGGAATCCCTAGTGTATTGAACATATTAATAAGTCGCTCCGAACCAAACAAACGCATAAGATCGTCCTCAAGAGAAATATAGAACCGAGACATACCGGGATCTCCTTGACGACCAGAACGACCTCGTAACTGATTATCAATACGTCTCGACTCATGACGCTCTGTTCCAATAATCATCAGACCGCCAGCAGCTCGCGCTTCCTCATCAAGCTTGATATCTGTACCACGCCCTGCCATGTTTGTAGCAATGGTGACTGCTCCATGTTGTCCAGCATCCGCCACAATCTCTGCCTCAAGTTCATGAAATTTCGCGTTCAGTACCTTGTGTTGAACACCGCGTCGTGTAAGCATTTTACTTAGTTCTTCACTGGCTTCAATTGTAATAGTTCCTACCAATACAGGTTGTCCTGTAGCATGTGCCTTCTCCACAGCATCCACAATAGCATGTAATTTTTCTTTCCTAGTCTTGTACACACTATCCTGATTATCTACACGCACTACTGGACGGTTTGTTGGCACAACGACAACATCCATACCATAAATATCACGAAATTCTTTTTCTTCTGTGAGCGCTGTACCTGTCATACCACATTTTTTGTCAAACTTATTAAAGAAATTTTGGAATGTAATTGTTGCAAGAGTCTTGCTCTCACGTTTTACCTTCACATGCTCTTTTGCCTCAATCGCCTGATGCAAACCATCAGAATAGCGGCGTCCTGGCATAATACGCCCAGTAAATTCATCCACGATCAACACCTGATCATCTTTAACCACATAATCCTGATCGCGAAACATCAAGTTATGCGCTCTCAACGCCAAAATGATATTATGTTGTATCTCTAAGTTTTCAGAATCCGCAAGATTCTCAATGTGGAAAAAGTTTTCTACACGCTCCACGCCTGCTGCTGTAAGATTTACAACCTTATCTTTTTCATTGACAATAAAATCGCCTGTCTCCTCCTGCTCCACGCCCATGACAAAATCCATCTTAGTCATCTCGGGAACATCCTCACCGCGCTTCATCTGCCTGGCAAGCATATCACAAAGTTCATAAAGTTTTGTTGACTTGCTGCTCTGTCCCGATATAATCAGCGGAGTTCGCGCCTCATCAATCAGCACAGAATCCACCTCGTCGATAATAGCATAATGCAAATCTCTCAAAACAAGCTGTTCCTTGTAGATTACCATATTGTCACGAAGATAATCAAAACCAAGCTCATTGTTGGTCACATATGTGATATCACAATTATATGCCTCGCGTCTCTCATCTGGCTTCATGTCATTTAACACAACACCAACCTTCAATCCAAGAAATTGATGCACTTGTCCCATCCATTCTGCATCTCGCTTTGCCAGATAGTCATTGACTGTAACAACATGAACTCCTTTTCCTTCCAAAGCATTTAGATAGGCTGGAAGCAAGGCTGTCTGTGTCTTACCTTCACCAGTTCTCATCTCCGCAATACGTCCTTGATGTAGTACGATACCACCAATCAACTGTACCCTGTAATGTTCCTGGTTCAATACACGCTTTGCACCTTCGCGCACAACTGCATATGCTTCTGGCAATATATCATCAAGGCTAGTGCCCTCCGCCACCCTCTTTTTAAACGCAGCAGTTTTTCCGCGAAGCTCCTCGTCTGTAAGCTTTCCCATCTCATCTCGATAACTTTCAATCTTTTTTACAATGGGTTCAATTCTTTTTAATTCGCGTTCACTATGTGTACCAAATACTTTTTCTATAATACTCATACGCGGCTCCAATCATAAAAATCTTTTCGTACCTACACTGATTATTTGATTTACATAAAATCATCAATGCACAAACTAAAAGTTATTGTAACAGATAATACTTATAAATTCAATGATTTTTCAATGAACTTTTTCACAGAAATAGAACCATACCCTTTTTCGCTCCGAGAAACTTTCCCAAAAAAGTCTTGAAAAACACATACTTTCTGCTATAATAATAAGGAAGAAATAAACAGACTTTGAAATTCTATATAGAAAGAGGGAATTATTTTGCAAGGAGACGCATATCAAAATGAAAATGAAGTTCTAAGAGACGGGACACTCAAGACACCACAAAAACAGGAAAAATCTCAAAAGAGTCTGTTCTCTATCCCTGTAATAATTGCACTGATCGCAGGAATCTCCGCAATTATTTGTGTCAGTATTTTTTCTGGCAGTCTCACAAACTATAAAAAATATTCTGGCAGTAATGGAATCACAGTCACTGGTTCGGCAAGCTGTGATTTTGAGTCAGACTTAATTGTATGGCGTGGTAGCTTTTTCGCATATGGCCAAACACCCAAAACCGCGTACAAATCTATTAAAAGCAACGCTGATGTAATTAAGGATTATTTGATTGAGAATGGCATAGAAGAATCCGAACTTTCGTTCAGTTCTGTCTCGATTTCTCAGCGCTGGGTTACAGAATACAATGATGATGGCAAACGCATTGGGGAATACTTAGATGGTTATGACTTGTCCCAGACAGTTACAGTAACCTCCGAAGATATCGACAAAGTTGATGCAGTTTCTCGCGATATCACAAAGCTACTTGAAGCAAACATAGAATTTGAATCTGATTCACCAGAATACTACTACACAAAATTAGACGAATTAAAATTAGATTTAATTGAGCAAGCCACAGCAAATGCAAAAACGCGCGCTGAAATTATTGCAGATGGCACAAAATCTCACACCACAAAGCTTTTGAGCGCCAATCTTGGGGTCTTCCAAATTATTGCACAAAATTCAAACTCAGAATATAGTTATGGCGGTTCATTTGATACAAGTTCCAGAAACAAAACTGCAACAATCACCGTGAAATTAAATTATGCTACAAATTAGTCAATTCTAAATTGAGTAAGGGGGAATAAATCTTCCCCCTATTCACATACCAGACGCGAATAATTTTTGTTACATATTTTCTTTTTGCCTCCATATACAAACATAAAATAATCATGTATTATGTTTGTGTTCAAATATATTTTCTACTAGTATTACAATCGAGAGATAAACAGCTAAAACCAATACCCAGACTCCCACCAAAATCAGATAATTCAATATCTTATACTTTTCATATCGCTCCTCACAAAACATTTTCAAAATTTTTTCTTCATTTAATCCATATTCTATGATATAAGGTGCAAGCAGCTTCTTTTCTCCAGCGCTCATATATGTAATATACCCAACAGGAAGTTGTACATTTCCAGTAAGACGATAGCGCAGATAAACACCATCATCCAGAAACGCCGTTACATAATTTCCATCTGGAAGCTTTACCAAATAATAACGATTAAACAAATATCGTTTAAAACCAGCCTTTTCCCCATATGTATTCCAACGCACCACACCAGAGGAAACTAAGCGCCCTTTTCTCCTGTACTTTGTGTCTGTCGCATCACTGCTACTTTTCAAACGATATGCATTTAGTGGAAGAATATCATTCGTCTGAAACGTAATATATTCATTCCCCTCAAAATTATTATATTGTTCGATATTTGTTAATTTCGGAAGCCCTTCCCCTGCTGGAAGTCCAGCAAACTGCCCATAATGATAAGAAGCACTTTGAATTTTGTCCTGCCCACATTTTTCCCAGAACAAGTCCAATACAAAATCTGCTGGAAATACCAATGCTAAATAGGAAGCTGCCAATATTACAATCGCTGTGACCACATTAAAAATAATATTTGTCAAACTCCATTTTTCCTTCATTCTATCGCCTTCTTGTCAAAAACTTATAAAAAACAAGTTTTATTTTTTCTACATTATTTATTATACTGACTGAAATAGCATCTGTCTAGTAAAACAAAATTTGTATCTTCTACTTTATAAAATTTGCGAGAGATAATCATCTACATACCCATCCACCAACCACTTGTTGACCAATGCTCCGCAGAAGAAAATATACATACAAAAATACAACCAGATCATTACGATTACAATGCTTGTAAGACTTCCATACATCGAAAACCCGCCAAAATAATCAATATAAACAGAAAATCCAAAAGAATAAAGTGTCCAGAACACAGAAGTCACTACTGCACCTGGATAGTGTTCTCGCCATGCCATATGATTGTTTGGCAATAGACTGTACATTGTGCAAAAAACAACAGATATCATACCCGCTACAAATATATGCCTGATTCCTCCAAAAATGCGCCACAAATGTGCAGCCAAACCATTGTCTGGAATCAGCCACCCAGCCAGCGTATTTCCAAAAACAAGTGCGCCGGCAGAAAGCAAGATAGCAAGCAATAAAAAGACTGTGTAAAACGACGCCTTTAACCGTAACAAAAGATATCCTCTCGTCTCACTCACTTCATAAATATGATTTAATCCCCTTATCAGTGCAAGAACTCCTTTTGATGCCGACCACACCACAACCACTGCAGAGACAGATAACAACGTCAGATTATTGCCATGATAGCTATCTACAATCCCAAGCAAAAACTGATAAATTTTTTCTGGAATCACTGCTTGGGATATACTTACTGCCTCCTTCTGATTCATCATATCATGTGGCAGTATTCCGCTGACAATCAGCACCATCGGAATCAAAGACAAGAATAAAAAGAACGCAGCACCAGAAGCGTAGGTTCCCACCTCCACTTCTTGAAAAGCCCTGCGTATTTGCTTTTGTAATCCGTATAACTTTGTAAAAACAGACATTCTGGACAGCTCCTTCTCGCCACATTAGACATATTGTCACATGTCATTAGTCGGTTATCTGATATATTGCATCAATAGCCTTTATCTCTCCCTTATAATAATATGCTAATATCTCTGTGGCGGTTAATCCCTTCTTTGCAAGTCCTTTTGCTCCATTTTGCGACATGCCACAACCATGCCCATATCCCGCCCCATGCAGAATAATCTGTTTTAAAGTATCCCCCTTTTCTCCATTCTTATCATATATTTTTTCTATGTAAAAATATGCACTTGGCAGTATATCTCCCATTGTATAACTACTGCCATCATTTCTTGTAATAACGTCTTTCGCACAGCCCAGCGCTTGACGAATTAAATGTTGAGACATTACACTCACTCGAAAATGTTCTGTCTCAATCATAATTCCTGCTACCATTCCACTTTTTTTCCGGCTTAAAATTCGGATATCCTGTATCACGTCCTCATTTTCTAACTGGTCTGAAGGCAGAAAGCGTGACCGAATAAGAACTTTTTCTGGCTGTGTTTGAGACAATTGATAAAGCTTCGTTAATAGCTTCTTCACCGTATTTTTATCAAACAATCGATTATAATTCCAACGGTACCATGCCTCATCATATTCTATATCTGTCTCGTTTCCATTATCAATAAACATCTGATAACATCGTTCCCCCTCCTCACTCCCTACCGCATAGATTTCCTCACCAGTCTCAATCAAATACATATCTGCTGTTGATATATTGTCATTCCAAACACTTGCTCCGCCATTATAACCGCTTGAAGTTGAGTAATAAAAGCTCTCTACAATCTCGTTATTGTATGTCAAGACCTGATTTTTTGTCTCATTCACAGCCTTGACTACGCTTGGCGTCTCCTCACAGTTCATATAAACCTGAAATGCAGTGCTGTCATCCATATGTGCCTTCCATTCTGGATAGGCATAATTTTTTTTGTGAAAATAAGTATATGTCCTTGCACTAATTGCCTGTGCTTTCAGCGCTTCCTCTGGATAAGTAGAAGGCATCTCACTTGAGACAACACTATACAGATATTCTTCCACTAAAAGCTCATTGATCACAACAATCCCTTCTGGCACTACATAACATTCCAGCTTTCCCCTATATTGTGCAGAACAATTTCTATTGATATTTTTGATCTGTAACCTACTATTGTTCTTTCCAACAATACAGATTGGTTGATTTCCTTCAAAGTCTTTCTTGGTTAAAGTAATTTCTGAACCTGGTGAATATTCCGACAATTTACCATTTTGGTCAATAACAATTCCTTCCTTGCATACAATCGTCAACTTTGCATGATAAATACTCTGATATCCCTGTGTCATAATTAGAACACGCACTTTTTCATTAAAAATTGGTTTTATTCTATTTTCTTCCAACAATTTTTGTTGTACAATATTCGTTATATCCGTCTTATCTTTTTCAACGTCTTTTTTTGACTCCTCATTTGTATCTACCACCTTATTATTGTCAGATAAATTAGCGCTGCATTGATAAACGCCGACTATGATAATAAGCCATACTATTACGATAAATAATTTTTTTAAAAGTTCTCTCCCATAAAATATATTCCATTCCTCCTCTTATTTTTAAAATAATCGTTCATTCTCTTTTACCTTGTATCTATTTTATAACAACTTTTTAGGTCACATCTTGAAAATCATCATATGAGGCAGCACTTTACATTTTATGCATAACGAATGGCTACCTATGTGCAAAAATGCGCAAAAAAACAGGATTGAAAGAACATTGCTTTCAATCCCATTCTTATATCATATTGTAATATACTTTACCACAAAAGCAGCCTGTTAAGGCTGCTTTGCTTCATTTGTGTATCCCCGAAACGCCGGCTCCTGTATTTTGACTCCTAGCCAATGCTAGGTGGGCGACCGCAATCTTTCTCGCTGCCTTCCCCTGGCCTAAATGGGGGGCATGACATTGATCAGACAATATAGGAATCCCGTTTAAAGTGATGTAGGTTCAAAATGACAAGAGTTATCGTACATTTCAGATTAACTATAGTATACCCCAACATAAAAAAAATATCAACCACTATTCATATTGCATCTTTACTAATATTTTACAGAAAATTTTTGCTATTTTACATATAGACATCTTATGAACTTCGTGCATAAAATCTGTACGTGCCCTTGCCCTCTTTTTTTACATCATAAAGAACCTTATCCGCCTCTTTCACTACATTCTCAAGAGCATCTTCAGAAAGTACTGTTTGTAGACTGCTAATTCCAATGGAACACGATATTCTATGTTCTTTCGGAATTTGAATCTTTTTTCCAAGTTTACAGCTAATCACATGTCCAAACCCTTCTTCTAAGGCAATTCGTTTGTAAATATTTTTAGCCAGTTGCTCCGTGTGTATATCATTTTGACTATACAATGTAATCAAAAATTCATCTCCACCATATCGCGTAACAAAACCATCTTTTCCAACCTCGTCCTGAAAAATATCAGCCATTTCAACCAGTATAACATCTCCAATATTATGACCAAATGTATCATTATAGTACTTAAAATTATCCAAATCAATATACATAATTGTAATTGGTTGTATTGTCTTTCGATTGCGATTGCTTCTTAACTTCCTTTTAATATTCCCATAAAATCCCTCGCGATTATACAAGCCAGTGAGTTTATCTGTGATTGCAAGATAATTCAGCTTATCATTCATATCACGAATCTTATCGTTTGCCTCAAGCATATCAACGGAGTTGAGAAGTTGTCGTATCAAAAACTCAAAGACAACAGAATCGCTCTCGTCTAGTAAATATTTATTCGTTGGAGAATGCCAGTTGTCCTTCATTGTAATATATGCTATCATGACTGCTTTTAGGGAATTGTTATAATAAAAAGGAAGACCAATAATAGAACATATTCTCTTTTTATCAAACAGAGAAATGATATCCAAATAATCCGTATAATTATTATTAATTTTTGAAGTCGCAAATCCTAATCTATTGCGATGAAAAAATCCCTCAATCTGACTGCGTCGCTCCTCACAATATCGATACCCAGTATTATTAAAAAGTTCTTCTGTTTTGTTGTCTGTATATTTTATAAGCATAAGCCTATCAATATTAAAATTATGTATCAGTGCATAGACCGACGGATATATCAATTCCTTTCTATTTTTATGCCCAATCTCAACCATTGTCTGCCATGCAGACAAAAAATTCATGCGTTTTTGCTGTTCTTGGTTCTCTTTATAGACAAATGCATGGCGCAGTACCTCATCCACCGCGTATCGCAATTCTGGCAACAGGTCAAGCTTTCGCTTTTCTATTATATATTGTTTTCCTTCCAGCGCTGCCCTCAGCTCTCCTACTTTGCCGTAGCATCCCTGATACTCATAAAAATCAATCGCCTCCAAAAGCTTACGCTGTGCGTCGTCTTCTCTCCCAAGATATTGATATACTTTTGCAAACGCTATCATATATTGTCCAAAAATGTAAAACTGGTTTCCTACAGATCCTTCCATACACTTTGCTGCCAGCTCAAATTTTTTCAAAGCTGTTTTATAGTCTTCTTGCGTAGCAAGTTGCAAACCACAAATAAAATAATAGATAAACAAATCATCTTTGCACATTGTATAATCATGTATCACTGTATTTTCTATTTTTTTACTTTTCTTTTCTATCAAATGTTCCAGAAAAAGTTTTGTCTTTTCAATATAGATAGCACTTTTGAGCATGTCTCCATTATAATGGCTACACAGTGCCAAAAGTCCTGCAAGTTTTGATATATTACAAACGCGAAGGCTATTCATCTTCATTTCTTTTACAATCCGAAAAGACAATTCTAGATATTCGTATGCACTTCTATAGTCCTGTGCCATAATACAATTAATTGCCATATTGTACAGAGTCTCACCGACATAATCAATCTTTTCCATCCGCAAAAAACGTTTCAGTGCCTCAATATAACATTCCGAAGCTTCATCATAATCTTCCATTGCAGAAGAAATATAACCTACCCCATTATAGATCATTGCTTCCTCATAGTCATCTTTTCCTCTAACAAGTTCATGGCATTTCTTATAATAATAATTTGCTGTCTTAAAGAAACCATTTGTGGAGGCTATCATAATATTGTTTCGATATGCCTCCATCATAAAATACTCATTGCCGAGCTTTTGCATCAACTCGATACCTTTATTAAAATGTACCAATCTGTTTTCAACTTGTTCTTCATCCGCAAACAAAGCTGGATGATTGTCGTAAGCGTAGACATAGATATGTGCCAAATGATTCCAAAAATGATATTTTTCTGCCATTCGGATAACTTCCTTATCAATTGGTATATCATTTGCACAAAAAAATATATTGTGCCATCCAGACATCTTTACCATAATGCCTAAAAGTTTCGCGATAAAAATATCATAGTCTGACGCTTGTTTTTCTGCAATATCAAGACATTTCTCTGCATAGTGTTCTGCATCTTCAAGTCTTCCATTATACATATGCGCCATGCACATAAAATAATAATATGCATGGTCAAGTGCCTGATCATTTGACGCAGTCCGCAGTTCTCTCAATTTTTCACACAGCAACAACGCCTGTGAAAAATTTTGCGTATATATCGATATTAATGTGTACAATTTGACAATTTGACACTTATGCTCCCATGTGATAGCAATCTCCTCAACTGTAATCATTTTATAAATAATTTCCAGATAATAGTTTGCTTGCATAAAATCAAGACAAAAAAGCAGATTATTAATCTTAACAATATAATTGTCAAACTGATCCGCAGAAAAAGCAAAATCATTATAAGCGTTTTTCTGCTCCATTAATTCGCCTGCATTTGTCTCAATCACAAGTCCCTTGTTTATGATATAACGATAAAACTTGTCCCACAGTAACTTCATATGTGACAATGGTACTTTCGCTTCATTATACGCAGCAAGAACAATAATATTATGACAAATTCCATCCTCTATCAGATTATGAATAAAATGCATTGTGGAACCATTTGCATATTGTATATCATTTAGCAGAAAAACTACTAGTCGGTCTCCTGCAAGATGTGAGATAAGGTTAATAACGGCTGTAGCAATTTTATTCTGCTCAAATGCAACCTCATCAATCAGAAGATTTTCTTCGCGAACACACATACCATTTTGCAAAAAACTCTTTAAAACAGAGCGATGCAAGCTGTAGACATCACACGCATCAAGAAGTCTGTCAATTGTGTCCTCTGACAGCTTTCCAAACGCACTCCCTGCAAAATCAAGAAATGGCTCAAACACACCAACAATCTCTGACAGACAAAAATCATGTAGGCAGACAATAGCGTCTGGATTCTCCTTCTCTATCTGTACCTTCCATTTCTGTGTGAATGCAAATGTATTGTAATGTCGTAAAAGCAAAAAATTTTCGTCTCTCTCACTAAAACTAAAACGCACTTTATCTATAACACCACTTCTTGTATCTTTGTTCATTACAAATACCCCAGCTACCAAATAATTTCAGACCAATCACTAATTCCTATATAGGACTTGGCCCATTCTAGATACTGTGCAGAGTTAATCCCATCCATCTCATTATAGATTGTCTGGGAGAAAGCATCCATGCTTGCATCCATTCCTGGGTCACTATATGCGGGCAAATAAATAATCTCATCTATAAATGGATTATCTTTTACCGCGGCGTAGGAGGCGCACAGCGCAGCCGCTTGTGTCTCACTTCCCTGCTTGTTTGAAAGACCAATTTCACTCAATATAATATGTCTTACTTTTCCCTTTGTATCCAACATTATTGGCGTTTGCATAAAATCAGTTAAAACAGAAAGATTTTGAAAAGTGACAATCTCTCCTGTCGCAACCTGTTCAGCATAAGCATTTCCATTTTTGCACCCTGACATATCCCAAAATTTGGCATATCCCATTGGATTTGTATATGGATGCTGCGCCACTCCCCAATCAATATCTCCTTCCAATTTTATCAACGCCTGAAACTTTTGTAGAAAATCTTTTCCATCCATAAATTGATAATACTCTTTATCAGAAAGCGTAAAATTTCTGTCCCATATCTGATCGATGCACACATAAACTTGTGCATTGGCATTTGTGCTCATAATTGCATTGTACATGACACGAAATGCCTGTGTATATTCCTTAATATAAGTATCCCAATCCGTCCATGCCATATAATTCCATAAACGCGTGTTTACTTCATTTCCTATAATCCAATTTTCACCGCCTTTTGAGTTTGCCACATAATACTCCATCATAGTAGCAAGTGTCCTAACACCTTCCTCATCTGACGCATTGAACATATAATACATTGGATTTTTAATTCTTTTGGAATCTGCCCTCCTTGCCTCTACTCTAGCCATCGGGTGCGTCAAGGCCCTACTGTCCCCTGTGTTCAACACTTGAAGCGTCTTAAATTTCCATGCAACCTGTGGACCAAAAGTACCATCCATAAAAATATTGTTAAATTCTTCTCCCTGTGTGGATTTCTTATTGCGCGGATATCGTTTTAATGTATTCCAAGCAAGTGCTTCAGGATTCGTAATATATGTAGGCTCTGTCACCATATGGAAAACTCCCCCACTTTTAATTCCCATTGCAAACTTAGAGTACAGTTTTGTATCTTGCTGCTTAAAATTAACTGGAAACTGAAAACTTGGCAGCGATTCAAGTTGATGCATATTTTTATATCCAATCACTTTTGTACTTTGCTGAATATCATATTCAAAAGGCGCCAGCTCAAACAAATAAAGCAGTCCATCATCTGAAACTGGCAATCCATCATTTAGCGCTGCAATATAAGTCACTGTGCCATTCTTTTCTACAGTACAGCGTACATTCCTTGAAATTATCCCATAACTTCCCGCAATAACAGTCGAATCAACATCATTTGTCTGACTGTCAACAACTTCGGCGGCATAGGAACGAACCCCCATGCCGCCAAAAAGCATGCCCGCAATCAGACATATAACGATATTTCGTTTCAATCTAAATAATCTTTGCATTGTATACATCCTTTATAATCATTTGGTAACCTTTTCATCAAAACCATTCCCATTATACCAAACCATTACTTCTACGTCAATGAATATTCACTCTCCTCCCACGGTAAACGCATGCTTTATAAATAATCTATAAACAAATTTTTCTTCTGTTTC
>ERZ778515.825-NODE-825-length-25284-cov-5.451663_pt1 | contig 25284 bp, 21 predicted proteins | sample MGYA00510343_ERZ778515 | MGnify/ENA primary metagenome ERZ778515 (study PRJEB29527, sample SAMN07138965) | mouse gut metagenome | material: feces | host: mouse | place: China:Nanjing | collected 2016-01-25 ...
TGTTTGTCAAGGACTTGCATTTATAACAAGTAATTAAGCTGCGAATTTAAGGTAAAACAAAGTATTTTGTAGGGTAACAAAGGTAGAGATAAAAAAGAAGAAACGGGCACTTTTACACCCTTTTTTCTAAAAGGGTTCGTGTTTTTTCTCGGGCGTCGGGTAGACGGTAGCTTTTTCAGAAGTATGGCAACAGCGCAGATCCCGTTGCCACTATCCGTGTGAACACGTTGGCAGGACAGCTTTTCCCGGAGGAAGCGTTGTCGTAACAGCCGAGCAGGGTAATTCGTTTGTTTTCAGTAAACCGAATGATGGATAGTGCCCATACGCGGTGTTTCTGAGAATAGGTTTCCGGGACCAGGGAACGGCCATCCGGTATCGTCCCCAACCGGCGTTTCCGGTAGTGTCTGTCCCTGTGCGCATGCTCAAAAAGGTATTTTTTTGCCGAATCTTTTTGTGTCTATATTGAAAATAAGTATATTTGTTTGTGAAACACGTCGTAAAGAGAGTTTAAATCTAATATTCTATACATACTAATTGAAAAAAACATGAGTTTGAGAATTGTTGTACTTGCCAAGCAAGTTCCTGACACACGAAACGTGGGGCCGGACGCCATGACACCCGAAGGGACGGTGAACCGCTCCGCATTGCCTGCCATTTTCAATCCCGAGGATCTGAATGCGCTGGAGCAGGCGCTTCGATTGAAAGATCAGCATCCCGGTTCTACGGTTACCATCGTCACGATGGGACCTCCGCGCGCGGCCGAAGTGATCCGCGAGAGCCTGTACCGGGGCGCGGACAATGGATATTTACTGAGCGACCGCGCTTTTGCGGGAGCCGACACGCTGGCCACATCCTATGCCTTGTCGGCAGCTATCCGCAAGATAGGCGTGCCCGACATCATACTGGGAGGCCGGCAGGCTATCGACGGTGATACGGCCCAGGTTGGGCCGCAGGTGGCTCAGAAGCTCGGTTTGCCGCAGGTGACTTATGTGGAGGAAGTACTGTCGTGTGCCGACGGTCGTATCACCCTGAAACGCCACATCGACGGTGGCGTGGAGACGGTGGAGGCTCCGCTGCCCGTAGTGCTGACGGTGAACGGGAGTGCGGCGCCCTGTCGTCCGCGCAATGCCAAGTTGGTGATGAAGTACAAGCGTGCATTGGCTCCGATGGAGAAACCGGCCGAAGGACTGCCTTACGCCGAGGCCTACGAGAAAAAGCCTTATCTGACCTTGGGGCAGTTCAGCGCCGCCGAGGTGGATGCCGATTTGCAGCAGTGCGGTTTGAGCGGTTCGCCGACAAAGGTGAAGGCGGTGGAGAACATCGTGTTCAAGGCAAAAGAGAGTAAGACACTGACGGCCTCCGATGCCGACGTGGAGAGCCTGATTCAGGAATTGTTGGCTAATCATACCATTGGATAAGCATATGAATAACGTATTTGTATATTGCGAGCTTGAAGGCACGACCGTGGCCGAAGTAAGCCAGGAATTACTAACCAAAGGCCGCAAGTTGGCCAACACATTGGGCGTTCAACTGGAAGCTGTGGCGGCAGGCACCGGCATCACGGGGCATATCGAACAGCAGATAGTGCCTTACGGTGTGGACAGACTGCATATTTTCGATGCACCGGGACTTTCGCCTTATACCTCGCTTCCTCATACTTCTATTTTGGTTAATCTCTTCAAGCAGGAGCAGCCCCAGATCTGTCTGATGGGCGCCGATGTGGTGGGGCGCGACCTCGGGCCGCGTGTGTCCTCCGCTTTGCATTCCGGTCTGACCGCAGATTGTACATCGCTGGAGATAGGGCCGCACGACGATAAGAAAGCCGGTAAGCACTACGAACAGTTGCTCTACCAGATCCGCCCTGCTTTCGGTGGCAATATCGTGGCCACTATCGTGAATCCCGAGAACCGTCCGCAGATGGCTACCGTGCGCAGCGGGGTAATGAAGGCCGAAGTGCTCGACCCCGCTTATCAGGGCGAGATTGTGGTGCATGAGGTGGCCCGCTTCGTACCGGAGACCGACTATGTAGTGAAGGTACTGGACAGGCACGTGGAAAAAGCAAAGAATAATCTTAAAGGAGCGCCTATTATCATCGCCGGAGGATACGGTATGGGTAGCAAGGAAGGATTTGACATGCTCTTCGAACTGGCCCGGGAAATACACGGCGAGGTAGGGGCCAGCCGTGCGGCTGTGGATGCGGGCTTCTGCGACCACGACCTGCAAATCGGCCAGACCGGTGTGACGGTACGTCCCAAGGTGTACATTGCCTGCGGCATATCAGGTGCCATCCAGCATATTGCCGGCATGAAGGAGAGCGGCATCATTATTTCCGTCAATAGCGACCCCGAGGCTCCCATCAACGCCATCGCCGATTATGTGATTCACGGCACGGTGGAAGAGGTGGTGCCTAAGTTGATCAAGTATTACAAACAAAATAGCAAATAATCAAGGATATGGCTAATTTTTATTCAGATATACCGGAACTCAAGTACCACTTGAACAATCCGATGATGAAGCGCATTTGCGAACTGAAAGAGCGTGACTATCGCGACAAGGACGAGTTCGACTACGCACCGGTCGACTATGAGGACGCAATGGACTCCTACGACAAGGTGCTGGATATTGTGGGGGACATCACCGCCAATATCATCGCTCCCAATGCCGAGGGTGTAGATGCAGAGGGGCCTCACTGCCACGACGGACGGGTGGATTATGCCTCGGGAACGGCTGAAAATCTCGACGCCATGGTGAAAGCCGGCATGAATGGCATGACCATGCCACGCAGATACAACGGTTTGAACTTCCCCATTACGCCTTATACGATGTGTGCGGAAATTGTGGCTGCGGGCGACGCCGGATTCGGAAATATATGGTCGTTGCAGGATTGTATCGAGACGTTGTACGAATTTGGTGACGAAGACCAGCACAGCCGTTTTATTCCGCGTATCTGTGCCGGCGAGACCATGTCGATGGACCTTACCGAGCCGGATGCCGGTTCCGACTTGCAGAGCGTGATGCTCAAGGCTACCTACGACGAAGCGGAGGGATGCTGGCGCCTGAACGGAGTGAAGCGCTTTATCACCAACGGCGATGCCGACCTGCACCTCGTGCTTGCTCGCTCGGAGGAAGGCACAAAGGACGGACGCGGTCTGTCGATGTTTATATACGACAAGCGCGATGGCGGCGTGGATGTACGCCGTATCGAGAATAAGCTCGGTATTCACGGCTCGCCCACCTGCGAACTGGTGTACAAGAACGCCAAGGCCGAGCTTTGCGGCAGTCGTAAATTGGGTCTGATAAAATATGTGATGGCCCTGATGAACGGTGCCCGTCTGGGTATTGCCGCCCAGTCGGTGGGCCTGAGCCAGGCCGCCTACAACGAGGGACTGGCTTACGCCCGCGACCGCAAACAGTTCGGTAAGGAGATCATCAACTTCCCGGCTGTTTACGATATGCTGGCCATCATGAAGGCCAAGCTGGACGCCGGTCGTGCGCTGCTTTACCAGACTTCGCGCTATGTGGATATTTATAAGGCGCTGGACGACATTGCCCGTGAGCGTAAGCTGACTCCCGAGGAGCGCGCCGAGCAAAAGAAGTATGCCAAGCTGGCCGACAGCTTTACACCGCTGGCCAAAGGCATGAATTCCGAGTACGCCAACCAGAATGCCTACGACAGCATTCAGATTCACGGCGGGTCGGGCTTCATGCTGGAGTACGCCTGCCAGCGTATCTATCGCGATGCCCGTATCACGTCTATCTACGAAGGTACGACACAGTTGCAGACCGTAGCCGCTATCCGTTACGTCACCAACGGCTCTTATCTGGCTACGCTCCGTGAGTTTGAGCAGATGCCGGTGCTTCCTGAGTACGAATCATACATGAATCGTATTAAGGAAATGACCAACAAGTTGGACGCCTGCACCAACGCAGTCAAGGAGACGGGCGACCAGGAACTGCTTGACTTTGTGGCCCGCCGCCTGATGGAAATGGCCGCCGTGAGCATTATGAGCCATTTGTTGTTACAGGATGCCACCCAACGTCCCGACCTGTTTGCCAAGAGCCTGAACGTATATGTGAATTATGCCGAGGCCGAGGTGGAGAAGCATTTCAACTTCATCCGTAAGTTCGACGCCTCCCAGTTGGCAGCCTATCGCGTATTATAATAGGTAATAGATAAAGAGACACGGGCCTCTGTCCGGCTTTGGCCGGCGGAGGCCCGTGTTGTATAGTCGTTTTTGGGGGTACGGATTTTCTGTGGGGGTACGAAAAGTTCTCGTACGCCGGTGTTCGGTCGGATGATTTCTGTCGCAACCGGAACGGGCGATAGAAATCGTCCGGTTTTGTTCGCGTTTATCGTGTAAAAGCGTATATTTGCACTTTAAACAAAGTAGCTGATGAGGACACAGAGTGATATTATATTCGATTTTTTGAAACGGATTGCGGCCCATAACAGTCGTGAATGGTTTGCCGAACACCGCGCTGAGTACGAAGAGGCCCGGACGGTTTTCGAGCAGATGACGGAACGGCTGATTCGGCGTATCATGACATTTGACGAAAGTGTGAAACATGTGCAGGTAAAGGATTGTACCTACCGTTTTTACCGCGACACCCGCTTCTCGGAGGATAAATCGCCGTATAAGCGCCACCTCGGGGCCTACATCAACGCCCGTGGCAAAAAGTCGTTCCACGGCGGTTACTATTTCCATCTCGAACCGGGTGGGTGTATGCTGGCCGGAGGGTCGTACTGTTTGCCCGCCGATATGTTGCGGGCCGTGCGCCAGTCGGTGGTGGACGAGATAGACGAATTCCGCTCCATTGTGGAGGACGGGGAGTTCCGCCGTTACTTTCCGGTGATCGGCGAGCAGCGGCTGAAGACGGCTCCCAAGGGATTCCCCAAAGACTTTCCCTACATGGAATATCTGCGCCCGAAAGATTATTCCGTAGCCTGCTGTGTGCCGGACGATTTTTTCCGCACCGACGATTGGCTGGACCGGGCGGAGCATGTCTTCCGGGTGATGAAGCCGTACATTGATTTTGTGAATTACACCATAGATGATATGGAATAAAAACAGAGAAGATGGAGACAGGAGAAAAAGCCCCCGACGTTTTGGGGCGCAATGAGAACGGAGAAGAAATCCGTCTGGCCGACTATAAGGGCCGGAAAGTGGTGCTGTATTTTTATCCCAAGGACAGCACATCGGGCTGCACGGCCGAAGCGTGCAGCCTGCGCGACCGTTATGCCGATCTGCAGGCGGCGGGGTGCGAAGTGATCGGGGTGAGCATCGACAGCGAAGCCTCCCATCGCAAGTTTATCGAGAAGCAGGAACTGCCGTTCCCGTTGATTGCCGACACGGAGAAGCGGTTGGTGCAGGAGATGGGCGTATGGGGCGAGAAGAGCATGTACGGGCGCAAGTACATGGGTACGTTCCGCACTACGTTTATTCTGAACGAAGACGGGGTGGTGGAGCGTGTGTTCCTGCCCAAGGAAATCAAGACAAAGACACACGGTGATCAGGTGTTGGCTGCCGTGCTGAAACGCTGATACGGCGGAACGGACAAACGGGATGCGGTTCATTGCAGGATGAACCGCATCTTTTTTTTGTGTGGCGGAGACCGGAATCCGAACGTTTGCGGATAAAAAGCGGTCTTTTTTCGTAAATAAAAGACAGCCCGGCGACGAACATAGAAAAGTTTTTCGTATTTTTGTCGTGCAGGTCGCGGTGGCGACGCTGCAACTCGTTTACGAGAGCGTCTTTGTAAATTGCTTTGCTGATAGATAGAAAATCCCCAATTTTCAACTTAGGAAAACGCAAGGTGATACAACAGATACTCACGTCTTATGTGTATATACTCCGCCCCATGCCGGGATGCGGTCTACTATATCCATAAGCGTGAGGCTGTTGTTCACAGTCTGGTTTTTCGGGGTATGGGGATACCTTTCTATCACAGACTGATGGAACAAACAGCCTCACGCTTTTCGTTTACCCTATTACAAGTAACTTTATAGCCGGAGACGGAGGCTGCCCCGACACAACTTAAAAACAAAAAGAAGATGAAGAAATTTCTTTTTCTGGCAGTGATGTTGTGCTGCTCCCTGTGGGGCTTTGCACAGAAAACCGATGTGTTAATGGCTACGCTCCAGCATGGCGACCAGGTGAAGGTGTATTACGGACAAGATGCGTTCAAAGTCGCTTACGAGGCTGCTGCCGACAGCGGCGATGTAATTACGCTCAGTGCGGGAACGTTTTCTACGCCGTCTTATGTAAAGAAATCTCTGACGGTGGTTGGTGCGGGCTTCGAAACCGATGCGGATAAAGGAATTTATCCCACAATTTTGTCAAGTTATTTTCATTTTCAGCCGGGCGACTATGTGAATGAAGATGGTGAAATGGTTAAGGAAGGCATCTCGATAAACGGATCGCGTCTGGAAGGACTTTGTATACCGGGTGTGGTCATTTATGGAACTCGTAGCGCGGAGAATATTCAGTTGGTCAAGTGTAAATTGACAGGTCCTTTATCGCTCGCTGCCATCGTAAATAACTTGACTGTACGTCAATGCCTGCTTATGTCTGGCATAACATGGTCTAATTATGATATTGGCACGAATATATTGTTTATAAATTCAGTTCTTAACGGTTCTATTTCTTACTCGAATTCGCAAAGTACCCTCTTCTTTAAAAATTGCATTATGCAGTATGTACCCGGTAATTCTTATACCTATGAGAACTGTATCTTGGGCGGAGCACCCGGTAACGGCAGTGCAGTGCGCAATTGCATTCTGCTGAAGAATGGCGAAGGCACATATATCGGCGGCGAAAACTGGGCAAACAAACAATACGCCGGCATCTTTACCGAGGAAATGACCGATCTGAAATGGACAGAGGGCAAGACCTATGAGCTGAAATATCCCGATACCTACATCGGAACCGACGGCAAGCAAGTAGGATTATACGGCGGTACATACCCTTACAATCCTACGCCTTCTACTCCGCAAATCACCCGTTGCGAGATCGACAACGCTACGGCGACCGACGGCACCATTAAGGTGAAGATCACCGTAGAGGCACAGACCGAAGACTAATTTTAAACCTGAGAGCATGAAAAAATTATCAAACATACGCAGCGGGTTGCTGATTGCCGCTATGACGGTCGGCGTCGGACTTCATGCGCAAAGGGCTGGCTACGAGTATTGGTTGGACGAGGAATTCGGCAGCCGCAAGTTCGTAGCACAGTCTTTGGGTCAGGTAAGTTTCGGCGTAGACGCTTCGGCATTGACGCCGGGCATCCACCGCTTCCACTTCCGCGCTTGCGATGGCCGTGGACGCTGGAGCAGTCCGATGGCCCATTATTTTTTGCGCACTGCTTCCTCCCGCAGCGGTAACCGTATGGCGGCTTATGAGTATTGGGTGGACGAAGAGACGCCCGTGCACGGCACCATGGACGGAAATATGCTGGCGCTGACATTACCGATGGGACATCTGGTGCCGGGCGTGCACAGCCTGAAAGTGCGGCTGGCCGATGCGGTCGGACAGTGGAGTTCGCCTATGGTTCATTACTTTTTGCGTTTGTCGCCCGATCGCAGCGATAACCGGCTGACACGCTATGAGTATTGGTTGGACGACGACTATGCCGGACGGCAGACGGGTATCGCCACCGACGGTACCCTACAACTGGCAGCTGATGCGAGCCGGCTGACTTACGGCATGCACCGTTTCCAGTATCGTGTGGCGGATGCTGCGGGAAAATGGAGTGTGCCGTGTGCCGTTTACTTTGTGCGGGCGGAACCCACGCTGGCCGGCAACGAGATTACGGCCTACGAGTATTGGTTCAACGCCGGACGCACGACGCATGTAGACGTGACGCCCGCCAACCCTTTCACGGCTGATAACTTACAGATGCAGATCGGCGAAGTGTTGCCTTATGCGGTACCGGAGGATTACACAGTCGATTGGGAGACGCTGACGGCCTATTGTCCGGGCGACGTGGTGTTCGGCATCCGCTTCGGCGACCGTGCCGGACATTGGAGCGAGGCACGCACCGACACCTTTGCCTACCGCGCTCCGCAGCAACTCGACCCGCAAGCGCTGACCTTCGGCAAGGATGTCGAAGCGCTGCGCACCGAGCCGGGACGCATCCGGTGCTACACGGTGGAGGCCGTAGCGGGCGACTCGCTGTTGTGGCACACCGGCGGTCCCTGTACCGTCGATCTGTATGGTGCCGACGGCACCCGCCTGTGGCGCCGGACGTCGGCTGCCGGTCCGCTGGAAGAGAAGATGAAGGCCGAAACCGTCGGACGCCTGTACGCCTTGGTGTATCATATCGGGACGGACACCCTGCGTGTGGGGTGTGACAAACCGGTGCCTACCGCCCTGACGCAACAGACCCTCGGTTCGGGCATTCGCGTGGAGACCCGCACCGGGCAACTCGTCGTGAGCGGTGCAGCCGGAATGACCTGCACCGTAACGCACGTGCAAGGCTATGTGGCCGGCAACCGGCGCCTGACGGGCGACACGGAGACGTTTGCCTTGCGGCGCGGCGTCTATTTGGTTCGGGTGACGGACGGCGCCGCCGTAGTCAGCACCTCGAAGATTACGATTCCCTGAGCGTAGCGATTACGCTGCTTACTTAAGTCGGTCCCCTGCAGAACCTGTCGTTTTGCAGGGGATTTTTTTCGGGGATGCCCGACGCTACGTCCCGGCCCGTTCGGCCAAACTACAGACAAAACGGTGAGACGGACACATCACGCCTTGATTCGGACAGAACGCGTCACGGTTTGTACGCATCAAGTCGCGTTTTGCAGTTGAAGTCTCCGGTCTGTGGCTTTCCCCGCCGCGTCATCCGAAGTTTTCGCCGGCGGAAAGCGGTTTTTCCGTCGGCATGGTGCGCACGGGGATAAAGAAAAACCGTTTCGTTCCCCGCTGCGGGAAACGAAACGGTTTGTTTTCGGGCAGATGCGTTCCGGCGGATCCGGTGTCCGGGCTTCCGGCGGACGATAGTCGCCCGGAGGGGATTATTTCTCCACGTATTTGCGGGCCTCCTCCAATGCCTCGTTGATGTGGCTGCAAATATGTCTTTTGCCCAGCATCTCGTTGAAGCCGCTCTTTTCCAGTACCCGGTGTACGGGGTCCGTCACTCCCGACAGAATGACGTGTATGTTCTCCTTGTGGCTCATGGCACACAGGTTCGTCAGGTTGTGGATTCCGGTGGAGTCGATAAACGGCACCTTGCGCATGCGGATGATGCGCACCTTGGGCCGCTGTTTGGTTTGCAGCATCACCTCCTCGAATTTGTTGGCGATGCCGAAGAAGTACGGTCCGTTGATCTCGTACACTTCCACGCCCTCGGGGATGGACAGGTGTTCTTCGTGCAGGGTGATGTCGCTTTCTTCGTTGGGATCGATCTCGTCGGTCACCATGTTGATGTGCGTCGTCTCCGAGATACGGCGCATGAAGAGCAGACAGGCGATGACGAGACCCACCTCGATGGCGATGGTAAGGTCGAAGATCACGGTCAGCAGGAAAGTGATGAGGAGCACGGTGACGTCCGATTTCGGGTTCTTCAGCAATTCGCGGAACGTACGCCAGCCGCTCATGTTGTAGCTGACGATCACCAGCACACCCGCCAGACAGGCCATCGGGATATACTGTGCCAGCGGCATGAGCAGCAGGAAGATGAGCAGCAGCACTACCGCATGGATGATGCCCGCCACAGGCGTGCGGCCGCCGTTGTTGATGTTGGTCATGGTGCGGGCGATGGCTCCCGTGGCCGGGATGCCGCCGAAGAGGGGCGAGAGGATGTTGGCGATGCCCTGGCCCACGAGTTCCTGGTTGGAGTCGTGGCGGTCGCCGATCACGCCGTCGGCCACCGTGGCCGAAAGCAGCGATTCGATGGCCCCCAGCACGGCTATGGTGATGGCCGGTGAGATCAGGCGTTTCACCGTCTCCCAGTTTATATCCGGTACGTTCATGTCCGGCAGCTCGGAACGGATGGCAAAACGGTCGCCGATGGTTTCGATGGTGGTAATGCCGCAAAACTGTTTCAGCAGATAGGCGGCCACGGTCATGATGATGATGGCGATGAGCGATCCCGGTATGCGGCGGCTCACCTTCGGGGAAAGGGCGATGATGACCACGCTCAGTATACCCACGCCTGCCGACCACGGTTCGACGGTACCGAAGTGGCGGAAGTAGACGATCCACTTCTCGATGAAGTCGGCCGGCACCTGTGCGATGCTCAGGCCCAGCAGGTCTTTTACCTGGGTGGTGAAGATGGTGACGGCAATACCGCTGGTGAATCCCACCACAATGGGATAAGGAATATACTTGATGATGGTGCCCAGATGGAAAATGCCCAGCAGGACGAGGAATATGCCTGCCAGAATGGTGGCGATAAGCAGACCCGTCTCGCCGTATTGCTGGATGATGCCGTAGATGATCACGATGAAGGCACCGGTGGGTCCGCCGATCTGCACCCGGCTGCCGCCGAACAGGGAGATGGCGAAACCGGCGACGACGGCTGTGATAATGCCTTTCTCCGGGGTCACTCCCGAGGCGATACCGAAAGCTATGGCCAGTGGCAGAGCCACGATGCCTACGATGATACCCGCCATGAGGTCGGCCGTGAAGGTGGCCTTCGAGTACGTCTGTAAATCCCGGACGAGTTTGGGTTTAAATACAAATCCTTTCATAAAATACTGTCTTGTTTGTGTTATGATGGTTTAATGGGTGCAAAGTTACAAAAAAAGTAACGTAATGTTAATATTTCTATACCAATTTGTAAAAATGGGAAGGAGGAAGGGCTTTACAAGGCCTTTTCGGGAGAAAATACGAGGTTCTCATTAAAATTTGTTTATCTTTGTGCATCAAATTAAATGTATTAATCTTAAAAATCGTATTTTATGTTCGAGGGACAACCTAAGGGCCTATATGCCCTGGCACTGGCAAACACGGGAGAGCGCTTCGGCTACTACACCATGCTTGCCATTTTCGTATTGTTTTTGCAAGCCCAATACGGCTACACGGTAGCCGAAGCGGGACAGATCTACGGCGGCTTCCTGGCCTTTACTTATTTTTGTCCGCTGGTGGGCGGTTTCCTGGCCGACCGGTTCGGCTACGGGAAGATGGTGACGCTGGGTATTTTCGTCATGTTCCTGGGCTACCTGTTGCTGGCCGCACCGATGGGAGGAAGCGCCGCAGGAAAGGCCATGATTTTCGGTGCTTTGGCGCTGATTGCCGTCGGAACGGGTCTGTTCAAGGGAAACCTGCAGGTGATGGTGGGCAATCTGTATGACGCTCCCCAGCTTCAGGGCAAGCGCGATTCCGCTTTCAGTCTGTTTTATATGGCGATCAACATCGGCGCGTTGTTTGCACCGACGGCTGCTACCAAGGTGACCAATTACGTGTTGGGGGCCAACGGCTTCACCTATAATCCCCGCATCCCGGAGTTGGCCCACCAGTATCTGGACCGTCCGCAGGGAATGACTCCCGAGGCTTACAGGCTGTTGGAAGAAGCGATGGGCGAGCAAGGGTTTGTAGGCGATCTGACCGCATTCTGCACCACGTATATAGACCGCTTGTCCGAGGCTTATCACTACGGTTTCGGGGTGGCCTGCCTTTCGTTGGTGGTTTCCGTAGCCATTTATTACGCTTTCCGCTCCTCCTTCAAGCACGCTGACTACAATGCCAAGACGGCTCCCGCCCAGGTGCAGGCGGAAGTGCTTACGCCGGCCGAAACGAGGGCCCGCGTGGTGGCGTTGCTGCTTGTGTTCGCTGTGGTGATTTTCTTCTGGATGTCGTTCCACCAGAACGGCTTGACGATGACTACTTTCGCGCAGAACTATACCCAGGGGCGGGCGGACGGTCTGAATGTGATGAGTTTCGACGTGCTCAATCTTGTGTTGATCGTGTTGTGTGTCTACGGTGCCTTCGGTATCGTTCAGAACGGAGGCGGCAAGGGACGGCTCATCGCTTGGGTGATGACGGCTGTCGGCGTGGCCGGTCTGGCGGCGCAATACGCTACGAAGCCGGCGGAAATCGAGGTTCAGCCGCAGATGTTCCAGCAGTTTAACCCGTTCTTCGTGGTGGCGCTTACTCCGTTCTCGCTGGCTATCTTCAGCTATCTGGGCAAACGCGGCAAGGAACCCTCGGCTCCCCGCAAGATCGGGCTGGGCATGTTGGTTGCCGCCTTGGGTTTCTGCATATTGACGGCTGTCTCGTTCGGCATGCCCTCGCCTGCGGCTCTTAAGGAAGGTGCCACGGCTACGTTGGTATCGCCCAACTGGCTGATCTCCACCTACCTGGTGCTTACGTTTGCCGAACTGTTGCTTTCGCCGATGGGAATCTCGTTTGTGAGCAAGGTGGCGCCTCCGAAACTGAAAGGTACCATGATGGGCGGTTGGTTTGCAGCCACGGCCATCGGTAACTACCTGACGTCCGTTCCCGCTCTGTTGTGGGATAAAGTGGAATTGTGGATGGTATGGGCGGTGCTCATCGTGCTGTGCCTGCTGTCGGCCCTGTTTATTTTCTCGTTGATGAAGCGATTGGAAAAAGTGGCCTGATTCGTTCGGGAATTGTCCCGGCTATTCGATAAAGAGTGCTACCGGTTCTTGATGAATACCGGTAGCACTCTTCTTCTATATATAATAGGTGTAAACCGTCCGTTTCAGTCCTCCTGCCAGATGTCGGCCATCGGTTTGCGCGTTTTTTCCGGTATCTCGTCTGTGGCGGGATAGCCGATAGGGATGATCACGCTCGGTTCCGTATGTTCCGGTAGCCGGAACAACTCTTTGCACAGTTGCACGCGGAAATTGCACACCCAGCAGGTGCCCAGGCCCTGCTCGGCCGCAGCCAGGCAGAGATGTTCCACGGCAATGGCAATGTCAATGTCCGCATGGTTCAGGCCGTCGTAGCGGCGGGTCCAGGCCTCTTCGGTGTTTTTGCACACCAGAATGTAGGCCGGTGCCTCGCGAAACCAGTCGCGGTCGTAGCATTGTTGCAGCTTGTCGCGTTCTTCCGGCTGCGTGACGAGGCGGAATTGCCAGGGTTGCCGGTTGACGGCCGAGGGCGCCAGGCGGACACATTCTTTTATATACTCCAGTTTTTCGGCCGGAATGTTGTCCGGCCGGTAGGCCCGCACCGAGTAACGGGTCCTGCACAGTTCTTTAAAATTCATGGTGCGAAAATATTTGTGAATTGATGATCTGCCGGCAAAATTAACGAATATATAAGTCTTCTTATCATTGTTTGGCTTAAAAAGAATGCACAGCACCTAAAATAATGAAAAACACCGATTTTTTCTTTGTATTTCGTGATTCGGAACCGGGGAATGCGCTATATTTGCCGGTAAGGAAAACAAAAAATGAAAGGCTATGGGACTTGATGAACTGACAAGCGAATTTAAGGCGGAACTTCTGCGGAAGATCCGTTACACGGTAGTGCCGCAAGTGCGCCGTGTGGCGGTGGAAGGGGCGAGAGACGGCCGGACGGAAACGAAAGTGCTGTATATGGCCTATCGCGATTCGGCGGAGCAGACACACGATTACGATGCGCTCTCTTACGAAGAGCTGATGGCTCACCCCGATTATGTAGACAACGCCTTTTACCGCATGTGTGAGGATATTCATCGAAACACCGGCCTGGAGATTGAGTAAAAAGATTGTGAAACCACAAAAAAAGGACGACTATGTTAGTAAATTCTTTAATTGTATCAACGATGACAGCCGTGTTCACCCTGCCGCCACTTCCTTATACGACGGATGCTTTGGCGCCGGTTATCAGCAAGCAGACGGTGGAACTGCATTACGGCAAGCATCTTCAGACGTATGTGAACCAGTTGAACGCACTGGTGCCGGGCACGGAGTTCGAGAAAATGCCGCTGGAAGAGATTGTTGTAAAAGCACCCGCAGGACCGATTTTCAATAATGCCGGTCAGGTGCTCAACCATACGCTCTATTTTGAGCAGTTCCGTCCGCTGGCTTCCGACAAACCGGCTGCTCCGAGCGGAAAGTTGGCCGAGGCCATTGACGAGGCGTTCGGAAGTTTTGAGGAGATGAAGACCAAGCTGAACACGGCTTCCGCCTCGCTGTTCGGTTCGGGGTGGGCATGGCTGGCGCAGGACTCCGGCGGGAAACTCACCATCTTGCAGTGTCCCAATGCCGACAATCCCGTGCGTCACGGCATGGTGCCGCTCATCGGAATCGACGTCTGGGAACATGCTTACTATCTCGATTATCAGAACCGGCGTATCGACCACGTGGCCGATGTATGGAATCTGATAGACTGGGATGTGGTGGCTTCCCGAATGAAATAGGCGTTTTGCCGACAGAAAAGGAAGCGGCTTTCCGTAACGGGAAAAGCCGCTTCCTTTTGGTTTGTCGGGGCGTGGCTCACCGTTGCACGACGTGCCCTGCAAGGGAGGGGAAATATCATGCCGGTCCCTTTTTCACACGGGGCATACTGCGTGAGAAAGGGACTTGGGTTACGGACAAACGCGCTCCAGCCTCCTGTTTTATGTGTTCTAGGAGACGTCTTGATAATATTTTGCGAACTTGAAAAGCCGGGGGAGGAAAGGCGGCTTGCAAAGTCTGGTGCGGTTTCTTGGAGAACCAGCAGAAAAGGCGTATCTTTGCGTAAGATAATATCGCTGTAATTTCATCTGATCGTATGATTTCCTCCGCAAGAAAACACAACAAGGCCGTCTATGTGGCCCTTCTTTTCGTATTGACTTTTTTTCTGTTGATGGACTACGTGCCCGTTTTGCGCCCGTATTCCCGATGGGTGACGCCTCCCGTGGCCCTGTTTGCCGGACTGGCTTTTGCCTTGTCGTTAGGGCAGGCGTATCCTGTCTTTAACAAGAAAGTTTCCAAGTATCTGCTTCAATATTCCGTGGTGGGACTGGGATTCGGTATGAATCTGCAGGAATCGCTGGCCTCCGGTAAGGAAGGTATGGAATTTACGGTTATATCCGTGGTCGGTACGATGCTGGTGGGAATGTTTCTCGGCCGTAAAGTGCTGAAAGTGGATCGGGATACTTCCTATCTGATCAGTTCCGGTACGGCTATTTGCGGAGGCAGTGCCATTGCAGCTGTGGGGCCGGTGCTGAAGGCCAAGGATTGCGATATGTCTGTAGCCCTGGCCACGGTGTTTGTGCTCAATGCTATAGCTCTGTTTGTTTTTCCGGTGATGGGACACGGTCTGGGGCTGGACCAACAGCAGTTCGGTACTTGGGCGGCCATCGCCATTCACGACACGAGTTCGGTGGTGGGAGCCGGGGCGGCCTACGGCGACGAGGCGCTGAAGGTGGCCACCACCATCAAGCTTACCCGCGCTTTGTGGATCATACCGCTGGCCCTGGTCACCTCGGTGATTTATAAAGGTGACGGAAAGAAAATCAGTGTGCCCTGGTTTATCCTGTATTTTATTATGGCTATCGTGCTCAACACGTATGTACTCGACGGAGTGCCCCGCCTGGGGGAATGCGTGTCGGGACTGGCCCGGAAGGGACTGGTCATTACCATGTTCTTTATCGGGGCATCGCTCTCTGTGGATGTGCTTCGCCGGGTAGGCGTGCGTCCGTTGGTGCAGGGAGTGTTGCTTTGGGTGGTGATCAGCGTCGGTTCATTGGCTTATATTCTAATTAAATAAGGAGAAGATATGAATGGTTTGAGAAGTCTGTTTCTGAGTGCTGCCTGCCTGCTGGCTCTGACGCTTGCGGCGCAGCCTGCCGAATTCCGTCCGGGAGAGGAATGGCCGGACACGAACGGTGAGCACATTAATGCGCACGGTGGTGCGGTGTTGTTTCATGAGGGAGTGTATTATTGGTACGGCGAGAACCGTCCCGACCGTGGCTTCACGACGGAAGTCGGTGTGGAAGTGTATTCCTCCACCGACCTGTACCGGTGGAAAGACGAGGGAGTAGCCTTGGCGGTGTCGGCGGAAGAAGGCAGTCCGATAGAGAAAGGGTGTATTATGGAGCGTCCCAAAGTGGTATACAATCCGAAGACCCGTCAGTTCGTCATGCTTTTCCATCTGGAACTGAAAGGGCGCGGTTATGAGGCGGCCCGGGTGGGATTTGCCGTGAGCGACAGCCCCACGGGGCCTTTCCGTTTCCTGCGTTCGCTACGCCCGAATGCGGGCCGCTGGCCGGTGGAGTTCAAGCGGGCCGATGTGCGGTGCGCAGAGAAACAGAATCCCGCCGACTATAAAGATTGGTGGACACCGGAATGGCGCACGGCTATCGAGAAGGGCATGTTTACGGCTCGCGATCGCAAAGGCGGGCAGATGAGCCGCGACATGACGGTGTATGTGGACGATGACGGGAAAGCTTATCATATATTCTCTTCCGAAGATAACCTGACGCTCCATTTGGCCGAACTGACCGATGATTTTCTGGATTATACGGGCCGGTATACACGTATCGCCCCCGGTGGACAGAACGAAGCGCCCACGGTGTTCAAACGAAACGGGATGTACTGGCTGATAACCAGCGGCTGTACGGGTTGGGCGCCCAATCAGGCGCGGATGTTCTGCGCTCCGTCGCTGTGGGGGCCCTGGAAGCAGTTGCCTTCGCCGTTTGAAGGGGAGGGAGCGGAACGTACGTTCGGCGGTCAAGGTACGTACGTGCTGAAAGTACCGGGACATACCGACGGTTTTGTTTTCATGGCCGATGTGTGGAATCCTAGCCATCTGCGCCGTTCGCGTCATATCTGGTTGCCGATAGCGTTTCGTGCCGACGGCACGCCGTTTATTCCCTGGCGCGACCGCTGGACGCTGGAGGATCTGAAATAAAACGGTTCCCGATGTGCCGGAGCGCGTTGTCGGACGTTGCTTCGGGGGCTTTAGGGTGGAGATACAAACCGGCCCGCCAACCGCAAAGAGGCTTTCTCATTGCAGGTTGGCGGGCCGATTTTGTGAGGCCGTTTCCATCCGAAGGGTAACGGACGGTCGTCTTATTTGCGCAGATTCTGCAGCCGCTCTGTCATTTTTTTTAGGACGGTCGGATCGCACGGTCCGTCAAGTATCCGACGGGCTTCTTTGAGCAGTTCGTCGCGTTGTGACAGTTGTTTCAGTGTCAGCGTTGGCACAGGCATCTGTTCGGTTCGGCGCATGGCGATGTTCAGTGCCGACCATGCCTCCAGCCGTTCGCGTTCGGCTTTTGTGATGTGCATCACCGACCCGTGACGCGGGGTAAAGTCGCCGTGTGTAGGGGTGTTCTGCACGAATGTGAAGTTCTTCAGATCGCTGCTTTTACAGAACTGGTAGTACCCTTTCGCATAGCAATCGTACATCAGAACGTATTCATCGGAATGAATGAGCGGGAAGACGCTGGACCCTTCTACGGGGAATTCACCGGGCTTGTGGATGTGCTTGTACTCCACGGTGTACGGGCCTGTCAGGCGCTTGCTTGTAGCCCTCATCACCCCTTGCCGGGTGTGGAACTCGTGGTTGACGGTCGGCAAGCCCTCGTCCTTAAAGAAGAGTACGAATTCCTTTTCCTTGGGGTTGTAGACAATGTCACCGTCTATCGAGGCCGTGCCGAAGTCCAGCAGCAGGCGCGGTTCGGTGATGTCGGTGAAGTCCTCGTTGGCGTATGAGTAAAACAGTTTGAAATAAGGCTGGAAGCGGTCGCCTACGGGGTACTCCCAGTCGTGGCGGCCTATGGAATAGTAGATCATGTACTTCTTCGCCTCCTCGTCCCAGATGGTCTGCGGCGCCCATACGGCATGCAGATTCTTGCGGTCGAACCCCGGCAGATTCGGAAAGCGTGTCGGGAAGTCGATGGCTGTGTGTTGCCAGTGAATCAGGTCGGTGCTCTTCATCAGAATCAGTCCGTCGTTGCTCTGCCAGCCTTCGTCCGAGCGCATGTCTGTCAGTACCATATAGAATGTTTTCCCGTCCTGTGCCCGCATGATGTGCGGGTCGCGTATGCTTTTCTTCAAGGCGATGCTGTCCGATGCGATGACCGGGCGCCCTTCGTTGAGCGAGGTGTAATTGAATCCGTCGTCGCTCAGTGCGTAGCGGATTTGTTCGCCGTCGGGAGAGTTGTTGGAGAAGAAGGCAAACAGGTAGCTGCTGTACGGAGTTGGCGATGCGGTCTCCTGTGCTTTCAATTGCGGAACGGCTGCCGACAGCAGGCCGATCAGGATAGCTTTGGTTACGTCTGTTCTTTTCATGATATAAAAGTATGTTTAGGTTTATCTTGGGGAGAGGTGACCGCCCCGTGTGTCTGTGGCGGCGGTGCTTACAGCAGGTGACCGAACAGATGGCGGAATTCTTTCTCGAAATTAGGCGTGAAGAGGTGCTGTCCGAAGCCGGCTTTCACCTCCGCCATCGTCCAGAAACGCCCGCCGTCGGTTTCGCTGCTGGGGCGGATGATGCCGTCGTAGGTACACCGGTGCGGAAAGACCAGCTCGCGTTCGCGCTCGGACTCGAACACATACGGGGGCAAGGCTTCGGGCACAAACTTCTCGATGCCCAGCTCCTCCCGTGTCTCCCGGCGCAAGGCCTGTTCCACGTTTTCGCCCAGGTCGATGTGTCCTCCTACGGCTGTGTCCCATTTCCCGGGCTGGATGTCTTTCCAGAGCGGTCTTCGTTGCAGATAGATGTCCCCTTGGCCGTTGAATACATGCAGATGCACCACCGGGTGCAGCAGTCGGCTTCCGTTGTGGCATTCCCTGCGGGTGGCTGCCCCGGTGATATGTCCGTCTTCGTCTACGAGTGGGAGCCTCTCTTCGCCGTTGTCATGTTGAATAGCTGTCATAGGTATGCGGTTTAAGGAATAAGTAGGGAACTGTCGCCGTAACTCAGGAACCGGAACCCGTGTTCCAGCGCATAGGAATAAATGTCGCGCCAGCGCTCACCGCCGACGAATGCTGACACCAGCAGCAGCAAGGTGCTTTGCGGTTGGTGGAAATTCGTCACCATCATCTGTACGATGTGGTATTCATAACCCGGTGCGATGATAATCTGCGTGCTGGTGTGCAGGGCATGCAGTTCGTTGCGCTCCATATAGTCCAGTAAGTTATGTAAGGCTTGCAGGGTAGTGAGTGCTTCGGGGCAGCCGTTGTCGGCCGTTCCTGCCGGACGGGTGCGTCCGGCATATTCGTAAGGCATCCATTGGGGCACGTGCAAGTCGGCTTCGCAGGCGTCGGGCCGTTCGTTCAGGATCACCCCCATGTAATACAGGCTTTCCAGGGTACGTACCGAAGTGGTGCCCACAGCGATGCACCGCCCTCCGTGGGCGATGAGTTTTTCAATGCAGCTGCGCGGCACGCATACGTACTCCGTGTGCATGTCGTGGCCGGCGATCTCTTCGCTTTTTACGGGCTTGAATGTGCCGGCTCCTACGTGCAGCGTCAGTTCTTCGCGCTCGATGCCGTGTTCGTCCAGTGCCCGCAGCACGCGGTCGGTAAAATGAAGACCGGCGGTCGGCGCCGCCACGCTGCCTTTGATTTTCGAGTAAACCGTCTGATAGGTCGTCTTGTCGCTTTCCTGTGTCTCGCGGTTCAGATAAGGCGGGATGGGCAGTTCGCCGGCGGCTTCCAACACCTCGGCAAAGGTCAGGGTCTCATCGTCCCATTCAAAGTTGATGCAATGGCTCGTAGAGCGGCATTCACCCCGTGTGGCAGTCAGTGTCACCTGGCGGTCGCCGACGGTGAGCACCCGCTGCAACGGGCCGCTTTTCCATTTCTTCAAGTTGCCTACCAGACACAGCCAACTGCATTGCCGGGTCTGCTGAAACATCAGGGCATAGTCGGCCGGTTGCAGCGGTTCCAGGCAAAACACTTCGATGAGCGCTCCCGTTTCTTTACGGAAATGCAGTCGGGCCTGTATGACACGTGTGTTATTGAACACCATCAACGCACCTTTCGGCAGATACGACGGGAGGGCGGTGAAAGTGTCGTGGCTGATGGCGCCTTGCCGGTATACCAGTAATTGGGAACCGTCGCGGTCGGGTAGCGGGAACTTGGCGATACGTTCGTCGGGAAGCTCGTAATTGAAGTTTTTTATTTGGATATGTTTGGTATCTTCCATGCGGAAAAATGAGTTATTTTCATGCAAAATTAGCTATCTTTGCGCATAGAAAAAAGTAAAATCATGAAAATAGGAGATAAAGTTCGCTTTTTAAGCGAAGTGGGAGGAGGCACGGTAATCGGTTTTCAGGCCAAGGATATTGTGCTGGTGCGCGATGAGGACGGATTTGACATTCCCATGCTGATGCGGGAGTGTGTAGTGATTGAGACCGACGATTATAACATCGCCAAAGTGAATACGGGCGAGCGCGGCAAGATGGCCGGTTCGTACGGAAGCGGTTTCAACGGCGGGGGTAAGCCCAGCGGACGTTTCCGGTCGGAAAAACCGGATACCTATGTGCATGCTTTTGATGACGATGAAGACGATAAACCCGTTACCTTCAAGCCTCGGCCTGCGGAGCGGCGCGAGGGTGAAAAGTTGAATGTATGCCTGGCGTTTGTGTCGATGAATCCCAAGGAGATGACTTCTACTTCTTTTGAGGCTTATCTGGTGAACGACAGCAATTATTTTCTCAGTTTTGTTTATCTGAGTGCCGAAGGCGCCAGCTGGAAAGCACGGTTCCAGGGTACGGTGGAGCCGAACACCAAACTGTTTATCGAGGAGTTCGACCGCTCGATGCTGAACGATATGGAGCGCGTATGCCTGCAATGTCTGGCTTATAAGCAGGACAAGACGTTCCTGCTCAAACCGGCCGTGAGCGTGGAGCTTCGGATTGATCCGGTAAAGTTCTACAAACTCCATACGTTTCAGCCCAATGACTTTTTCGAGGAGCCGGCATTGATTTATGACATTGTGAAGGACGACGTGCCTGCCCGTCAGGTATTTGTGAATGCGGAGCAACTGCAAGAAGCTCTTTTGAAGAAAAAGAGCGACGAACGGGGCCCTCGTCCCGCCCGTAAACCGACACCGGAAAAAGAGCTGCTGGAGGTGGATCTGCACATCAACGAACTGCTGGACAATACCGCCGGACTAAGCAACTCCGACATGCTGGAGGTGCAACTCAAAACGTTCCGCCGTGTGATGGACGAGAATTTGTCGAAGAAAGGCCGTAAGATTGTCTTTATCCACGGCAAGGGTGAGGGCGTACTGCGTAATGCCCTTATCAAGGAGTTGAAACACAAATATAAAGGGTGTCTGTATCAGGACGCGTCGTTCCGCGAATACGGCTTCGGGGCTACACTGGTCACTATTCACTGATGCAGCCCATCGTTGGGGAAGCGACGAGATAACGGGATGTATATTCCTTTTTATTGAACCGGGCGCCACGTTTTTGCGTGGCGCCCGGTTTTTTTATCCGTAGAGTTCGCTTCGTTTGTGGAGTTTATACAATAGGAGAGTATGACATACGCACGGTGTGTGCGGATGTCCGTGGAACGAGCACTGCCGGGCAACGGCAGGTTGCGATGCGGACCGGGGCGTTATCGTTCTCCCGTGTAGGTGAAGTCTCAGAGTGACAAGGTCAGTTCCACGGGACAGTGGTCGGAACCCAGCACTTCGTTGTGGATGGCGGCGCCCGTCATGTGCTCGGCAGCCAGCCGGTTCGATACCAGAAAATAGTCGATGCGCCAGCCGGCGTTTTTCTCCCGGGCCCGGAACCGGTATGACCACCACGAATATGCTCCTTCCAGATCGGGATGGAAAAACCGGAAACTGTCGGTGAATCCTGCGGCCAGGGTTTGCCGGAACTGTTCCCGTTCTTCGTCGGTGAACCCCGCATTGCGCCGGTTTGCTTTCGGATTTTTCAGGTCGATCTCTTCGTGTGCCACGTTCAGGTCGCCGCACACGATCACCGGTTTGCGGGCGTCCAGTTCCAGCAGATAGCGGCGGAAGTCCTGCTCCCATTTCATGCGGTAATCCAACCGCCGAAGCTCGTCCTGCGAATTCGGTACATATACCGTTACCAGGAAAAATGCCGGCATCTCCAGGGTGATTACCCTTCCTTCGTGGTCGTGTTCCTCTATGCCCATACCGTAAGTCACCGAAAGAGGCTCATGGCGTGTGAAGATGGCCGTGCCCGAATATCCTTTCTTTTCGGCATAGTTCCAGTAAGAGGTGTAGCCCTCAAAAGCCATGTCCAGCTGTCCGGCCTGCATCTTGGTCTCCTGCAGGCAGAAAAAGTCGGCATCGAGCCGGATGAATATGTCGCGGAAACCTTTGCCGTCGCAGGCCCGCAATCCGTTTACGTTCCAGGATATGAATTTCATGTTGTTGTTATTTGGTACAAATAATGTTGCCTACTGTGTATATATAGGTGTTACACTATGCAAATGTATGGAATAGTTGGCGTTTGTGCAATATGAAGGTTTTCTTTTTAGGTATGGTTGTAAGGAATGGATTTTTTTGCAACTCTGATTTTTCTGTTTGCTAGTTAGTACATAATTTTTATTGGAATAAATGGGGAAAATATGTATATCGTAATTATAAAAAGTATATATTTGCGAAAGAAATTATTTAGGGGAAATTATTGTTTCTCTTTGATAATAATTATAGATGCGGTAAAATATGTACTGTTTTTTGTTTAACCTTTAAATAAGTAGACTATGAAGAATGTTATGAATTATGCAATTGTCGGACTGGCGGTTCTTGCTTTGTGTGGTGCTTGTAGCAGCGACGAAGATGCTCCTGTTGTAGTGAATCCGCCCAGTCAGTTGTCCTCTGTTTATATAGCTGTGGGCGAGAAAGAAAATACGGATGCGGATGTTTCCTTTATTAACGCTACGAAAGGGGATATGGTGATTGTGGATTTGGACGATTCCGGTTTATGTAAACAGATGGATTATCTTTCGGATGAAAAACAAACGATGCAGAGCATTTTGTTTAATGATGACGGATTGCCGGAAAGTGTTGTGACGGAGGTCGGTGTGATTTCATTTGCCAATTATAACGGTAAACAGGTCGACATAGCTGTTATAGACGGTGATAATATGGAGATTCACAAGGAAGTTGAGTGTCAGGTAGATTGGGATATATTGAAAGGTGACCTTAAAAAGGTTGCTGCACAGAAGCGATCTTGCGCTCCGACACGTGGGGCGATTACGGATGTTGTGCTGGCCATAGATAAATGGTTAAAAGATAACAATGAAGCTATATGCCTTACATTTGATGCCATTGACAATGCCATGATGGGAGCTGAAATATCGGAGCGTAAAGCCGTTATTTTAAAAGATGGGATAGATGGTGTTCAGAATTGGGTCCTCCCCGGGTTAGAGAAAGTGGTGAAAGGCGACGGCGAATCTACGAATTCCGATGTGCATCTGGCTACAACATCTGCAATGGTGGATTTGATGAAGGAAGTAGTGCAGAAAAGCACTTATGGTGTCTTGAAATGGGTATTGACGAATTATCCTATGATAGAAGAGAAGTTCGAAAACGGTTTTTATACATTGTTTACCGTATTGGATGGCAACAGCGAAAACATTGCTTTAGGACAGGGTGCTTTGAATTCAGGTTACGGAACGCTGAAAGTGACGATGGCCTGGGGCTTCTATGCTGATGTGGATGTGCATGCTTATGAACCTTCGGGAACGCATATCTATTACGGTAATATGCGGTCGCTCGTGACCGGTGGTTTTCTTGACGTTGATGATCGTCAAGGAGGACCGGGCGCGGTGGAAAATATCTACTGGGAAACGCCGGAGGACGGTGAATATGTGATAGATATTGATTATTACAGTAATTCGACTTTGAACGGGGAATATGGTACCGGTATGGTAAAGATTACAATTTTCCGAGATGGAAAAGGACGTGTATTCAATATCCCGTTAGGTGTGGATGAGACCAAACATGTGGCTGAAGTCAGTATGCCGGACGGGACGGTTATCGAAACACGCTCATCCGGTGCTATGAAGATCAAGATTCCCTATGAGAAGAAGAATTAGTTGAAGCCTGTACCGAAAACAGGTTATAGTGCGGAACATGCCGGGTGATGAGTGGTAAAGTCATGCGGCATGTTCTTTTTATTTGTGCGTCCGGTACTCGTTTTTTTAAGATAAATGCGCTACCTTTGTCTTCCGATTTCAAATCTAATACCTTTATATATGATGTGTTTCAGAAAGATTTTTCGAGCGGTGGGCTGGTGCTGCGCGCTGGCGACCGTAGGGATGTTGGGCGGCTGCTCGTCGGGACGCGACCTGACGATGTTGCAGTTCAATATCTGGCAGGAGGGTACAATGGTACCCGGAGGTTTTGAGGCCATTGCCGACGAGGTGGCGCGCCTGGAACCCGATTTCGTGACGTTGAGTGAACCTCGTAACTATCACGATACCCGTTTTTGCGATCGTATCGTCGAGGCACTAGCCCGACGGGGAAAGACCTACTATTCGTTCTATTCCTATGATTCGGGATTGCTGAGCCGGTATCCGATCAGCGACAGCGCCACCGTTTTTCCTCTTCAAGGGGATCATGGGACCGTTCATAAATTGCGTACCACAGTCCACGGCAAACCGATGGCGGTGTATACGGCCCATCTGGACTATCAGAACGATACGTACTACGAGGTGCGCGGATACGACGGTAACAACTGGCGCCGCATGGAAGCGCCGCTTCTGGATGTTCCTACCATCTTGAAGCGCAACGATGCTTCGTTGCGCGATGATGAAATCCGCGCTTTCCTGGCTGATGCCGCCAAAGAGGTGGAGCAGGGCAGTTATGTTTTCTTGGGCGGCGATTTTAACGAGCCGTCTCATCTGGATTGGACGGAAGCCACCCGGGACAGTGCCGACCATCACGGCATTGTAGTGCCTTGGACGTGTACCCGTCTGTTGGAAGAAGGCGGTTTCCGCGATGCGTATCGGGAGTGTTATCCCGATCCCGTGACGCATCCCGGCTATACCTATCCTTCGGACAACCCGGCTTTGCCGCCCCTTAAGATTACTTGGGCACCGCTTTCCGACGAGCGTGATCGGATCGATTATGTGTTCTTCTATCCCCGTCGCGGTTTGCGTGTGAAAGAAGCAGCCGTTGTTGGGCCTCGCGGATGTATCCGCTACGGCAAGAGGGCGATGGAGAGTAGTCAGGACCGCTTTGTGGAGCCGCAAGGCGTATGGCCCAGCGACCATAAGGGTGTGTGGGTGCGTTTCCGGTTAAAATGAACAAAAGGGGGCGGAAGCCTTTTATGTTGACAGCAATTTTTTAAATTGCTGTTTAGTAGTGATTTATGCTGCATTCGAAAGCCTGAAAAGCGGCTTCGGCAACTCGTGAAAAAATGGTGCTCGCCACGTTGCGACGTGGCGAGCACCATTTTTTAATGCGGCGA
>ERZ778515.838-NODE-838-length-25098-cov-5.990896_pt1 | contig 25098 bp, 25 predicted proteins | sample MGYA00510343_ERZ778515 | MGnify/ENA primary metagenome ERZ778515 (study PRJEB29527, sample SAMN07138965) | mouse gut metagenome | material: feces | host: mouse | place: China:Nanjing | collected 2016-01-25 ...
TGCTAGATCAAATCTAAGTCGAGCATTAGCAAATGTTTGTTATAAATTTCATATACCTTGTCATATAATTTCCCCGGCGGATGAAGATGGTACTAGGATTTATACATTTAATAGTAGAATGGCTGAGGATTTTCAAGCACAATTTCATTACTGTCAAAAAACAAATGTGAAAGAAACGGTTGAAAGAGTTATTGCTGATTTAAAATCCTCTGGATTAAATCCCTATTATATTTATGGCAATTCAAGTGGAGAAGGCAATGAACATATTCCTATTTTGGCATATAAAAGGGTATATGAAGAAATCAAGAATAATTATGATTATATCTTCCTAGCCACGGGAACTGGGATGACCCAAGGAGGACTTATAGCAGGTAGAGCTATCAATAATGGCTCTGAATCTATTGTTGGAATTTCTGTCGCCAGATCTGAGACACATGAAAGATTAGTTCTTCAGAAAGCATTAAAATGTTTTAGCGAAAGAGTTCAACTGATCGAGAATTATGACATCGAGATAGTCGATACTTATTTGTGCAATGGATACGGAACTTATAACCAACAGATAGTAAATACAATTCATCAGCAACTAGTAAGTAACGGTATGCCGTTGGATCCTACCTATACAGGAAAAGCATTTTGGGGGATGCTAGATTATTTAAAGAGGCGTAACATTTCCAATAAAAAAATTCTGTTTATACATACAGGTGGTACTCCACTTTTTTTTGATTATATGATGGAAAGCCAATTAATAAATCTTACAGATCCAGCATCTGTTTTGAATGCGGTAAATGGTTTAGGGAATTTACTGGTTCCTTCTTTAACAGAACGAAATGTAGATATTCCACAGTATAGTCTGAAGTTATCTTCTAAAGGTAAAGTATGGTGTCATTACGCTATGGGGGAACCGATATCAATTATTGCTGGATATTTTAATGATTCAGAAAGTAGTACCGCCTATATCTCAATACTTGCAGTAGCAAAAGAGTACCAAGGTCGAGGGTTAGCTTCTTCACTATTATTTAAATTTGAAGATTATGCCAAGCTTAGTGGAATGAATCATATTAAACTAGAAGTACGAAAAAATAATAATAGTGCTCAAGAATTTTATCACAAGCATGGGTTCAAAGAACTCTATGAGGCGTCCTATTCATCTATATACATGGTTAAAGAACTTTTCTATCAGATAACTAAATAACATTATATCTATCAGCATAATGTTGCATGTTAATAGATACCGTTAGTATTTCTAGATATTATCGTTGCCGGGTATAGAGGAATAGAAACCATATGAATTGTAAAGAAGCATCAATTGATGTTAGAAGATAATGATTAAATCATAAAAGTATTTTTAGAATGGAATTGTTAGATATTAAGTACAAATAGATTATGCTGATATACAATATCTATTAAATAGAGATGAAAGGGTCAGGATGGATAATAAAATTTCAGTAACACGGTCTTCTATGCCAAGTTTAGATGAGTATGTAGAAGAGATACGTACACTTTGGGACAGCCATTGGCTTACAAATATGGGTACTAAGCATAAGCAACTTCAAACAGAATTGGAAGAGTATTTAGGTATATCTCATGTTGCGCTTTATACAAATGGTCATTTAGCTTTGGAAAATGCCATTGCAGCTCTAAATCTACCGCAGGGGGGTGAAGTTATAACTACACCGTTTACTTTTGCCTCTACGACTCACGCTATAGTTAGAAATGGATTAGTACCAGTATTTTGTGATATAAATGAAAAAGACTATACTATTGATCCAATGAAAATTGAGAGTCTTATTTCTGACCGGACAGTTGCAATTGTTCCCGTACATGTCTATGGAAATATGTGTGATGTGGAAAAAATAGATAAAATAGCAAAAAAATATGGATTGAAAGTGATCTATGATGCAGCTCATGCTTTTGGTGTTAAGTATAAGGGGATATCTGCAGCTTGCTTCGGTGATGCATCAATGTTTAGTTTTCATGCAACAAAAGTTTTTAATACAATCGAAGGGGGAGCAATTTGTTTTAAAAACGATAATTGGGTCCAATTACTTGATGATCAGAAAAACTTTGGGATCCACGGTCCTGAGTCTGTCTGTTATGTAGGTGGGAACGCGAAGATGAACGAGTTTCAAGCTGCTATGGGAGTTTGTAACTTGAGACATTTGGAATGCGAAATCGCGAAGCGAAAAAAGATAGTAGCTCGATACCGTGAGCGTCTATCTAGTGTTGAGGGAATTCATTTGAATGCAATTCAAGAAAACGTTGAAAGCAACTACGCATATTTTCCGGTTGTTTTCGATGGGTATAAGTATACTCGTAATGAAGTATATGAAATGCTATTAGAAGAAGGGATTATGGCAAGGAAGTACTTCTATCCATTAACTAATAGCTTTGAGTGTTATAGAAATTACCCAACTGCTGGTGCAGAAAAAACACCTATCGCACAACATTTTGCTCTTAGAATATTGACATTACCGCTTTATGCTGACTTAGATTTAGAAAATGTGGATCGTATTTGCGATCTAATTCTGGGGAATTAGTTTTTTGATAGATAATCTAAATAGTAAATGATAGTTGCGGATTATTCCAAAAATATTACACTAGACTATCAAGTGGAAGAGTCGTGATGACGTATATCAAATCTCCTTTTATAACTCATTCCATCTCATTGTCATGGATTGTAACTCGCATTTGCAATCAACATATAAGTACAATTTTGGAATGTATGATAGCCTGTAGATTCATAGTTATTGTAGTTCGGGCGCTTGACGGTTTTATTCCAGTTCTTGATGATTCTATTATGGATTTTTGCCCTCTTTCGACACTCTCCTTGGATTGAAGTTAGGGAAGACTGTACTGCTAATTTCCCATTAAATCGGCGCTATAAAGTTTTGTGAGGTTTGGACTCCTTGATCCAATTCAATTGGATGAGGAGCCCCTAAACCTCATTTTTGTTTACAGCCTTTTCCTGCTACCGTCCCTGTTCTTGTCAGCTGCATCGTAAGCGTCAAAACGAGCTCATCTAGTTAAGAAGCCTCCAAATGTTCAAAATCAATTTGAACAAAGGAGGCTTTTTGCTATGACTGATTCCACCAAAAACAGATGGAAAACGATATTCGCAGATTTTGATTCTTCAGGCTTATCTGCCGTTGAATACTGCAGACTGAAGAAAATCAATCTCCAGGTTTTCTACAACGCCCGCTGGAAGTTGAAGAACTCTGACCCTCAGCCCAGGCAGGCCTGTCGTAAGTCTTTATCTCCGTTTCCTGATCCCGCAGGTTCTGATCTCAGATTCGTTCAGGTCTTCCTGGAATCATGATCATGAGTGAAGCCATCCCTGTCAAACACATCTACATGGGCTCACGTCCTGACGATCTGCGAAAAGGGATCAATGGACTCGCCTCCATCGTCCAGTCATTGTTCAACATGGATCCTTACGAACACTCGCTGTTCATTTTCACCAATAACAGTCGCAGTCGGCTCAAGATCCTTTACTACGATGGCACAGGATACTGGCTCCTGCTCAAGCGCATGGACGAAGGTCATTTCAAATGGCGCATAGAATCGTCCGATACCGTCATGATCTCCGCGAAGCAGTTCGCCAGACTCATCCACGGCTTCTCCATATCCGGGGGCAGTCACCGCTTTTCATGAGCATAATGATGGTATGGTCGCTTAAAAGGTGAGCATAATATTTATTTATATGCATCTCACGTGACTCCCTCCCCTTCCAGTTTTATCCTGTGTTCATTGATCGCCCGAGGTGTGTAGTTATAAACGACGATATAAGGGCCGCCACAGCGCGGACATTCAGGAAAAGTGGGAACTAAAGTGACCTCCACCAGCATATGCCTGATGCCAGGGGAGATCGATATGTTCTGGACCCTGGAAGGATCAAGACCGAAGAGCTCAAGAGCAGCATTTTCCAGGGGATTTTTGACTTTGACAGCCATTACTCATCACCTCGATGACAGTATGGCGGAAGTCGGATCAGGATCCGATGAGAAGAAGGTTGGAAAGACCATGGTCTTTCCCCATCTGACTCCCTTTGATACAGATGTCACTGTTACAGTTTTGGCCACATACTCTAATCGCTGAGTGAACTTCGGAACGAATGAAAAGAAGCTCCTGAAAGCGAAAGGCGGTAACTTTGGGAACCGGCTTCGAAAAGCTTTCACGAATCTGCGCAGGGATGAGAAGTCGATATCCGGAGAAAAATCAGCCAGACGTATGGGAGCGCCTGCCTCAGCCTTTTCCAGGGCAGCGGAAGCATCATCACCGGAGATCAGATGGTACGGGATGAAGATGTCAGGAAGCATCCGATGGACATGCCTGCAGTGGGGACAGCGTACTCGTCTGATGGAGATGGTGAAGGTGCCACAGGGGAGTTTGATGGTTCGTGGGACATGACCGTGGCAGTGAAGCTTTTCACCGCAATAGGGACAGATGAACTGTTTGGAAGAAAAGAAAGCACGGAAGAGCAGGTCATAGATCTCCTGCAGGATCGTCTGGCTGAGAATGTCAGCAGAGGAGTTAATCTGGATCAGGTGTTTGTCTTCCGGGGATACAAACTTCTTGAAAACCCGTGTGATTATCTGTAACGTAAGAGTTGCCTAACGATGGGACAGAGCAAAGTAGGGACGAAACTAGATTGCACTGTCTCCTTTTCTTTCTGTACAGTTTATTGTGATTGAAATGGCCTCAAATAAAAGGAGCTGTTCTTCCTTTCCATCTCAACAGCTGGAAAGGACATGAACAACTCCTTTTCACTTTTATTGTTTAAATTGTGAAGCCTGATCCGACCTCACAAATCTTTGAATATTCCTTTTTTATTATAAAGTTTTGCCTCTTACTGCGGGTTCACAAACGGTGCCGGCTCGCCACTCAGGACGGCCTTGATGTCTGCTTTCGCATTGTCCACTGTTGCCTGATCCGGGTACATTACATAGGCATTATCTCCAAGCTCTGCCGCATAATCTGTCCCTCCCGAACCAGTCACGCTGTAGGAATAGATGGTCCACTGGGCCGGATCTGCCAGCTGTGCCTGGACTAGAGCCTTGATGTCCTTATCACTCATGTTGGTTTCAAAAGAGCTAGACAGGGAATTCATGATGCCTGTGAAGTTTGTCAGGATCTTCGGGGACATCATCTTGTTTATGAGAGCCGTCATGACTCTCATCTGATTTCTTCCACGTTCTCTGTCACCGTCTGTAAAACTGTAACGTTCGCGGACAAAGCCAAGTGCCTGGTCTCCGTTTAGTGTTACATCTCCCTCCTTGAAGTAGTAATTACCGTGAAGGGAGGTAAATGTGTTGGGATTGTAAATTGTAATTCCACCCAGCTCATCCACCACATTAACCAGACTGGAGAAATTCACTCGCACATTGTAGTTGATGCTTGTATCAAACAGCTTCTCCAGGGTCATTTCTGTGGTTTCCGGACCATGCAGACCGGTGTGGGTCAGCTTGTCCATGGCGCCGTTCATGCAGCCCATATCCGGCTCGCACACCGTTTCCACGTAGTAGTCGCGGGGTATGGATACCAGCAGGATCTCATGACTCTCCGGGTTCACCGTCGCCAGCAGGTTCACATCACTCCGGCTGTTTCGAAGCAGCTTGTTCTCCCGGGTATCAATGCCGCTGATATATACCGTGAAAGGTTCCATGGCTGTATCCACCGTTTCGGCGGTATTGGTCTTGGGCGCATCATAGTAATACTGGACGACAGGAACGATCTCCTCATCCAGGTTTTCCATTCCTGGCATTTCCAGCAAGGTATCGAGATAACCCTGATCCAGGATCATGCCGTCAATGGCCTGTCCTTTCAGTGCCTGGGTCATGCGGTAGCTGGAATCAAACTCCTCCGTGGTTATGTTGACTCCGGCTTTTTTCAGTTCTTCGATACATACATCCGTGCCCTGCGCACTCATGGTTTTCAGGACACCGATTTTACGGCCTTCAAGGTCCTTCACGTCTTCAATGACATGATTGTTCAGGACATAGACAGCCACGATGGACTTGCCTTCCTGGTCGCTCAGTTCCTCCAGAGCCTTGTTGCCCGTATTCGCATAATACATACCGCCGGCGGAAGCCAGGGCCAGACAGACGGCGAGCAGACCACCAACGATCCGCCAGGCCAGATGCAGGTCCTCCTTGATCAGACAGATGGCAGACAGGATCCACATAAGCAGGACAGTGATGATGATTCCCGCCAGGATGGCTGCAGGCAGCAGACTCAGCTTATACAGCTCATATATAAACAGAGCAGTCAAAATGCCGGTGACAATGGATATATACAGTCCCGGCCGTTTCCAAAGAGGCTTCATTTCAGTTCTCCTTTATTCTTATTCATTCATTTTAAAATGCATGGCGTGTGTTTTCAAATTACATCGGAGAAAGACGGGAGGCTGAGGACGAAAATAGGTTGTCTGCTATCCAGGCAATATGAGACAGTAAGCCATAGTACAGATTATCTGGAGGGGAATGAGAGAGAAATGAAATTGCTGATAGTGACAGAATACATAACCCCTGATCATACAATTGCGTCTATCCGGTGGACCAAATTGGGCAAGTATTTAAAGAAAAAACATGCATTCGATCAGATTGATGTTCTGACAACAGATAAATGCTCCTTCTTGGAACGGAAGGCAGATTCAACGCTGGGAACTGACCGTCAGTACCTGGACAGGATGTATCTGGCCGAGTGTCCCTTCTGGGTCAAATGGCGCAGGATACTCTGGACACAGTTCAGGAAGTGGAAAAAGCCACCTGAAAAGAGACATAAGTCTATTGATACTTTACGGTCAAATCTTCTGTCCCAGGAAGACCAGCGAATCTGTTCCAGATTTGAATCCGTGATTTCCAGAATGGATTTCACGCAATACGATGTGGTGATATCTTCCTACGGTCCGATCTGGCCTGTGATCATCGGATCCAGAATCAGAGAAATGAATCCATCCCTGCTCTGGGTGATGGATTTTCGGGATCAGTGGCTGCGGGATTTTGATCCAAAGGTGGAGAGAGAACGGAAGCTGCACTGGGCCAGGACCAGCACCAGACAGGCGGACCTGTTCTTTCGGGTGAATAATCAGCTGGACCTGATTGAAACCTGGGGCAAGCCGGTCCTGACCATTCCCAACGGGTTTGATCCGGAGGACCGTCAGGAGATACAGACTGCCGGTCGGTTCATCATTGCCTATACAGGAACGCTGTACAGAACGGATGACCTGCAGCCCTTCTTCCAGGTATTGAAGGATCTCGGACAGTCTGGGGAGCTGGATTTCCGGGATGTGTCTCTCGTATATGCGGGAAACAACTCCGGCTCGTTTGGGGAAGAGGTCCGGCAGGCCGGGCTGGAAGAAATCTATACCAATCTGGGTCTGGTCGACCGGAAAGAATCTCTGCAGCTGCAGGCCAGAAGTTCCATTCTTCTCATGGCGGGCTGGACCTCTGAATCGGATGTGGTGGAGTGGTCCGGGAAAATGTATGAATACATGATGGCAGCAAGACCAGTGGTGTATATGATGAACACCACCATTCCCTGGACCCTGCCGGCCCGGGATATGCACAGACTGGGAGGCGTCTGTTACGAAAGCTGCCGCCATGAAGAAACGCTGCCCGAGCTGCGGGAGTATGTGCGGAAGATGTACCGGATGTGGAAAGAAACAGGAAAGGTTCGGGTCGAGCAGGACCAGAGTTACATCGATCAGTACCGCTACGACGTGATTGCGGGAAAGGTATATGATGTGCTGCGCCGGGAACAGGATCGCAGGAAAAGCTGAGATCCCAGTTTTGCTGTTTTGTGTGCAGTGACAGAGGAAGATGCCCCCTGAAGCAAAGGCAAACCCTGTTCCTTTGTAAAACTATGGAAATCTTGCAATGTTCCGTTCCAATAATCGCCGTATTTTGTTACTGAAAGCGCTGTTGTTAGCGCTTTTTTGCTGTAGTAAGCTGTAAAAGTCATCATAACAGTGCATAGGGCAGAGGAGACATTGGTGAAGCGAAACCGGTTTCCTCTGTGTTGTGAACGGGGGAATCAGAATGAAGTATGCATTGATTGGCTGTGGAAGAATCTCTCCCAATCATATTCAGGCAGCCAGAAACAATGGCCTGAAAATCGCAGCCCTCTGCGATCTGGATCAGGAAGCAGCAATCCGGCTGATCCGGCAGTTCGAACTGGAGGGAGTGGCCGTGTATACAGACCATCACACCATGCTGGAACGGGAACATCCCGACCTTGTCGCCATTGCCACTGACTCCGGCAGCCACGCCCGGATCGCCCTGGACTGTCTGGAAGCCGGCAGTCATGTACTCATTGAAAAACCCATGGCCCTGTCTCTGCAGGAGGCGGATCAGATCATCGACACCGCCCGGACCTGCGGCCTGCAGGTGGGTGTCTGTCATCAGAACCGGTTCAACCGGTCGGTGCAGTACATCCGCAAAGCCATGGAGACAGGCCGCTTTGGCAGGCTCTCCCATGGAGCAGCCCACATTCGCTGGAACCGGTCCAGACAGTACTACGCCCAGGCTCCCTGGCGGGGAACCTGGGCACAGGATGGCGGTTGTCTGATGAACCAGGGTATCCACAGTGCAGACCTTCTGCGCTGGATGATGGGCGAAGAGGTGGAAGAAGTCATGGCCTGCACGTCACAGCGCCAGCATCCATACATCGAAGGGGAAGACCTGGCTCTGGCCATCATCCGCTTTGGCGGCGGAGCCTGCGCCACCCTAGAATGCACCACCAATGTCTATCCGTGCAATCTGGAAGAAACGCTCTATCTCTTCGGCGAAAAGGGGACCGTCAAGGCGGGAGGAATCAGCGACAACATCATTGAACACTGGGCATTCGCAGACGGGCTGGACGATCCGGAAACGGTCAAAGCCGAATATGGCGAAAACCCGCCGGACATCTACGGCTATGGACATACCCCGCTCTATGCGGATCTGCTGGAGGCCATCCGCACACACCGGCCCTGTCTGGTGGACGGCCGGGCAGGCCGACAGGCCCTGGAACTCGTCCTGGCCATCTATCAGTCTGCTGCCACCGGCCAGCCTGTGAGACTGCCTCTGAAGCAGGGAAGCACCCTGGACTTTGCGGGAAGGTTTGACCGGAATGACTGACAGCCGTATCCATCCCACCTGCGTGGTGGATGACCATGTAACCATTGGCAGCGGTACCCGGATCTGGCATTTCAGCCACATCCAGTCCGGGGCCGTGATCGGCAGCGACTGCTCCTTTGGTCAGAACGTGTACATTGCCTCCCGGGTCCAGATCGGAAATGGTGTCCGGATCCAGAACAATGTGTCGGTGTATGAAGGCGTCGAACTGGAAGATCATGTCTTCTGCGGTCCCTCCTGTGTCTTCACCAATGTGCTCACCCCCCGCAGCCGCTACCCCCGCAGATCCGCCGCCTATGCCCGGACCCTGGTGAAGGAAGGGGCCTCCATAGGCGCCAATGCCACAGTGCTGTGCGGTCATACCATCGGCCGCCATGCCCTCATTGCCGCCGGAGCCGTGGTCACCTGCGACGTGGGCGACCATGCCCTCATGAGCGGCATCCCCGCCCGGCAGACCGGGTGGGTCTGTGAATGCGGTACCGTCCTGCCCGATACACTGCGCTGTCCCGAATGCGGCCGGCAGTACCGGCCCGCCGGGACCGGACTCAAGGAGGTCCAGCCATGAAATTCAAAAACCTGAACCGCCAGTATCAGACACTCAAACCCGCCATTGACCAGGCAGTCCGGGAAGTGCTGGGCTCCCAAGACTTCATCCTGGGAGAACACGTCCGGAAACTGGAAAAGGAGCTGGCGGCATTCACACACCGCCGGCACTGCATCACCTGTGCCAGCGGCTCCGATGCGCTCCTGCTGTCACTGATGGCCCTGAACATCGGCCCCGAAGACGCGGTCTTCCTGCCGGACTTCACCTACATTGCCGCCGCCTCTGCCATCCAGCGCATCGGCGCCATTCCGGTGTTTGTGGACATAGATCCGGTCACCTTCAACATGGATCCCCAGGACCTGGAATGTCAGATCGAAAGGATCCGAAAAACCACCAGATTCCATCCCAAAGCGGTCATTCCCACAGACCTGTTCGGACTGCCCGCCGACTACGGCCGGATCCTGCCCCTGGCCGCCCGCCATGGACTGCATGTGGTATCGGATGCAGCCCAGTCCATGGGCGCTTCCTTTCAGGGACAGCCCGCCGGTTCCTTCGGCACCCTGGCCATCACGTCCTTTTTTCCCGCCAAGCCCCTGGGCTGCTATGGAGACGGCGGCGCCATATTCACCGACGACGACCGGCTGGCCGCCCGTCTTTGCCGGCTGCGCTCGCACGGGCGCGCCGCCCACAGCAAATACCTGCATGTGCAAGCCGGACTCAACAGCCGTTTGGATACATTGCAGGCTGCCATCCTGCGCTGCAAACTGCAGGCCTATGCCCCGGCAGAACAGCGGGTCCTGCAGCAGGCCGCCCGGCGCTATGCCGCCGGCCTGAAAGGCGTGGTGCAGATCCCGGCCGTCATGCCCGGACAGATCAGTGCCTGGGCACAGTACACCATCTTGCTGTACGACGCAGACCAGCGCCGTCAGGTACAGCAGGCCCTGGCCCAAAACGGGATCCCTTCCATGGTGTACTATCCCGCCGGTCTGCACGAACAGCCTCTGTTCCGGGATCTTCCCCGGCCGCCCCAGGGCTATCCCCGGTCGGAATGGGTCAGCCAGCGCTGCCTGAGCCTGCCCATGGATCCGTACATCAGGGAGGCGGAAATCGATCTGATCTGCCGGGTGATCACCGAAACCATCCTTGGAAAAGACAGCGAAAGGGAAGGAGAGGATGCCCATGACAGAAAGCCGGGTGTATGAACAGCTGGTATCAGGCCGCGGCAAACTGGCTGTGGTGGGTCTTGGCTATGTGGGACTTCCCCTGGCTCTGGAATTCAGCCGGCATGTTTCTGTGCTGGGATTTGACACCAGTCCCCGGACGCTGGAAACCTGCCGCCAGACCATACCCGGCTGCGGCTTGCTGGAATTCACCGGTGATCCGGACCGGCTCAAAGAAGCCTGCTGCTTCATCGTGGCCGTGCCCACCCCGGTGGACAGGGACCGGAACCCGGACCTTGACTGTCTGCTGGCAGCCGCCCGGCTGGTGGGCAGCCGGATGAGCCCCGGCAGTCTTGTCATCTTTGAGAGCACGGTCTATCCCGGGGTGACAGAGACTCTGTGTGCCCCGGTCATGGAACAAGCCTCCGGCCTGGTGCCGGGCCGGGACTGGCGGTTTGGCTACAGTCCGGAACGGATCAATCCCGGCGATCCGGCGCATTGTGTGATACAGATCCGGAAAATCGTTGCGGGCATGGATGCTGAAACCACCCGGGAAATCCGGCGGATCTATGACCTGATCATTCAGGCAGGGACCTGTCCGGTATCCGATATCCGCACCGCGGAAGCGGTGAAGGTCATGGAAAACACCCAGCGGGACATCAACATTGCGGTCATGAACGAACTGGCCATGATCTGCCACGCCATGGATCTGGACACCACAGAGGTACTGGACGCCATGGACACCAAATGGAATGCGCTGGGCTTCCGTCCGGGACTGGTAGGCGGTCACTGCATCGGCGTCGATCCCTATTATTTGTCAGCCGCTGCGGCCAGGGCCGGTGCGCCCAGTGAACTCACCTGTCTGGCCCGCCGCATCAACGAGGGCATGAGCGGCTGGATTGCACAGGAAACGGTGCGGGAACTGACAGCAGCGGGACTGCAGGCGGCATCCGCCCGGGTTCTCGTGCTGGGGATCACATTCAAGGAAAACTGTCCGGATATCCGCAACAGCAAAGCCGCCGAACTCATATACCGGCTGCAGGAAGCCGGGATGACCGTGGCCGTGTCAGACAGCCTGGCAGATCCTGACGCGGTCAGACGGGACTATGGGCTGGACCTGGTGTCCCTGGAACAGGCACCCCGGGCGGACTGTGTCATTGTCGCTGTGGCCCATGATCAGTACCGGGCCCTGTCCTGCGAAGCCCTGCAGGCGCTGTTCGGCCCTGAGGTGCCGGCGGGAAGCCGGGTCCTGATGGATGTGAAGTCACTGTTTGCCCCGGAGAAGATGAAAAGCGCCGGATTTCGGCACTGGAGGCTGTAACAAGGATGAAACAGACCTCTTTTTTGCGTCAGTGTCTGTCACTGGCGGGCGGGACCCTGGTCGTGATGTTCATTTCGGCGCTGACCATGCCCGTGATCACCCGTCTGGCGGACCCTTCTGTGTATGGACAGGTCACGATTTTCAACACCTGGTGTTCTCTGGCGGTCATGGTCTGCTCTCTGGGCCTGGATCAGACGTTCATCCGGTTTTTTTATACGGGAAAGACGCCGGCCATCCAGCGCAGGATCCTGTCCTTCTGCCTTGCCGTGCCGCTGCTTCTGTGTCTGCTGGTCTCCTGCGCCCTGCTGCCGGGGCTGATCGGTGAACAGAACCGGTTCCTGGTCCTGTGCTTCATTCTGGCCCTGTTTGCCCGGACGCTGAACCGAATGGGTATGCTGGTACTGCGGCTGAAATACCGCACCTCTCTCTATTCCGCCATGTCGGTGCTGAACAAATCTCTCTATGTGATTCTGGTGCTGGCCGGGATGCGGCTGTTTTCCGGACACGGTCTCACGGTCATGATCGGCGCCTCGCTGGCGGCCATGACAGGCTGCGTGGCCGCGGAACTGTATGCAGAACGGACTTTCTGGTTCAAAACCAGACCGGCGCCTGCGCAGTCCATCGAGCCCCGGCATCTGCTGGCCTACAGCCTTCCCCTGATGGCGGCCTGTGCCGTGTTTCTGGTCTTTCAGGCCACGGACCGGTTCTGCATCCGCTGGTTTGCGGATTACGACCAGGTGGGGGTCTATGCCAGCGCCCAGAGCATCATGAATCTGTTTTCGGTGATCACCTCCACCTTTCAGACCCTGTGGCTGCCCCGGGCCATTGAACACTATGAACGGGATCCGCAGGACCGGACGCTGTACCGCGACATGAACCGGATCATGACGGTGATCATGTTTCTGTTCGGCGCTGCGGTCCTGCTGCTGAAGGATGTGTTTGTGCTGTTTCTGGGTGAATCCTACCGCCAGGCAGCGGGAGTGCTCCCCTTCCTGCTGTTTACGCCCATCATGTCCACGGTGTCCGAAACCACGGTGATCGGGCTGGCAGTCACGCGGCATTCTGCCGGTCATCTCTGGATCATGGGCACAGTTACGGTGTTCAATGTGGCCGGCAATCTGCTGCTGGTGCCGGTGATGGGCATACAGGGAGCGGCGGTGGCCACCGGCATTTCCTACATTCTGTATTTCTGGCTGCGCACGGCAGTCACAGCCAGGCATTTCCGGGTCGGGTACCCGCTGAAGCGCTTCAGCCTGCTGACAGCCTGGTTCGCCCTGACTTGCTGGTATCACCAGCATCATTCCTTTTCGGTCATGACCATCCTGCTGTTCCTGCTCACCGTGGCGCTGACTCTCGGTCTGTATCCTGACACGACCCGGCAGATCCTGCGGCAGATCCGGAAACTGCTGGCCGGACCGGTCAACCTGTCTGTCGGGAAAGGGACTGGAAAAGAAGACCGCAGATCCTGTGAAGTGTCCCCTGGCTGAACGGACCTGGTGGCAAGGCGTGGTGGCACACAGAGCAAGGCAGGGCCGTAAACGGCAACACCTGCTTTCGTCTTTCCATACAGTTCATTGTGGTCAAAAAGACAACAGGACAAAAGGAGCAGCTTTTCCTTCCCGCTTCATTGGGCCGGGCAGGACAGGAGCCGCTCCTTTTCAGTTTTGTGCTTCTGGTTTCGGCTTGGAGGTCAGATTTCCGGGGGGCAGCAGTTAAATCAAAAAAGGTGCAGCAGCCGGGTTGCTCTGCAGAAAGAGGCAGTCTCCATTCGTCCAGCCTTATATACAGGACAGAGGAATAGTGCCTGGAGTTCACGCAGAGAGGGATCAGGGCACATACATGCGTGCGGAAGGTGAAGGACCTGGGGAAAGAAAGCCCCGCCTTATTTGCCACCATCGGCAGTCCGCCTGCTCAACCTCCTGCCGTTTCCTGTATAGTAGGGGCATGAAGACATTTACAGATATACATTCCCATGTAGCCTGGGATATAGACGACGGAATCCCAACGAAACAAGATGCTCTGACGGTCCTGAAAATGGCGGAGCAGGACAATATCATGACAATCGCTTCCACGCCTCATATGATTCCGGGGACGACGGATCTGGATGTGATTGCAGCCAGGCAGGAGGAACTCAAGGATCTGGCCAGGCGGCAGGGAATCATGATCCGCACGGGCGCGGAGCTGTTCATGAACCGCGCTTCCATACGAGCCATTGCCTCTGGCTTTGTGCGGCCCTATGAAGGGACCCGGTATCAGCTGTGTGAATACGACGTGCGGCGGGACCTGCATGACATCGATTTTTATCAGGATCCGCTGTATGAACTGGAGATGAAGGATCTGGTGCCGGTGATCGCGCATGTGGAGCGCTATTTTCGGGATGGACTGGATGAGGACATTGTCCAGGAGTGGCGGGATGCGGGGTATGTGATCCAGGTCAACCGGACCAGCCTGCTGGGGATGCACGGAAAGACGATTGAGAAAAATGCCTGGAAGCTGGTGGATCAGGGACTGGCGGATGTGGTGGCGACGGATACGCACCAGACGGAAGGGCCAAGGATCACACAGTTGTCGGATGTCTATGATGAAATTGCCCGACGCAACGGTGAAGAAGTGGCGGATCTGCTGCTGGTGGAAAATCCGGCAAGGATCCTGCGGGACAAGCCGGTGGTGGATGTGCCTGCCACGAGGCGGAAGAAGCGGTTTCTGTTTTTCTAGGTGAAGCGAAAGCTCCGGCGACAATCGAGGACCGGATGCGTCGGGAACTGCGGAGTGATGAAACCGGGATGGATGAGCAGAACAGGAACCACTTGCAAAGTGACCTGGCGAATTCGGAGAATGAGAACGCCAGGACCGGATTGATGCGGTTTGATTCCATTGTCCTGATCGTGACGGAAGTCGCCCCCAACGCCTTTCTGGTCAATGTCGAAATCCAGAATGAACGACGGTCCTATCTGTGGTCTGCAGGGCGCGTGTATGCGTATATCGGTCGGTTACTGGATTCACAGAAGGATGACCGGTCGGGATATTCAGGGGATCAGTATCAGTGCCTGAAGCCTGTGCTGGCTCTCTGGATCCTGCCGCATGAAGATGAAACCTATATCGTGGATTTTCCGGGACAGACTTCCCTGGATGTGGGAAAGCATACCCGGAGTGGAAAAGCCATGAAACAGGCCCTTGATGGATATATCCAGTTCCATGTGGTTGGACTGGGTCCGGACTGGATGGACCATGAGGAAGAGGCGATTCAGTGCCTGGGTCATATCTTCCGATGCGATGACAATAAAGAAAAACAGTTTGCCTATCTGGAGAAGGAAGGGGTTCCCATGACTGTAAAAGCGGAAAAAGTTTTGAATGAGTATGGTGGAACGCAGTTCAAGTGGTTTCATCGAAGCGAGAAGGAGAAGTATGATCGTCTGAAAGCGGAGATGGAAGAAAAGGTAAGCGACAGGGATGCAAAGCTGAAGGATCAGGATGCCAGGTTGAAGGACAGGGATGCAAAACTAAAGGACCAGGATGCGAAGCTGAAGGATATGGAATTTGAAATGGAGCGGATGCGGAAAGAAAACGAAATGCTGAAGGCCCTGGCAATAAAGGCGGGTCAGACCCCCAGCCTGTCTGTTGCTGAAAGGAAGGGTGAACTTCCTGAGGATTCTGGAAAGAAATCGGACTGAGACTCAATGACAAAATAACGGCAGGCGAGGGTTATTATGACTGTAAAAGCGGAAAAAGTATTGAATGAGTATGGTGAAACGCAGTTCAAGTGGTTTCATCGAAGCGAGAAGGAGAAGTATGATCGCCTGAAGGCTGAGATGGAGGAAAAGGTAAGCGACAGGGATGCGAAGCTGAAGGATAAGGATGCGAAGCTGAAGGATAAGGATGTGAAGCTGAAGGATATGGAATCCGAAATGTCTTTGGTTTATTCCTGGCCCACACAATATTGAAATTATCAACTATGATATAATCGGTATAGAAAGAGGGGTATAGTATGGCTACGTCCAGCTTTGGTGCTAGTTTTTCTGTAACGAATGCCGACGATGCTGCTAAGTTAAGAGAAATGCTCAACCGGCCTGTTACGATTACGTATGGGCGCAAAACACCAACAATCAACAGGGAAAAAGAAGCACAGACTATCGAAAGGTTAAAGGGATGTCTCCGGAAAGTGCAGTAAGTCTTTCATCATTGTTGTGTGCGTTTGATGAATGTGAACTTCAGGATTTATTATCCACGTTCAGCTGCCGGGATGAAAGTATAGCTAACTTTTTGAAGAGGCAGGCAATAGAATTTGAGAAAGCCAGCAAATCGCGAACATATCTGTTCATTGATGATCAGAGTGATAAGGAAATTGCTGGCTTTTTTAGTGTTGCAATATCGAATCTGTATATTCCAGAAGTAACTACAGATGGTTTGCCTGTTTCAAGTATAAATAACCGCAAGAAACTGGATGGATACAGAGGTAAACGGAATGGGACTGTCCAGACTAATTTTCCTGTTTACTTAATTGGTCAGATCGCAAGAAACAGTAAGTATCCGCCTGCAAACTTAAGTGGCAAAGCGCTGCTGGATAGTGCTACAGGTGTGATTCAAGATGCGGCTCAGCTGGTTGGTGGCAGATTGATGTTGGTGGAATGTACAAAAGCTTTGGTTCCGTTTTATGAATGCCATGGCTTTAAGCGTCAGAACTTTCATGTAGATACTGATTCTTTTAGAGAAGAGAACCTCATTCAAATGATAAAACCAATAAATAACTATGTATGCTCTGTAAGGTAGACAATAGTGATAATTCAATAACAGTTGCTGGAAAGAACGGTCTATGAGTTGTTCTTTCACGTGGTTTTATCGTCCGCGGTGATATTTCTCTTCAGGAGGTTAATGTATTGCCTGAGTGTCCGAGCCGTCACAATTTGACCATTTCATAAACCGGAAAATTTCCGGTTTTTTTTCTTGATCGGGTTGCCTCTCCTGTTACGGGAGCCGTTATGATGAATCTGCTCGAGCAAGAGGTTATGCATGATTACAATTGGAAAAATGTCACAGGCCTGTCAGCTGAGTGTGAAGACGCTGCGCTGGTATGACCAGATGGGGCTGCTGAAGCCCGTGCACATCGATGAGAAAACCGGTTTCCGGTATTATTCGCTGGACCAGATCGACCGGGTGATTCTCATCAAGCGATACAAACGATTCGGATTTTCCCTGGAGGAAATCACCGGTCTGCTGGAAGCGGATGAAGACAGGCTGAGGGCCTCTCTGTCCAGAAAGAAGGCAGAGCTGGAGGCGCAGATCCTGGAACTGCAGCAGATATCGGCGGAAATGGGAAAATGCCTGAAGAAAGAAATGGGGAGAAACGAAATGTCAGAAGAAATCAGAATTGTGGAAACAACAGAAATGCCAGTCTTTGCATTGCGGCAGCACATGGCAGTGAAGGATTTCGGCACTGCCTTCGGCAAACTGTTTGAAAAGGTCACAAAGGACCACCTGCAGCCGGCAGGTCCCACGGGAGCGAGATACTATGATGAGGAATTTGATCGCGATGATTCGGATGTCGAGGTCTTCATTCCGCTGGCGACAAAGAAAGGAGCGAATGCATCGGTCGGAGGCATGACCTGTGCAAAGCTGACACACAAGGGTGGCTACTCGACGCTGGATGAATCCTATGCAATGCTGGTGAAATGGATCGAGGAAAACGGATACCGGACCACAGGTGCACCCTATGAGCTGTATGTGAAGACCGGGTATGAGAACCCGAATCCGGAGACGTGGGAAACTGACATCTATTTCCCGGTGACGAAGAAGCAGGGCTGAGGACAGTCCTCTATTGAAAAAAAGTGTCATTCGTGACAGTTTTTTCAATAGAATATTCCCTTCTGCTTTCTGGCGATTGTGGAAGGTTGTTACAGCGCTGACTCCGGGGACAGTCGTTCCAGAAACTGCTCAGCCACTGCCTTGTACTGATCCTGGGAAAGCAGGCAGGTGTCTGTGAGATATCCCGGCTCATTGTCATACTCCCGCAGCCCCCGGATGTAGAAAGCCCGGTTCCGGTCCAGGATGATGAACGGCCACAGACCATTGACAAGACATTCGCGGAACAGGATCATCCGGCCGATCCTGCCATTGCCGTCGCTGAAGGGATGAATACGCTCAAAGCGGACATGAAAGTCGATCAGGTCCTGGAATGTGCAGGAACTCTTTGAAGTATATTCATTCACCAGTTCCGTCAGCTCAGCCTCCACTCTGGCTGGTGGCGTGGTCTTCACCGGGTTGATCATCCCGATCTGGTTCCCGATTGTTTTAAAACCGCCCACATTCATCCAGGGCCTGGTTTCATCCGATGTGCCCCGCTTCAGCAGACGCTGCATTTCCAGAATCAGCCCAACAGAAAGAGGCTGTTCCAGTGTCTGCAGCATATAGTCAAAGAGCCGGAAGTGGTTGCGGACTTCCACCAGGTCGTCCAGACGGATGGGCGTATTCTCTTCCGGAAGAAACGTCTGATCCTCAAATATCATTTCTGTCTGGTCAGGACTGATTTGACTGCCCTCTATTCGATTGGAATTGTATGCAAAATTTGTCTGAGTCCAATGATAGATATTTCCTTTCTCGTGTGCGTCCATTTGCCGCAGCAGTTCTGATTTCAGAGTAATCGGGTTCATGGCGTCATTATACCAAATGGGTTATCAAACAGAGCTTTTCCAACCCGAACGGACTGTAGACTCCATTCTGCCCTCTTTTCTGCCAGCATCGGCATCAACAAAAAACTGCCCCCGAAGGAAACGGGGACAGTCTGATTTCGTTGAATTTACACGTTGGTCGCAGGGGCATCCTGGTCGGTCATTGGGTTCTCCATGACCTCCTTGATGCGCAGCTTCTGCTCATGGGCTTCCTTGCGTGTCAGGAAATCCGGGTCGTTGTCGTCATGCTTGTACACCAGTTTCAGGAAGACAGGCGTGATGACAGTCGTGAATACCACACAGAGCAGGATCGGGGTCACGAAGAACTCCGATAGAAGGCCCAGGGCCATGCCCTTGTTGGCGACAATCAGCGCGACCTCCCCACGGGAAATCATGCCGCACCCAATGCGCAGGGACTGCGTGGGGTTGTATTTGCAGAGCAGGGCGCCGCCGCCGCAGCCGATGATTTTCGTGAGGACCGCGCCGATGCAGAGAACGACGATGAGTTCGATGAGTCCCCAGGAAAACTGGAAGGGCTCGAGTTTCAGGCCGATGCTCGCGAAGAAGATCGGGGAAATGAGCATGTAGCTCATGGTGTTGATGCGTCGGGTGACGTAGCTGCACTGTCGGGTGCCGGAGATGATGAGACCTGCCACGAAGGCACCGGTGATGTCCGCCACGCCGAAGAACTCCTCGGAGGCCCAGGCCATGATGAGGGCGAAGGCGAAGGAGACAATGGAGTAGCGCTGGAGGCCGTTGTTGTTGTCATGGGCGAACCACCAGGCGAAGAACCGGTGCATGACGAGACCCACGACAACGGCGAACACCAGGAAGCCGAGGATCTTGAGCATGACCACACCAATGTTGACGGAAGAATCCGCCATGCCGGTTACGAGCGTGAGGCAGATGATGCCGAGAACATCGTCAATGACAGCCGCAGCGAGGATCGTGTTGCCCGATTCTGTAGCCATGCAGTGCATCTCCTTCAGGGTCTCCACGGTGATGCCCACGGAGGTGGCGGTGAAGATGACACCGATGAAGAGGTTCTCAAGCCAGGCTTCGGGGCCGGTGTTGTAGAACATGCCGATGATGTAGCCGACGATCAGGGGAACAATGACGCCAAGGAGCGCAATGATGAAGGCCTTGAAGCCTGCACGGCGCAGGTCGGTGATGCTGGTTTCCAGACCGGCGGAGAACATGATGACGATGACGCCCAGTTCAGATAAAGCTGTGATGATGGTGTTGGGTTCCACCAGGTTCAGCATTGCGGGTCCCAGAACGATGCCGGCCACCAGGGCGCCGACGACCGCGGGCATCCGGAGTTTTTTGGAGAAAATGCCAAAAAGCTTGGTGCCCAGCAGGATCAGTGCAATGTCAAGAAGGTAACGATAACTCTCCATGGAATGCTCCTCCTGTAATTCAGGAGCATTATCACAGAAAAAAACCGCAATGACGAACAACTTGCACAGGGCTGAGCGGGGAGGACGGTCAGGAGACTGAAGAGAGCGGTTTCAATTCCCGAAAGTGAAAGGTGTATGCTGTGATGAGTGTCTCTATACGCAATGAATGCGAACTTTACGCCGGTAAACTTTACAAATGGCGCATAACATTGTGAAGCAGGGATGTGACAATTGTGTGCAAAGAAGGCCAAAGAGACGTGATACAGATTTCAGGACCGGTTCCGGAGAGCCCGAAGGCAAAGAAAAAAGGAAGGGTGAGTATCCTTCCTGGGGCTGTGGGACCGGCTCAGCGTATGATGTCTGCCCTATCCTGCGCACTGGCTTTCATTCACTGCTGGTTCTTCGTTCCCCGGTTCTGCCTGCCGGTTTTCATCACCCGCGGCATCTTTTGTGTCCGGCTGTGACTGGGCCGTGCCATCATCGGCTTTGTGTCCATCATCGGCAGGCAAGGCTGTCCGGGTCGTCGGGTCTGTCACCCGGGTATCGAACAGCTCGCGGAATTTCTCCAGCAGCTCCATGCTCGTGATGGCGTCATCCAGGGCGCGGTGGGTGGACTGCGTGAGTCCGTAGTCGTCGGCGAGCACGCGCAGGCTGTATTTCTCGCGGTCCGGGAGATGGGTCATGGCGAGTTTGCAGGTGTCGATGTAGTTGTTGTCCAGGGGCAGGTTCAGGTTTTCGGCCAAAAGCTTCATGTCGTTCTGGACGGAGTGGCCGATCACCGGATCGTCCTGGAGAAACCGGAGGATCGGCCTGGTGAGGGCCTGGATATCGGGGGCATCCTGGAGCTGGTCATCTGTGATGTGGGTGAGGTCAACGATCACCGGCAGCAGTTTCTGGTGGGGATTCACGAAGCTCTGGAAGGTTTCCCGGGGTTCGCCGTTCACATACCGCACCATGCCGATTTCGATGATCTTGTTGTTGGGGTGTGTGCTGGTGGCCTCCAGGTCCAGGGCGATGTACCGGTCGGGAAAGGCATCGGGATTGGGGCGTCCGTGGTAAAGCCGGCGCATATCGGGTCCCTTCCGTTTCTTTTTCTGGAGTGGCGAAGCCTGGGCTTTTTCCATGAGCGCGGCCCGGCCGGTGATCTTCACGTAGGGACGCCGGGCTTTTTCTTCGAGCATCTGCCGGAAGTGTGCCGGGTCGGCGGTGCTTGCCCGGTGACCGAGTACGAACAGCGTGGCTTTGGTGGGGTGCGTGGTGACAAAGGCCCGGTGCTTCCGGGCGTCTTCTTCCACCGCGGCTTTTTCCTGGTCGGAGAAGTCTCCCACGAGGAAGATCTTCCGTCCCCGCAGGGACCCATCCAGGCGTTCCTCCAGGACATTGGCCAGGCAGTCGGGTTTCCAGAGCCGGGCATAGAGTTCATATTCGTCCATGACCGGAATATCGGCTCCCTGCTTCACGGCTTCATCCCGCCGCAGCCGCAGCGGGGACTGGTCGGTCGCGGCGTGGGTGGAAATGAAGAGGTCATAGGGTTCATCCTGCCCCACGCGGGTATAGCCGGAGTCCCGGAGCATTTTCTGGAGCCGCTTGCGCGGGATTTTGGGAGATATGTCCATGAGAATGCGCGTCATGCGGTTCTCTCCTTTCTGTGGGAGTCTGGATCCGTGGTGCCAGGGTCTGCAGCCGGGCGGGGGTGTCGTCCATCATCGGCAGGGTGGGTGGGGTCTGATTTGTCCGGACGGCTGGAGAGCACGAAGTTGGCCAGGGCGACTGCGATGAGCAGGGCATAGCCAAGCCAGCTCAGCCAGTCGGGGAGCTGTCCGAAGAACACCAGGCCGAAGAGGGCGGAGAACAGGATCTGGGAGTAGTCGTAGATGGAAATCTGTCGGGCAGGCGCAAAGCCGTAGGCGTAGGTGATCGCAAACTGCCCGCCGCTGGCCGCAAGTCCGGTGCACAGGAGCATGAGGAGCTGGTATGCATCGGGCTGCACGAAGTCCATGGCAATGAAGGGAATCACGGCGATGCAGGAAAACGCGGAGAAAAAGAAAATGATTTTTGGTTTTGCGACGCCCCTGAGGGTGAGCTGCCGGACGTAGGTGTAGGCAAATCCCGCAGCGAGGGCGCCAGCGAACTGGATGATGGCCGGTCCCAGGTCCGGGGTGAAGCCGGGTTTGACGACGAGCAGGCTGGCTGCGAAGGCCAGGAGAATGAGACCGCCCTGCCAGGACTTGATGCGTTCCTTGAGGATCAGCCAGCTGGAGAGGATGGTGAAGAACGGCACGAGTTTCTGGATGGCCGTGGCATCTGCGAGAAGCATGTGGTCTACGGCATAGAAGTTGCACATCATGCCCAGGGTCCCGCAGACCGAGCGCAGGGTGAGCAGAGGCAGGTCCTGCCGGCGATAGGCGAAGCCTTCATGGGCCCTTGCCATGGCGATGCCCGCCACGATCATGGCAATGAAGTTGCGGAAGAAGGTTTTTTCGATGGAAGGGATGTCGCCTGCGAGCCGGATGAATACATTCATGAGCGCAAAGCAGAAACTGGATGCGACTAGACACAGGATCCCTTTTTGTTTGTCTGACATGCTTTCATGATAGCGCCGGCAGCAGCGGTTGCGAAGGGGGTTTGACCGTGGGAGGTCCCCGGAGCAGGCAACGGGGAGGTTGACAGGCAAAGGGACAGATCAGAGAATGGGGAAGCGGGGGAGGACGGTCAGGATGTATATTGAGATTTCGGCGGATCACCGGGAGCTGATGGTGTATGAGAAGGAATCGGTGATTCTGAGGCGATACCCGGTGCTGATGATCCGGGGTGAATGGATCCTGTTTGCGGATCAGACGGATGGCCGGATGGAGATCCTGGCAGCGAGGGTGACGTTCGATGAGCAGGGCTGCATTGCCTCCTTTGACCGACATTTGACGCGGGACCAGTGGCATGTGGTGCACAAGTTGTGGCAGGAATACGAGAGGGAACACAGGGCTGGCGGCTGAGGGGCTGCCGGTCCTGCTTTTTTTCTTGCGGCGGAAGATGGCGCTGGCCATTCGGGGTGATGGAGACGGTCTCGTGTGGGGAGCGGGAAACTGCCTGGTCTGTACCGGCTTTTGCCAGGGAGAATCAGGAAAACGGTACAATTGTCTCAAATTCAGTCCCGTCCAGAAACTTTCATCAAAAACAGGGCCTTCTGTCGAATCTATATAACAGGAGGTTCTTTGTATGGATGAGAAACAGTCCCGCAAGGACACAGAAACAGCCGGCTGGCTGGACGCAGACGGAAATTTTTCACAGCGTTTGCAGGAGCAGAGGGAAAGGCCGGACTGGCCCTGGTATCATACCCTCTACCCGGATCTGGATCCTGTCAGGGACAAAACGAAATTTACCGTGCTGAACTATCGCCTGATCGACGATCTGTTCGCGCGGGTAGCACTGAAGGACATTCCGGCGGTTCAGCTGATCCTGCGGATCATCCTGAAGATGCCCGGTTTGCGTGTGATTTCCGTCAAGGTGCAGGAACTGCTGGAAAACGGTGTCAACCGCAGTCTTTGGCTGGATGTCCTGGCTCAGGATGACACCGGCAGGCGCTTCAATGTGGAGGTCCAGAACGGAAAAGAGGGATTCAGCCCACGGCGGATGCGGCACCATGCTTCGATGATGGACGCCACACTGCTGGAAAAAGGCGGAGACTGGCAGAAGCTGCCGGATACCTATGTTATCTTCATAATAGATAAAGATTATCCAGGCAGCGGCCTGCCTTTGTATGAATACGAAGTGCTGCCCAGGGGCCATGACGTGAAGATGGACTTTGGCCTCCATTTTCTGGTCATAAATGGCGAATGGCGGGGAGAGGATGCACTGGGGTGGCTGATGGCTGACATGCATGAACCCAATCCCATGAAGATGCACTATCCCGTGCTGGCAAGGCGGTGCCTGGATCTGAAGACAGATGACAAGGAGGTTGTACAGATGTGTGATGCGGTGCAGAAGCTGGTGGACGAGAGTAAGGAGGAAATCGCCATCAATCTGCTGAAGGAAAAAGCAGCGCCGGAACTGGTGTCCAGGGCGACAGGTCTTTCCATGGCGCGGGTACTGGAGCTTCAGGCTGGACTCCAGGAAGAGGCTGACAGAACAAAGTGATTTTCGCATGATGCACAGACAGTCTTACGGACTGACCCATATCTGTCTGCCATCCGCAAAAGAATGAGGAAACAGAAAAAGGACTGAGTTCACCATGGGGAAAGCTCAGTCTTTTTTATCATGATAGGCTGCCAGGCTCAGTGAAGAGCTGATAAGGCATAAATAACGCCAGTAAGAATGCGATACCTGAATCAGGAAGAGAGGCACCCTATGTTCAGAAAATCGCTGTTCAAAGACCTGACCTTTACTGATATCCACACCCTGTACTCAGATCCCCGTGAAGCAGAACACTTCTTCTTCGATCTGAAGTGGAAGGACGGATTCGTATGTTCAAAATGTGGTCATACCCACTGCACGACTGTCATCCGGAAAGATGGCTCTCTCAGAACTGTCTATCAGTGCTCTCACTGTGGTCACCAGGAATCCGCTACTGCCGGAACCGCTCTGGAAGATACTAAAGCACCGCTGCTTTCATGGATCCTCGTGATGTTTGTCTTTGTGATGTCCAAAACCGGGACTTCTGCAAAGTACATCAGCGATCTCACAGGCGTCAGTTATCACACCACGAAACTCATTCTCCGAAAGATCGGGCAGGCTCAGAAACAGGATAATGAAACTCATGCAGCCACAGATTGCGATGCGATCGGGCTGGATGTCTTTTCCTATGGTGGAAAGAAACACGGAAAGCGGGCTGGGGAGCAGCAGGCAAAGTCAATGTAGCTGCTGCAGTGATCAGGCAGTATGTCTGGGAAGATACAAATGGTGAT
>ERZ778515.852-NODE-852-length-24796-cov-6.175013_pt1 | contig 24796 bp, 25 predicted proteins | sample MGYA00510343_ERZ778515 | MGnify/ENA primary metagenome ERZ778515 (study PRJEB29527, sample SAMN07138965) | mouse gut metagenome | material: feces | host: mouse | place: China:Nanjing | collected 2016-01-25 ...
TGCGGAAGCAAGGTGCGCACGTTTAAGGTGACGAAGAAGTAAAACTTCAATATGGTTTTTATAGATTGGAAGAAGAGTGGCATGCGTGTTGCATGCCACTCTTTATTTTATATCAGTTATTCCTGATGTGTTGTTTGTCTGAATTCGCGGTCTTTTAGGCAGTCTCTTGTGTGCATGGCATCAGTATTCGTCATCTTCCCATAGATTATTGTTGCCTCCAGGATATTCCTTCGCACTTGCCGGAGGGTTGCCTTCTATTATCTCTCCTTCTTTCTTATCACCCACTTCCCAGCTTACCGGATCCTGCATAACCCCCTCGGAACAGACTTCTATTATTTCAATTTCGGGTCTTATATATTTTTCCTTGTATCTCATCTTTTGTCCTTTTTTTATCGGTGTATATCAAAACTGTTGTCCGTGCAGCCTGCATCTGCCGTTATCTGACGATGAACTTCCTGCCGTTGCGGACGTAGATGCCTTTCGGCAGCTGTGCAGCCTGCATACCGTTGCCGCCTACCATCTGCCCCTGCATGTTGTAAATTGTGCCGTCTTCGTTGTCAGTCATTCCTGTCAGAGCCTCGTAAATGTCCGTTGTCTCCCCGTCGCTGACACCGTCAAGATATGTGGAGAAGCCCATCTTGTGGCGTGCCTTCGGATTTTCAACCTGATGCTCGTCCTCAATCCAGCAGTCGAAGCCCTTCATCCTGTATGGCGATGTAAGGTGGTACATGTCTCCTCCGTAAAGCATATATGCCGTGGCAGGCGCGTTCTGACGCTGGTAGCATCCGTACAGTTGCAGCTTGCAGTCGCACTGTGCATGGGTGAAGGGTCCCTCGGCATCGCTCGTGTGCCTTGCCGCCTCGTCTTCGGTAACGTCACTTGGCTTGAAGCTTACCCTGTCTATCGTGTAGTACGGACCTGTTATCACGTTGGTCTTGCTGTCTCCAATCTCCACATCCCCTTGTCGTCCCTCATATCCGGGATTGATGATGTAATTCTTGCCGGCTTCCACTACAATGTCGTCGTCGCCCTTCTTTGTAAGGTCGATGAGCTTGAACGATATTGTCAGGGGTGACGACATGTCGGTCAGCACGGCGATGCGCGGATTGGGGAAGAATGCCGTGTTGAGCTGCTGCTTGGTGAGGTTTACGGGCAGTGTAAGCCCGTTCCACTTGCCGGCTTTCAGCGAACGCTTGAGTATCATCACCCTGTTTTTATACACGGTCTCCTCATCTCCCGCTTCCCTCAGGCTTTCCTTGCCTTCATCGAGTGCAAAGCTCTCGCCCAAGTATTTCAGCTGGAAGTCGTCGAAATATATCACATCATCGTCTGCCATGGCTTTTGTCACCTCTATTCCCAGTTCAAGCTGCTTGCCGTCTTTTTCCTGTTCCTCATCGAAGTTGATGTAGACCAAAAGGCTGTTTTGGTATGTTTGGGCATAGAAAGTCACTCCTGCCTCAATCTTGTTGCTTACCAGTCCGTCTGCAATTATTGCCGACTGCCCGGGCGTAAGGTTCAGGGCATGGAACGGTTCGCCGTACGACTTGGGCTTCAAGTTGATATATGCGCTTGCCGCGGTGTTGTCTTTGATGTCTGTGGTGCTTTTAGTTTTGGCATAGAGTCTGGCAAGGCAGTCGTCAGGACTTGTCTTGTTGTAGAAAAATCCCTGGCAGTCAATCCTGTACCATCCGCTTTGTTTAATGGTTACAGTCTGGTAAAGCTTGCTGCCGGCAGTGGCATCTGTTATTCCGCCGCAGTAGAACATGCCGTATTTTCCGTCGCCGTGGTCATCGTTGTTCTGCCCGCTTCCGAGAACGATGTCCGTTCCGCAAAGGTACTTGAAGCTGCCTTCCTTTTGCCATCCTTCCTTTTGTTTGGCTGTTTGATTGTCATCGTTGTTGTACATGTTCATTCTGTTGAAGTTCTGTGCCTTCATCAGGAATGTCGCGTCTGACGGGTCTTTCTTGTCGTATGTGGTGCTGAACTGTTGTACCATTTCGTCTTCAGTCACCACCTTCCATTGTGCGTATTTATCGTCATATTTATTCTTGTCTGTTTCGCTAAGTGCCTTAACAAGGTTGTTGTTACCTCCTTCAAACACCTGGATGGTCATTTCCTGGTTGGCAACAAGCCAGTAGTCTTCTTTGATACCGCTGTTGTTTGTCTTTTCACATTTTATGTAGTATTTCACGTCTCCATTATTATTCGACGCTTCTACAAATGTCCAGTTGATGCCGTCTCCTGATACATTGCCCCTGTCATAGAACACTCCGTTTCTTCTGTACGCGTCATTTCCTGTCGCATAGTCCACCCGTCCGATGTAGCTTCCTGTCTCCTTGTTGTTGAACGGACCGCTCATTGTGTAGTATGACCTTTTATTATACCAGCTTCCTGTTGTCTTCTTCTCGAATGTAAGCGGCAGTCCGACGGTGAACGTGGCAGTGCGTGTGCCCCAGAAACCTCCGGCATTGAGGAACATATCCTTTCCGACATTATATAAGAAAAGCCTTTCTTTTGTTCCGGTGTCTCCCGTTATCAGCGTGCTCAATGATAAACCTTTTCCTGTGAAATAGCTTTGTTCTACATTGATTTGCGCCGATGCACTTTCCGTATATATCGTGGAGTGTAGTAATGTAATGAATAGTGCACAATAGAGTCTTTTCATAATCTGTTTACTTGATTTGTTAATTAATTCAAATTAGACAGCCTTTATTTATGTGTTACAGGCGTGTTGGATTGTATCCTATACTTGATTAAATCTTGTTATTTTGTGCAAAAATACCTGTTTGTGTGCGTTTTAGGGCAAAAGGTAACTTCGTTTTCATTTAATTTAACCCCTTTTAGGGGGGTAACATTCATTAACATAAAATACAGAAATATGCCATTAAATTAACATCTGTTATATCTGTCTCTTTTGAAGGTTCCATGCTGTCATGCAGGAGGATATTTTTGTGGATGTATATATTTGTCCGTGCCGTTTTGAAAGGCGGCATAAAGCGTTTTGTCAGGCATTAAGCAAGAGGTGGAAAAATGGACCTTTGCATACCGGTATTTATGCAGTTGTTTTTGCGGTGCTTTGGTGCTGATTTGTAAAAGGTGGCATTTCAGGCTCTGAAAGACGGCATTTTATACGCCAAGAGGTGCCCTTTTAGAATGCAAAAGGGCACCTCTTGGAATGCGGTTCGTAACGTGTTGTTCTTCAGGATGTTATATTTGGGTTGTAATAATACCCTGCCTGCTTGTTGCGCAAGCCGTTTTTCAGTATAAAAGCAGCAGTCCGGCGAACGCGCAGTAGATAATCATGCGTATGGGATTGATTTTGAATTTCCATGTGCCTACAGCCGTGGCAACGAACAGGAAGCAGCTTATCCAGAACTGCCATGGCGTGAGCGACGGTGTGCCGAAGTTGTCGGGCGTCATCAGCATGAGTGTTGCAGCGCCGAGAAGTCCCACAACGGCGGGGCGCAGTCCTGCGAAAATGTCGTGTACCGTCTGTGTATTCATGTATTTCATGAAAAGCTTGCAGATGGCAATCATGAGTATCAGCGAAGGCAGCACGAGTGCGAATGTTGCCGTGAGGCTGCCCAGCACAGCCATGAAACCGCCGTATCCGGCATTGTGCACGGCTGTGTATCCGCAGTAGGTGGCGGAGTTTATGCCTATGGGACCGGGCGTCATCTGGCTTATTGCCACAATGTCGGTAAACTCGCCGGTAGTCATCCAGTGGTAGTTGTATACCACCTCCCTCTGTATCAGGGACAGCATGCCGTAGCCGCCGCCGAACCCGAACAGTCCTATTTGGAAGAAAGTGATGAAAAGGTACAGGAATATCATGACCGTTGCAGTTATTGTTGTCGTTATTATTCAATAGGTCTTATATACCGTCCGTATATGTATCCTGCCGTGCCGGCAATCAGAATGATGAGTACCGGCGACACTCCGACAGCCCATATCGCCATTGCGCACGCTATCGGAATCCAGCAGTTGGTGAGCGTTATCCTTGCCCTTTTGGCAAGGTTGAATGTCGGTACCGCTATCAGTGCCACCACGGCAGGGCGTATGCCGCGGAACATAGCCTCGATAATCTTGTTGTCTTTGAAGCTGTGGAAGAACATTGCGATAAGCAGTATGATGATGAACGACGGCAGTGCCGTGCCGAGGCATGTGCATGCGGCTCCCTTTATCTTGCGCAGTTTGTAGCCTATGAAGATGCTTATGTTTATGGCAAACACTCCCGGACAGCTCTGTGCAATGGCGAGCACGTCGAGAAACTCGTCCTCGCTCATCCATTTGTGCCTCTCCACAATTTCATTCTGTATAATGGGAATCATGGCATATCCACCCCCGAGGGTGAACATGCCGATTCTGAAAAATGTCTTGAATGAAGTCCAGTATATGCCGTTCATCAGTGCTTTGTTCTTTCTTCAACCCACTTGCGTGCGTTTACGAATGCCTCTATCCACGGCGTAACCTCATCGTCGCGGCGGTCGAGCGGATACCATGCGTTCTGCCATGGGAAGATTGCGCGCTCCAAATGGGGCATCATTGCAAGATGTCTGCCGTCGGCAGAGCATATACCTGCCACGTTATAGTCGGACCCGTTGGGATTTCCGGGATAGCCCGCGTGGTTGTATTTGGCGATGATGTTGTACTTGCTTTCATCTTCCGGAAGAGAGAACTTGCCTTCTCCGTGAGCCACCCAGATGCCCAGTTTGCTTCCGCTCAGTGAGCCGAGCATCACGCTTCTGTTCTCTGGTATCTTCAGGCTTACGAACCCGCTCTCGAACTTATGCGAGTCGTTGTGGAGCATGCGGGCACGTTTGGCGTGGTCGGGATTGATGAGGTTCAGCTCAACCATGAGCTGGCAGCCGTTGCAGATGCCGAGGCTCAGCGTGTCTTTGCGTGCATAGAACCTGTCAAGGGCTTCCTTCGCCTTGGGGTTGAAGAGGAATGCGCCTGCCCAGCCCTTCGCCGATCCGAGCACGTCGGAGTTTGAGAAGCCTCCGCAGAACACAATCATGTTGATGTCGTCGAGGGTCTCACGGCCGCTGATAAGGTCGGTCATCATCACGTCTTTCACGTCAAATCCGGCGAGATACAGCGAGTATGCCATCTCACGGTCACCGTTGGTGCCCTTCTCGCGGATGATTGCCGCCTTCACACCGGTAGCCTCCCTGCGGTCGGCACTTATTCCATATTGTGCCAGCTTGCCGGTGAAGCCGTCGTTGAACTTCATCTCCAAAGGCTGGTTTTTGTAGTTTTCATATCTCTTTTCGGCACATCCGTTCATGCTCTGCTTGCGGTCCAGCAGGTAAGAAGTCTTGTACCAGACATCGCGCAGGGCATCTATGTCAAACTCATGGCTGAAGTCTCCCTTGCTTATGACAATCTTTCGTGTGCCTGCCGCGGGCTTTCCTATCATTGCAAATGCCACGCCGCGCTCTTCCATAAGTGTGCGGAAAGCCTCTGCGTTGCTGTCGGAAATCTGTACGATGACACCCGGGTTTTCTGCTAAAAGCATTCTTGTCATGTCGTCACATGCAATGTCGTCGAGGTTTATCCGCATGCCTCCCTGCCTGTTGGCGAAGCACATTTCGAGCAGTGCCGTTATCATTCCGCCTGCGCTGATGTCGTGTCCGGCAAGCAGAAGCCCGTCCTTTACCAGCTTTTGCACAGTCTCGAAGGCTGTTGCGAAATAGTCGGCATCCTTCACGGTAGGCACGTCGCTGCCCACCTTTCCTAACGTCTGGGCGAATGCGCTGCCGCCGAGGCGAAGCTCATCAGATGAAAAGTCGATGTGATAGAACGACGAGTTTTCGTCATTTACGGCTACGGGCGACACCACCTTGCGCACGTCTTCGACCTCTCCTCCGGCACTTACGATTACCGTTCCTGGGCTTATTATCTTGTTGCCGTCGGGATACTGCTGTGTCATCGACAGCGAGTCCTTGCCCGTGGGCACGTTTACATGAATGTCGCAGCAGAAGTCGCTCAGTGCCTTTACGGCGCTGTAGAGGCGCGCATCCTCGCCCTCCTGCGAGCGGCACGGCCACATCCAGTTTGCCGAGAGGCTCACGCTGTTCAGCCCGTTGGCAAGCGGTGCCCATACGATATTTGTAAGAGCCTCGGCTACAGACAGCACGCTGCCTGCCTCGGGCGATGCAAGTCCTGCCTGCGGGGCATGTCCTATGGACGTTGCTATGCCCGCCTTGCCGCGGTAGTCGAGAGCCACCACGCCGCAGTCGGACAGCGGGAGCTGTATCTCTCCCTGGCATTGCTGGCGCGCAATCTTGCCCGTCACGCTTCTGTCAACTTTGTTCGTGAGCCAGTCTTTGCATGCCACTGCTTCCAAAGAGAGCACGTCCGACACGTATTTGTCAAGCTTACCGTACTGTTCGTAACCGGCATTTTCGTATCTGCGCTCCACCGTATTGTCGCGCATGTAGGTAACGGGAGAGTGCCCGAACATCTGCGCCACGTCAAGGTCGAACGGTCTTACGCCGTCGCCCTGCTCGAAAGAGAAGTGCGCGTCGCCCGTGGTTTCACCCACAACATACAGCGGGGCACGCTCGCGCTCGGCAATCTTGCGCACCTGCTCTATGTGCTGCTCATCGATGAGCAGTCCCATGCGCTCCTGACTTTCGTTTGCTATTATCTCCTTGGCGCTGAGAGTCTTGTCTCCGATAGGCAGCTTCGTCATGTCTATGCGTCCGCCGCATTCCTCCACAAGCTCGCTCAGACAGTTCAGGTGACCAGCCGAACCGTGGTCGTGAATGGATACCACCGGGTTGTTGTCGTTCTCCGCCAAGGCGCGTACAAGGTTGTATGCACGCTTCTGCATCTCGGGGTTTGCACGCTGTACGGCGTTCAGTTCGATGCCGTTTGAGTAGCGTCCTGTGTCCACGGAAGACACGCTTCCGCCGCCGAGACCTATTCGGTAGTTGTCTCCTCCGACGACAACCACCTTGTTGCCTTTCTGCGGTTCTTTCTTCAGGCAGTCGCGCTTTGTGCCGTAGCCAACGCCTCCGGCAAGCATTATAACCTTGTCGTATGCGTATTTCTCGTCGCCTTCCTTATGCTCGAAGGTGAGCAGCGAGCCGCAGATAAGCGGCTGTCCGAACTTGTTTCCGAAGTCGCTGGCACCGTTGGAAGCCTTGATAAGGATTTGCTCCGGTGTCTGATAGAGCCACTTGCGGGGCTTGAGGGAGTAGAGGGAGTTGGAATTATTGGGGTTCTCCGAGTTTTCCGAGTCCTCCGAAAGCCTCGGATAAGAAGTCATATAGACAGCCGTTCCAGCTATCGGCCATGAGCCTACGCCGCCGCCCATGCGGTCGCGTATCTCGCCGCCGGTTCCTGTTGCGGCGCCGTTGAACGGCTCCACTGTCGTCGGGAAGTTGTGTGTCTCTGCCTTGAGTGATATTACACTATCTATGTCCTTTATGCGGAAATAGTCCGATGTGGTCTGGTCGGCGGGCGAGAACTGCTCTATCACCGGTCCTTCGGAGAACGCCACGTTGTCCTTGTAGGCACTCAATATCTTGTGAGGGTTCTCCTTTGTCGTTCTCTTTATCATGGAGAAGAGCGACGACTCCATCTCTTTGCCGTCGATGACGAACACACCTCCGAATATCTTATGGCGGCAGTGCTCGGAGTTAATCTGTGCAAATCCGAATATTTCAGAGTCTGTAAGAGGGCGTCCCAGCTGCTTCTCGATGTTGTGGAGATAGTCAATCTCTTCAGGAGACAGCGCCAGTCCCTCCTTTTCGTTATACTCTTCGAGGTCCTCAACGTGCTTTATCGGCTCAGGACTGAGGTTTACATTGAAGATATCCTGGTCCAGACCGTCATACATGCGCTGCAACATGGGGTCGTGGTCAGCCTCGGCACTGCTCACGGGGAAGTATTCCTCTATACGCAAAATGCCGCCGAGACTCATGTTCTGTGTAATCTCTACGGCATTGGTACTCCACGGAGTAATCATTTCACGGCGCGGTCCGACAAAGAAACCGTCAAGTTCTTCTGCGTTTTCAAGCGCTGCATTGCCGAACAGCCAACTAAGTTCGTCGATTTCTTCCCTGCCCGGGCGGTGGTCGGTCTGTACTGCAATCACGCTCTGTGAGGGAGTTCTAAAAAAGAGAATCATAATCCGGTGTATATATTTAGAATATTGTTTGTTGTCCTATACAGTGTGCAAAGATACATCAAAACGGGCGATTGGCAAAATAAAACATTGTTTTTGTGGATGTTATAAAGCCTTTTCGGCAGATTGCCCTGCCGCTGCCGCCGGCGTTATTGCCGCTGTTCATACCTCTTGCAGAATATCATCAGCAGACAGAAACCGGCGAATGCGAACGGCACGCCGGCAAGTGCCGCATAGTTGACGGGCAGCCCCGCGTCTATTGGAAGTCCTCCGCAGAACGCCCCGAAAGCGTTCCCGAGGTTGAAAGCCATCTGTATGCTTGCCCCTCCAAGCATCTCGCCGCCCGGCGCGTGCTTGAGTATGAGGAACTGCTGCGGCACGCTTGCGCCGAAGAGACATGCCGTGCACACCACCATGAGTGCCGCCGACACCCAGCCGAAGCGTGAGAGGAAGAATATTGCCAGCAGCACCACGGCAGCCAGTCCCTGCGTATATCCCGCCACGCGTCCCGGCGAATACTTGTCCGACAACCGTCCGCAGAGGATGTTTCCTATCACCATTCCGCCGCCGGCGGCAATCATCAGCATGGGCAGCATTGCCTCCGTAAATCCGCCCTCGTCCGTAAGTATCGGCGATATATAGCTGTACCAGCAGAATATGCCGCCGTTTCCGAGCATCGTGGCGATGATTATCAGCCACGGCGCACCGCTCTTCAGGAAGCCGAACTGCCGCTTGTAGCCGTGGTCGGGCAGGGGTTCGATGTCGGGAACCCACTTCCATATATAATAAAGTACGGCGATGCTGACGGCTATGACGAATACAAACGGCACGCGCCATGATATTCCCGAGCTTAGAGCTGTGCCGAGAGGCACGCCAAGAAGGTTTGCCACGGTCATGCCGGCAACCATCACCGACATGGCGCTGTTCTGATGCTTCTCGTCGGCAAGGCGCACGGCTACTATCGAGGCAACGCCGAAGTAGGCACCGTGGGGAAGCCCGGAAATAAACCGTGCTACGAGCAGCGTGTAGTAGTCGGGGGCAAGTGATGATATCACTGCTCCGCAGAGCATCACGCCCGCAAGTACCAGCAGTATGTTCTTTGGACCATATTTGTGTGCCACGGTGAGCAGCGGCGCACCGGATGTCACGCCCAAGGCGTAGGCGGAAATCAAGTGTCCCGCCTTTGTGATACTCACATTGAGGCTCGACGCCACATCGGCAAGTATGCCCATCATCACATATTCCGTAATGCCCAGTGCCAGAGTGCCGAAGGCGAGGGCAACAAGACTCTTTTTCATAACCTTTTGTTATCCTTTGTTTTCCGGCTGCAAAGATAGTCCAAGAGTTGCTTTTGCCAAAACAAAAAAGCCCCGGCAGTGTTAAAAAAACACCATCGGGGCGATTAATTGATTTACGGCAAGCATGCCTGCGTGTATCAGCATGTGTCAGGGCCGCGTCAGAACCGTATGCCCAACCCCACGGCAAAGGGATAAGCCTTGGTGCCGTCGTTGAGCTTGTAGAGGGGCGTGAGGGCGGAACGGGCGTACATTTGGAGGCATCCGTAGCCAATATGGTATTCAAGGTTCAGTCCCCAATGGTTGACACGCTGCTTGTCCCTCACTGTCATAAATCCATCGTCAATGTTGTATTTATACTTGTGTGTGAGGTTGTTGCGCCATTCCACCGACATTCCCAGTCCTGTATAGAACATGTTCTTCTTGCCTCCACGGTAATCAAGGAACAGCGGAAGACGCAGGCTCGCGTACTTCATGTAGCTTTTCCTTGTCGCATATCCGTCCAGCTGTTCCACATTGTTGGCTTTCATTATATATCCGTTCTGCATGTGGTTGTAGGCGATGGTCATCTGCAGACCGCCTGTAATGCCGACGTGCCCGTCTTTGGTGATGCCCCCGCAAAACACTATCGGCGTGCAGCCAAATTCCCACGACCTGTTGTTGCGTGCCTTGATGTTGCCGTGCCCGTTATCGGCAACATCCTCGGTAAGTCCGTCCATCCCGATGAAGAACGTCGGCAGTGTATGTGTAAACTTGCGTCTGCCTTTCTTGGGGACGAAAGGTGAGCCGACGTATATGCGCTCAATCTGCTGACCGTCCACGAAGGTGCTCTCATAAGACTTCGTCAGCTTGTTGTCCAGCGTGTCGTAGACCGAAACTTTTGTCTCGGCACTGTCCATGGCTATTACAATCTTGCGGTTGTTCACGATGAGCGTGGTGTCGTTTACTTCTGCCGCCGCCTGCGTCACGAAAAGCGGCATGGCGATGAGGCTGAGAAATGTTTTCATTTTCATATTGATATTCTTATTTGTTTGTTTATATGCTTGTTGGGTGTCTTTCACTTATCTCCTTTTCTTTGCATAGCATATCTGCATTATGTCGTCCGGCGACAGCCTGCCCTCGATGTATATCACCGCACCGCTTCCGTATATGCCCTTGCTGAAGAGTATGTAGCGGTTTATGCCGTCGTCGAGAGGAGGCATCATGTAGTATCCGCTTGTAATCCTGCCGTCGTCCACCACCTCGCGTATCTTCCGTGCCTTGCGCCTGTCTTCCTTCAGCATCGTCTCTATGGCGTTGCCTATGCGCTTGTATGTAAGGCTCTTGTACACGCGCAGGCTGTGTCCGTGCAGGTTTGTGTTGTTCATCTCCACCATCCTGCATCCTTTGCTGTGCCCGTACTTGTCGAAAATCTTGCCTATGCCCAGCCCTTCCTGTGCCGTCACCGATATTGTGACGGTAAGTATTGATATGATGACTGCTGTCAGCCGTTTTGCCGTTTGTCTTTTCATGTAAGTAGTGTTTATTGTATCTGCCCTAAAGCCTCGAATGTTTCATCCTCGCCGACAGCCACCATCATAAGTGCCTTTTCCGCCTCAGCCGCCACGGTGCGGCTGTCCGTGCACACTTTGCCGTCTATTACCGCATAATTGCCGGATGTGCGGTTGCGGTGCATCATTATCGGAATGGCGATGAGGACCACTGCCGCTGCCACCGCGGCATATCTGATATATCTTCGCATAGCGCTTTTCCTTGTGCTGCGCGCTGTGCTCTTGCGCTGTGCCTCCTCGTATCCGAAGAGTGCCCTCAGGGCTTTCCACTCATCGGGGATGTCATTGTCGCGGTTCGCGAAATATCTGCGCAGCAGCTGTTCCTCGCTGTTGGAGGTGTCGCCGTCGAGATATTTCTCTATAAGGCTTTCTATATGTTTCCTGTCCTTGTCCATACGTTCCTGTCCTTTCCTGTAAATTGTATGCGCGGTTGCCGGCTGTCATCCGCGCCGCATGCCGTTGTATGCCGATATTCTCATGAACTCCTCCTTTATCCTCCTCCGTGCCCTCGACAGGTTCTGCCGCAGGCTTTCGGGCGTGCATCCCGTAATCTTTATTATTTCCTCCTTGTCATATCCTTCTATTTCCTTCATTCTCAGTATCTGTGCCTGAAGCGGCGGCAGACGGTCCATTATTTTTCTTATCACGTCCATTTCGTCAGCCGTCTCCACCGTGGTGTCTTCCCTGCCGGGGTCTGCCGGTCCGTGTATTGCCGGTATCTCGTGCCTTGCATGCCTCCTGCCGTCATAGAACCTGTTGCGCAATATGGTGATTGCGAGAGCCTTGGGGCATGTGTGCCGGTCAAGCTCACTGCGCATGCTCCACAGCTTCAGCATGACCTCCTGCACAAGGTCCTCTGCTGTTTCGCTGTTGCCGGAGAGCCTTACGGCTGTTGCCATAAGGTCGTCTCTCATCGTCACTATATTGCGGTTGAACTGTTCTATATTCATTTTCCGGTGCGGACGGTGTGAAACCTGCGCTGTTGCATGCCTTATGCCGCTTTGTTGCGGTTTCTTTTCCGTTCTTGTTGTATAAACGTTTGAGATGCGATTTTGTGACATTTGGATGCCGTTTTTATCGTGAAAAAATATCGTGCCTGTAATCTGTTGGAAATCAGGATGATACCTTTTGGCTCCTAATATGCCGTCTTTCAGGAGGCAAAAGACGGCATATTGCAGGGCGGGAGATGATGTCTTGGTTGTTTATTGGGCTGATAAGACCAATTGGGCTAATAGGGCTAATAAGACTAATAATGCTTATTGAGCTTATATGGCTTATAGGATTAATAGGACTGATGAGGCTAATAGGGCTTATATGCCTTATCAGTCTTATTAGCCTTATGGTGCTTATAACATCGTCTGTCTTGTGCAGTCTGAAGATAAAAACTCCAAAACAGTGTGGCGTTACGATAATAATGATTAAATTTGCATAATCAAGCAAGCTTGATTGCATTCGGCTTGCATTGTCTTTACATAAGATAAGCATTGCCTTTATATAATACATTTTGACATCGATGAATAAGCCTGTTGACTACACCATAAACGTATGCGGAAAGCTGATGGACCTTTCGCATCCCAAGGTTATGGGAATACTTAATGCCACACCCGACTCGTTTTATGCCGGCAGCCGCAAGCAGACGGAGGCGGATATTGCGCGCCGTGCCGACAGCATAATGGAGGAGGGCGGCTCTATAATAGATGTCGGGGCGTATTCCACGCGCCCCGGGGCTGCCGTGGTTACGGAAGAGGAGGAGATGGCACGTATGCGCATGGCTCTTGCGGCAGTGCGCCGCTGTCAGCCCGATGCGCCGCTGTCTGTGGACACATTCCGTCCGGAGGTGGCACGCATGGCGGTTGAGGAGTTTGGTGCAGGCATTATCAATGACGTGTCGGGAGGAAATGTAAACGGTGTCTTCGGCGGTTCGGACAGCGCGGAATGCGGCGGAATGGGCGGCAGTGGAAAGGAAGACGCATGCCCGCCGATGTTCAGTATGGCGGCACGGCTCGGCGTTCCTTATATATTAATGTCGTCACAGCCGGTGTTGCGGAGCATGATGCTTGGTTTTGCAAGGGATGTGCAGCTGTTGCGCGGGCTTGGCGTGAAGGATATAATACTTGACCCCGGCTTAGGCTTTGGCAAGACCTTGCAGCAGAACTATGCCATATTGGCTGGGCTGGAGCGTCTTCGTGAAATGGAGTTGCCGCTGCTTGTCGGTGCATCGCGCAAGTCGATGATTTTCCGTCTGCTCGGCATAACGCCCGATGAGTCGCTCAACGGTACAACAGTGATAAACACGGTGGCACTTGCAAAAGGGGCGTCGATACTTCGCGTGCACGATGTCGGGGCTTGTGCGGAGGCAGTAAGAATAATGGAGGAGACAGCAAAGAATGTTTGAATTCGGAATTAAGGACATAGTCGATATAGTGGCGGTGGCGCTGATGCTGTACTATATCTACAGGCTGATGAAAGAGTCGCGCTCGCTCAATGTGTTCATCGGCATAATGATATTCATACCCACATGGCTCTTCGTAAGCCAGATATTGGAGATGCGCCTGCTGGGAAGTATCATGGACAAGCTGGTGAGCGTGGGAACGATAGCACTGATAATATTGTTTCAGGACGAGATACGCAAGTTTCTGTATACGCTTGGGGCGCATCAGAGGATGCGGGCTATAGTGAGGCTCTTTTCGTCTGAAGAAAAATCGGACAAGTCTGTCAAGGAGAGCATCATGCCCGTGGTGATGGCATGCCTGAGCATGAGCAAGTCGCGCACGGGTGCCCTGATAGTGATAGAGCGCCATTCTCCGCTCGATGACATTGTGGACACGGGTGAGACGATAGATGCAAAAATAAACCAGCGCTTAATGGAAAACATATTTTTCAAGAACTCACCCCTGCACGACGGTGCCATGGTTATTTCCAGAAAACGCATACGTGCGGCGGGCTGCATACTGCCTGTCAGCCACAGCATAGACATTCCTAAGGAGCTTGGGCTGCGTCATCGTGCCGCCATGGGCATGTCCCAGCACAGCGATGCCATAACCGTTGTGGTCTCAGAAGAGACAGGACGCATAGCCGTGGCAATAAACGGAAAATTCAGGCTGAGGCTCTCGGCGGAGGAGCTGGAGAGCATCCTGACCAAAGAACTGGGTGCCTGAGAAACCGGATAGAGGCTTGTCCTTTAGTATGCGTTGCAGTGTCTTGTGTGCCTGTTAGTCTTTATTTGCAGCTTATAGTCTTATTTATGTAAAGATATTTGGTCGCTTAAGACAGGATGCGTAACTTAGCGCTGCCGCATGACAGGCGGCATGACAGTTTAATGGCGTTTATAAAAAAGGATGTTATGGAATATATCATAAATCATGACCCCGGACAGAAACGGTTCACGACGGTGGTAGACGGATATACGGCATACGTGGAGTACAGCCTGCAAGACGGTGTGCTGGATATCATACATACTATTGTTCCGCGTCCTGTAGAGGGGCGTGGCATAGCGGCGGCACTTGTGAAAAAGGCATACGAATATGCATCGGAGCACGGGCTTGAACGTGCCGGTACGTGCCCGTATGCGGCAAGATGGATGGAAAGGCACCGTTATTGAAGTGCCTTTCCCGGAACAATACTTTATTGATAATTGTTATGATGGGGCAAAATTCTCATACAGCGCCAAGTAGGGACATGTTCTTGTATTTGTCCGCCAAACATCCCTTGAATATCAGGATGTTATAAACGGACAAATACAAGACGTGTTGTTGAACGAAGTGAAAAATATGTCCCTACTGGTTGGAAAAGTTGAGTTTTGATACACCCTCGTTGTATCAAAGCTTTGTCTCACCTTCTACATAGTCTTCCATGAAAAGGTGCTCGCCGTCGAACACGGCGTATGTGAATTGTGTTATCCAGTCGCCGAGGATCATCATGCGTGTTTTTCTTGACAGCATGAGGTCCAGTTCTATATGGCGGTGACCGTATATGAAGAAATCAATGTCGGGATGTGTCTTCATATATTCTTTTGTATATAGCACCAGCTCCTCCTTGTCCTCGCCCATATATGGCGGCTCCTTGCCGTCCTTACGCTTGAGGCGGCTGTGCTTTGCCCATTCAAGTCCGAAGCCGATGCCCCACCGCGGGTGGAGCATGCTGAACAGACGCTGGCACGTTTTGTTGTGGAATACGCTGCGTATCAGCATGAACTTGCGGTCGTTGTCACCCAGACCGTCGCCGTGGGCAAGGTAGAAAAGCTTGCCGTAAATCTCCGTTGTGGTTGGCTTGGTGTGTATGGTGACGCCGCATTCCTGCTCAAGATATCCGTACATCCAGATGTCGTGGTTGCCCGTAAAGTAGTGCACTTCAACCCCCATGTCGGTAAGTTCCGACAGTTTGCCGAGGAAACGCGTGTAGCCTTTTGGCACGGCATGCCTGTATTCGAACCAGAAGTCGAACATGTCGCCCAGCATGTATACGGCTGAAGCCTTGTGCTTGATGTCGTCAAGAAAGCGTACAAGCCGCCGTTCCTGCGTCCTTCCGTGTTCAATGGCGAGTGAGCCGAGGTGGGCATCGGATATGAAATAGATGTTTTTCATTCTGCTTTGGTGTTAATGAAATGTTACCGGCGTGTTGCCGTTCGCATGCCCCGTGCTATTCAAAGCCGAGCTCCAGGCGCGCCTCTTCCGACATCATGCTCTTGTCCCATTCAGGTTCAAAGACAAGGTTTACCGTTGCCGATGCTACTTCCGGCAGACCGTCCACCTTCTGGCGCACGTCTTCCAGTATGAAGTCGGCAGCCGGGCATGTGGGTGCGGTGAATGTCATGTCAACCTCCACGGTGCTGTCTTCTTTAACGTCGATGCGGTATATCAGTCCGAGGTCATATATGTTCACCGGTATTTCGGGGTCATAGACCGTTTTAAGTACATCCACTATTTTTTCTTCAATACGTGTCTTCTCTGCTTGTTCCATAGTTGTAAAATGCTTATTTTATGCAAAGATACGGTAAAAAGGGTGTAATGCCAAGAATGATGTGCTTTTTATGCCGGTGTGATGTCAATATAAAGGCTTTGCCAGCTATAGCCTTCCCTCTTCCCTGTAGCTGTAATATCGTCCGTCGGTGATGATGAGATGGTCGAGAAAGTGTATGCGCATGGTCTCGCAGGCTTTCGATATGCGCTTTGTAATCATATCGTCGTTTCCGCTTGGATTGCTGTTTCCGCTCGGGTGGTTGTGGCATAATGCTACGACGGTGGCGTTGTTGAGCAGTGCCTGCTTCATTATTACGCGCACGTCTACCGCCGTCTCTGTTATTCCTCCGTGCGACAGGCGTATGCTTTTTATCAGCTTATAATATTGGTTCAGCAGCAGTATCCAAGCCTCTTCGGTGTCAAGGTCCTGCATTATCGGGTGCATGTATTCGTATATTGCCTCGGCAGAGTTCAGGTGCCTGCGCTCTTCCGCCTTTTCTATCTGTCTGCGCTTGCCTAATTCGCAGGCGGCGAGCACAGTTATCGCCTTTGCCGGTCCCAGTCCCTTGTAACGTCCGCCTGTCAGGTCGGCAATGCTCATCTTCCCTAATGTGTTGAGGTTGTTGTTGCAGTCGGCAAGCACGCGTTTCATCAGGTCCACCGCGCTTTCGTCTCTTGACCCTGAGCCTATGAGTATGGCAAGCAGCTCTGCATTTGACAGAGCCTGTGCCCCGAGCCGCTCAAGTTTCTCACGCGGTCGGTCGGCTTCGTCCCACTCGTTGATGTTAAGCTTTTTCATTTTCCACCTTATATATTAATATACCACGGTTAAAAGGTGCGACAGCCTGAATGTCATTTATAAAATGTCTTCTCAAAAGCGTGGAACTCATCATGCCTGAGGACACAGCGTTTCCACCATGCACTGATAAATCCGCAGCCATAGCCCATGAGCTGCACGAAGGCGGCACCTATGCTCATAAATCCTATTCGCATGCTTTTGTTTGTGCGGGACGAGTCGATAAAGATAAGCAGGGAGTAAGTGATGATTGGCAGCCATGGTGCCGCGCAAAGCCAATACCATTTGTCCACATCGTCATATTCCATCAGCACGCGCCCTATTGCCGAAATAAGCACAAGGGCAATAACGCCTACGGTGAATACAGCGGGAAGCAGGTGGACGGGCTTGAGAGAGTCGGGATATTTCTTATAGAGGTTTATGCGGGCTATGCCGCTGTTGTAAACCTGCCGGAAAAACTTGCGGAAGTCGGTGCGGCGCTTGTGCCATACCCATGCGTCGGGGAACAGGCGGCACTTGCATCCTGCCTTGAATATGCGTATGGAGAAGTCTATGTCTTCGCCGAAGCGCATTTCGGAGAAGCCGCTTAATGCCATGTAGACCTCACGCTTAATGCCCATGTTGAATGAACGCGGATAAAACTTGTCGAGCTTCTTCTTTTTCCCGCCGCGTATTCCGCCTGTTGTGAAGAAGCTTGTCATGGAATAGCTTATCGCCTTCTGTGTGTCGGTGAACGACGGATGCGCGCAGTCAGGACCGCCGAAAGCATCGGCATATTCATTGTCAAGTTCTTTGTTTACGGCATCGAAATATTGAGGCGGCAATACAACATCCGAGTCGAGAATGATGAGATATTCGCCTTTTGCACGTTCCGCACCGTAGTTGCGGCTCTTTCCCGGTCCGCTGTTGTCTTTGAAAAAATAGTGTATGTCCAGTGCCCCGTCGTACCCTTTGCATGTCTCCTTGCATGAAAGGGTGCTGCCGTCTTCCACGATGATGACCTCAAAATCTTTGAAGGTCTGTGCCGTGAGGCTTTCCAACAGTTCGTCGACTTCATCCGGACGGTTGTATACGGGAACGATAACGGAATATTTCATTGTGTGTTTCGGATTGTATGTGCAGGTTTAAGAATGTGCCGCATCTGCTGTTGCGGTGTCATGAATAGAAGGATGTATGCTGTAAAAGTAAAAAAGGCAAGGAACTTCGGACACCTTCCCGCATGGTGTTGCGGATGTTCCCTGTTCCTTACCTTATTTATTTATTATTCTTTCACGCGCTGCAGATAGCTGCCGTCGCGTGTGTCAACCTGTATGAGGTCTCCTTCGTTGATGAACAGCGGTACGCGTACTTCAACGCCGGTCTCAAGAGTTGCGGGCTTTGTTGCATTTGTCGCAGTGTCGCCCTTGACGCCTGGTTCGCTGTGTGTTATGCGCAGGTTCGTCTTTACAGGCATCTCGGCATAGAGGATTGTGTTTGTGTCTGCATCGCTGACAACCTCTACGATGTCGCTTTCTTTCATGAAGTCGGCTCCGGTTATCAAGTCCTTGCCAATAGGAATTTGGTCGAATGTCTCCTGGTTCATGAATATATAGTCTGCGCCATCCATGTAGAGATATTGGTATGGGCGGCGTTCAACGCGTACATCTTCGAGTGCCTCGCCGATGTTGAAACGCTTTTCCAGTACGCGTCCGCTGACAACGTCTTTCAATGTTGTACGCATGATGGTGTTGCCTTTACCCGGTTTAACGTGGAGGAAGTCAATACAGAAGTACAGCTTGCCGTCCATGCGGATGCAGGTACCTTTCTTGATGTCTTGTGATTTAATCATAATGAGTTTACTTTATTTATTAAAATTACTTGCCTTAAGTAGGTGATTTACAGGCTGCAAAGTTACTATAATTTTGCAAAAAAACATAAAACAATCCACTAAAAACGCTTAATTCTTGGTTATTTAAAAAGAAATATGTAATTTTGCAGCCCAAAGTGTGAAAACAAATAATAATAAAATAAAATAAACAACAATGAAAAGAACATTTCAGCCGCACAACAGAAGAAGAGTGAACAAGCACGGCTTCCGTGAAAGAATGGCAACAAAGAACGGGCGTCGTGTACTCGCGTCGCGTCGTGCAAAGGGTCGCAAGAAGCTGACTGTTTCTGATGAGAACCACGGTAAGTAGTCGTTTCTTCTGAAGAAATTCACAAGGAAAACAGAAAGAAGTAAAGTAATGCTTTGCTTCTTTCTGTTTTTTATGTATCTTTGCAGGAAAACAAACATTGAAAATGAAGACCGGAGATTTCTTTAAAAAGTGTCTCAGCATGCGTGTCTGGGGCAATATGGCAGCCATGGCAGTGGTTGTCGTATTGTTGGTTGCCGGCGTGAAATTCGGCATAGACAGGTATACCAGGCATGGAGAAGAAATCGCCATTCCGGATGTCAGGCGCAAGACGTTTGCCGATGCAGAGAACATGCTGTTGGAAAAAGGGCTGAAAGTGGTTATTTCCGATACGGGATACGTGCGCTCGTTGCCTCCCGACTGCATACTTGAACAAAGTCCGGAGCCGGGAAAGGCTGTGAAGACAGGTCGTGTGATATACCTTATTATAAACTCGGCGCACTCGCCCATGCTTACCTTGCCGGATATAATCGACAACAATTCTTATCGTGAGGCAAGGGCAAAGCTTATTGCCATGGGCTTTAAGGTGGGTTCTCCGCAGTATGTGAGAGGTGAAAAAGACTGGGTCTACGGGGTGAAGTGCAAGGGACGGAACCTCAGTAACGGCGACAAGGTCTCGGTGGAAGACATGCTTGTGATACAGGTAGGTGACGGCATGCGCGACATGAACGATTCTCTGATATATACCGACGGCGGATTTTTCTATGGAGACTCTCTGACACATCGTGAGCATGGAGAACACATGGAGGGTATATACGAGGATGACGGTGCGGGCTCGGGAGAAGGAGACGACTTTGAGGTCGTGGACGGACCGGAGTGACGGGCGCTCTCCACATGGTGTGTATTAATATCCGGATTGCGGCTTCTTGATATGATTGAAACAATGGGCGAGGACTATATAGATAAGGTGGAGGACGACGGGGAGCAGCCGTTGTACGAACATTTCCGCATAGTTGTGGATAAGGGGCAGGAACCGCTGAGGATAGACAAGTTCCTGCTTGACAAGCTGCATGACACAAGCCGTAACCGTATACAGCGTGCTGCGGATGCCGGATTTGTATATGTTAACGGCAGGTCCGTGAAAAGCAATTATAAGGTAAAGCCTCTCGAGGAGGTTGTCATGATGCTTGACAGACCGTTCTATGAAAACACGATAGAAGCTGAAGATATTCCGTTGAAAGTTGTTTATGAGGACAATGACCTGCTGGTGGTGGACAAGCCCGCCGGACTCGTCGTTCATCCGGGCTGTGGTAACTACCACGGTACGCTGGTGAACGCCATTGCGTGGCATCTGAGAAATAATCCGGAATATGACCCTAACGACCCGGAAGTGGGACTTGTACACAGGATTGACAAGGATACAAGCGGGCTGCTGGTGGTGGCGAAGACACCGGAGGCAAAGTCGAAGCTGGGATGCCAGTTCTTCAACAAGACGACACACCGCAGTTATAATGCACTTGTATGGGGTAATTTTGTTGAGGATGAAGGACGTATTGAAGGCAATATAGGGCGCGACCCAAAGGACAGGCTCCGCATGGCGGTATTCCCGCCGGAAACGGGTATTGGCAAACCGGCTGTGACCCATTACCGTGTGATTGAGCGTTTTGGATATGTTACGTGGGTCGAGTGCATACTTGAGACGGGAAGGACCCACCAGATACGTGCCCACATGAGGCATATCGGACATCCGCTCTTCAGCGACGGGCGTTATGGAGGCGACGAGATTATCCGCGGCAACCGGAGCGGCAGCTACAAGCAGTATATTCAGAACTGTTTCAAGGTATGTCCGCGGCAGGCGCTTCATGCAAGGACGCTTGGTTTTGTGCATCCGTCTACGGGCAAACAGATGGATTTCGAATCGCAGTTGCCCGAAGATCTGGCGACGCTGGTGGACAAGTGGAGGAGATATATTAAAGGAAACGATTTAAATAATGATACTGTATGAAAAATCTTAAAAGAACAATAGCCATCGTATGTGGCGGCGACTCTTCTGAACATGGTGTGTCTTTGCGCTCTGCTCAGGGGCTTTATTCATTCTTTGACAAAGAGCGTTACAATGTATATATTGTAGAAATGACGGGGCACGACTGGCATGTGAACCTGAACGACGGCACCACGGCGAAGATAGACCGCAATGATTTCTCGTTTATTGAGAACGGCAGGCTGGTGCAGTTTGACTATGCCTATATCACAATACATGGCACGCCGGGGGAGAACGGCATATTGCAGGGATATTTCGAGCTTATACATCTGCCTTATTCTACAAGCGATGTGCTTGTAGAGGCGATGACTTTCAACAAGTTTGTGCTCAACCAGTATCTTCGCGGATACGGCGTGAGTGTTGCCGACAGCCTGCTTATAAGAAAGGGGTATGAGGAGATTGTAAGCGATGACGAGATAGAGGAGCGTATCGGTATGCCATGCTTTGTAAAACCGGCAGCCGACGGCAGCAGCTTCGGTGTTTCCAAAGTAAAGAACAAGGACCAGCTTGCACCGGCAATACGCAAGGCGATGCTTGAGAGCGAGGATGTAATGGTGGAAAGCTATATGGACGGAACGGAGATTTCGGTGGGATGTTACCGCACTGCGGACCGGATAGTCGTTCTGCCTGCGACGGAAGTTGTTACGAGCAATGAATTCTTTGACTATGATGCAAAATACAACGGACAGGTGAAGGAGATAACGCCTGCACGGCTCAGCGAGGATACAACCCGGCGCGTAAACGAGATTACAAAAAGCATTTATGAGATACTTCATTGCAACGGTATAATACGTATTGACTATATTATTACACGTGGCAAGGGAAGCGACGGGGAGATTGTGGACAAAGTCAATATGATGGAAATCAACACCACTCCCGGTATGACTGCCACCAGCTTTATCCCCCAGCAGGTTAAGGCGGCAGGGCTTGACATGTCGGAAGTGCTGACGGATATAGTGGAGAACAGTTTTAAGTAAAGTATATACGGGTTGCCTGTAAATAAGACGGGTTTCTCCGTGATGACGGAATTCACGTGTTATGGGCGGCATATTTATTATGACAGATGATTATGGAGCAGAAATCTTGTAACGCAAGTTGCGGCTTGGACAGGTTTGACAGTATACGTCCGTTCAATCCGGAAGAATTGCCCGCTGTTTATGAACGGCTATTGGATGATCCGCAGTTCAGGCAGGTTGTTGCCTATATACTGCCCGGAGTGCCTTTGGATGCCGTAAGGCAGAAGATGATGTCATGCAGGACAAATTTGGATTTCCAGCTTGCTTTCTGTTATGATTTCCTTAACGGTCTTTTGAAGAAGACTTCCACGGGTATTGACATGGATCATGCGGCGATAGACAAGGACAGGCGTTATACGTTTGTGAGTAATCATAGGGATATTGTTCTCGACTCGGCTTTTCTTGACAAACTGCTTATAGATGCAGAATTTGTTACGACCTGCGAGATAGCCATTGGCGACAACCTGCTCTCGCTGCCGTGGGTGAAAGACTTGGTGCGTGTCAACAAGTCGTTCATTGTGCGCAGGGGGCTGTCGCCGAGGGAGACGCTGGTTGCAAGCAGGACGCTTTCTGAGTATATGCACTTCGTAATAAATGAAAAGAACGATAACATCTGGATTGCCCAGCGTGAAGGCAGGGCGAAGGATTCGGACGACCGCACGCAGCCTGCAATATTGAAGATGATGGCAATGGGAGGGCAGGGGAGTGTCGCAGAAAGGCTTGCCGCCCTGCATATTGTGCCGTTGTCTATTTCATACGAATACGATCCGTGTGATTATCTCAAGGCTGCCGAATTCCAGCTGAAGCGTGATGTAAAGGGGTGGAAGAAGTCTGCTCATGACGACGTGGTGAGCATGCAGACAGGTATAATGGGATATAAAGGGCGCATTCATTATCATTGTTCTCCGTGCATAGATGATTATCTGTATGGCGAGGCTGCTGACATGCCCAAAACAGAAGTGTTTGATGCGGTGGCAGAGCATATAGACAAGGAGATACACCGCAACTATCGCCTGTTCCCGATAAACTATGCTGCGCTTGACATGCTTGGCGGAACGGCGCTCCATACCGATAAATATACTTTGGAGGATAAGGCTGTGTTTGAACAATATCTTGCAGGACAGATGGCGAAGATTGACATACCGGATAGGGATGAGGCTTTTCTTTATGAACGTATGTTGACGATGTATGCCAATCCTGCTGCCAATTATCTTGCTGCCATAGAACGTAAATGAGAAGGTTACTGCTTGTATTGTCGTTGGCGGTGCTGTTTGCAGCATGCGAGAACGACGCCTATGATGCCGGCGACGGAGCATTGTCATACATGCGTGCGGATTTTGTAGAGGCTGTTACCGATGCTTCCGCGCGTTTTGTAAGTATCGTCACCGATGACGATGAACGTTTTGTCGTGTCGCCGTCTTTTGAATGTAAATGGGCAGAGAAGCCGGATACGGTCTATCGTGCATTGCTATATTATAATAAGGTGGAGGCTCCGGACGGTTCGGTGAGTGCGCAGCCTGTTTCAATGTCGCCTGTAATGACGCTGGAAATACGTCCTTACGATGATGTTGAAGAATTGCCTGCTACCGATCCGGTGACGCTTGTCAGTGCATGGCGTAGCAGGAACGGGAAGTATGTTAATCTGGAATTGTCGGTAAAGACGGGTAATCCTGATGATGAAAATATCAGGCATGTTTTGGGCTTGTTGTATGAGGGCGTTGAAAGAAATGGAAGTGGCGGCAAGCGTATGAACCTTTTGTTGACGCATAACCGTATGGGTATGCCTGAGTATTATTCTGTTACGGCATTTGTGAGTATTCCTGTAAGTGACGTTCCGGGAGTACTTTCCGGGGGTGACGAGATTGCCGTTAGGGTCAGCACTTATGGCGGTATGGTGACGAAAATCTTTTCTTTTTGAGAATGAATGCTTTTCTTCATAATTTACGTTTGTCTGTAAAGAGGGCATTCCCTTCAACGGTTAAGACGTCGTTTTGGCTTCTGAAGATTATGATACCGGTATCACTGTGTGTCAGCCTTTTGCAATATTATGGAGTAATCGAAATCATGGCAAGGTATATCGACCCTGTATTTCGTCATGTAGGTTTGCCGGGTAGTTCGGCAATAGCATTCCTCACAGGGGCGTTTGTTACAAGTTATGCCGGTATGGCTGTGATGTTGTCGATGGTCCTTACGTTGCGGCAGGCAACTATAATATCGCTGATGATATGTCTGTGTCATGCCCTGCCAATGGAAAGTGCGGTGGCAAGGAAGACAGGCTCTTCTTTTGTACGTATGAGCCTGATACGTATAGTTATGGCGTTTGTCTGTGCTTTTTACCTCAATGCCGTATTGCCTGAAAATGCAGAGCCGTTTGGCATTGCCGTACATAGTCTTCAGAACATCACGGTGTGGAATATGCTTGCCGGTTGGACATTGTCATCATTGAAATTGTCTGTAATGATTTTCTTGATAATATTCGGGCTGATGATTGTTCAGAGGCTTATGGAGGCGTATAATCTTATACCCCGTCTGTCGCGTCCGTTGCGTCCGTTGATGAAAATCTTCGGACTTCCGGAAGATTCGTCCTACATGTGGCTTGTTGGCAACGTGCTTGGAATATCCTACGGATGTGCAGTGATGACAGATCTTGAAGAACGCGGCGTGATTACCAGGGAAGAGGCGAATGATGTCAACTACCATCTTATAATGAACCATTCGCTTATAGAGGATACTTGCGTCTTTGCTGCCATTGGCATCAGTGCTTTCTGGATTGTGTCCACGCGTGTGCTCTTTGCACTTATTGTTGTGTGGGGACGTAAGGCTCTGAGGCGTCTTATTGCAATCGCAGCAAGGTGATTATAACTCATATGTTTGCGCATGCTAAAG
>ERZ778515.853-NODE-853-length-24751-cov-5.379333_pt1 | contig 24751 bp, 15 predicted proteins | sample MGYA00510343_ERZ778515 | MGnify/ENA primary metagenome ERZ778515 (study PRJEB29527, sample SAMN07138965) | mouse gut metagenome | material: feces | host: mouse | place: China:Nanjing | collected 2016-01-25 ...
CTTTCCTACAAACAGCCCCGACCGCTAGCGGATATTTCCATGCGGTCGGGGCTGATTTCTTTTTCAGGCTCTTTTATTTGCTTATGCCGGAAAGAGGCGGGGCCTCTTTCCGGCTTTTTGCTATTTTTTCTCGGTTTTCTTCACTGTTGCTTTCGACGCCGTTTTTTTAGCTGCGCTCTTCCGGGGCGCTTTGCTGTCCGTATCTTTAGCATCCAGTTTGTTCAAACGAGTTGTCAATCGGGCAATCTCTTTATCTTTCACGGCCAACTCTTCACCCTGATTTTTAATTGTCGTCAGCAAAGCGTTCAGCTCTTCGTTTTCAATCTCACTCGGATAAAGGTTGTTCACCCGGTTGGTAAAATCACCCAAGATGTTCATATAATTTGTAAAGGCATCATACGGCGAATCATAAATACCACGATACCCCACCGGCTTGGTCGTCATAAAACGGAAATTATTGCTGGCCTGCAGATAATCCCAGTCCTGCTTGATACGACGGTCGTTGCAGATACGCACGCGATCGGCCACACTATATAATTTATTGAAAGCCTCGCGCTGCATCACATTACCCAGCCAGCAACTGGTATCACGCTCTTCGTCGGTCCAGGAAACGGGGTACGGCACTTCAAGCGCCGCCACCGATTTCGTTTTGGCCAAGATCTCGGAAGGCGTAGCAAATTCTATACCCCGCTCTTTGGCACACTGCGGAATCGCTTTCAGGAATTCCAGGATGTTGGAAGAAAGCGGCTGGAACATACCCAACGCACAAAGCTCCATAAAGATATTCACAACCTGCTCCTCCTCGGGAAGCGAGGCAATCCAATTCACATAAGTATCGGCAAACAACGGATACTCATTCCAACTGGAATCGTTGAAACGCAGACTGATATCATCCGAAAGCTTGTAGTCGCGCAACAACAGTTTCAAGTTCGGATTCTGGCTGCAATGGTATACGAAATGCGGACTCTTCCAACCCAAAATGTGCTTGGCTCCTTCCATCAGCATCCCCTTGAATCCCATAGATGCAGCCATGTTGCCGATGTCATCGGAATAGATCAACGAAGAGTTACGAAGCACTTTGGGGGTCTGCCCGAACAGTTCTTTCACCTTACGGCACATTCTCTGAGTTTCCTCCTTGAAACTCTCTTCATTAGCCAGCGAAGAAAGGCCGTGAGAATAAGGCTCGGCCAAGAACTCCACGCATCCTGTCTCGTTCAATTCCTGCAAAAGTTCTATCACATTGGGAGCATGATTCTCCAACTGTTCCACTGCACAGCCCGACAGCGAAATAGCCACTTTAAAATATTTCCCGTGCGTATGCGCCATATCCAATAATGCGTTCAGCGCCGGGATATACGAGCGTTCCGCCGTCTCGGTGATGCTACGCTCGTTCTCGTAATCATCATAGTAATAATGATCCGTTCCTATTTCAAAGAAACGATAACGTTTCAGATGTATATTCTGATGAATCTCGAAATAAAGACAAATGGTTTTCATATGTTAGATTTATTAGTTATTTACATTTTTCGATCGTCTCATCATAAAGCTTGCGGATGCGTTGCCCCACCTTTTCCCAAGTGATTCCATCCACTTCTTTCTTGCCTTCTACCTGCAAATACTCATGCAAGCCCGGGTTGGTACAAAGAGAATACATAGCATCTGCCATCGCATCTATATCCCAATAATCGGTCTTGATACATTTTTCCAGAATTTCGGCACAACCGGACTGCTTGCTGATGATGGAAGGCACCCCGCTCTGCATAGCCTCCAACGGCGAAATACCGAACGGCTCCGACACGGAAGGCATCACATAGACATCGCTGTCACGGAAACATTCAAACACCTGCTTGCCCTTCATGAAACCGGGGAAGTGGCACCGGTCGGCAATGCCATACGCAGCAGCCATTTCGATCATGGCATTCATCATGTCACCGCTACCGGCAAAGCAGAAACGTACGTTGCGCGTACGGTCAAGCACCCGCTTAGCAGCTTCGATAAAGTACTCGGGCCCCTTCTGCATGGTGATGCGCCCCAAGAAAGTAACCACTTTCTCTTTACGCTGGCTGCTGGACTTCCGCTGGTCCACAATGGCTTGCAGATCCGGCGCCAACGGATACACGGCATTGTGCATGGCAAAACACTTTGCCGGATCCTGGTGGTAATGATTAATAACCGTCTGGCGCGTCAACTCGCTCACACACATAATACAATCCGCATGATCCATACCGTTCTTCTCGATGCCGTAGACCGTAGGATTCACATTCCCCCGGCTGCGGTCGAAGTCTGTGGCATGTACATGGATTACCAACGGTTTGCCGCTCACCTGCTTGGCGTGTATGCCTGCCGGATACGTCAGCCAGTCGTGGGCATGGATGATGTCGAACGTCTGCTGACGAGCCACTACACCGGCCACGATCGAATAGTTGTTGATCTCCTCGTGCAGGTTATCGGGATAGCGTCCCGAGAACTCCATACAACCCAGATCGTTCACGTACATATAATTGAAATCCGCATAGATATGATCGCGCAGGTCGTAGTACAACTGAGGATCCATGTATCCACCGACACGGCTGTTCACATGCTCCCAGCTGACATCACGCCACGCTATAGGAACGCTGTTCATGCCGATGATCTTCATGAAACTCTGATCTTCATCGCCCCAAGGCTTGGGGATACAAAAAGTAATATCCATATCGGGCTGAACCGACAAGCCTTTTGTCAAACCGTAGCTTGCTGTTCCCAGTCCTCCCAGAATATGAGGAGGAAATTCCCATCCAAACATTAACACTTTCATCTTGTTTCCTCCTTATTATTGCATATTATATTTTTCCAATAATTTTACCACTCTCATGATTTCCGCCACATTCATTGCAAAGGAAATGGCCCCTCTGCCGTGGAACGGAGGATTGCCGTCGAACAGTTCGGGAATCGTACCGATACAATGATAGAAAAGTTCTTCTTCGTAACCTACCAGCTGCCGCTCGATGAAACTTACACGGCTGTTCTTATACACGCGCAGGCAAGCCTCCATGTAAAAACCGGCCAGCCAAGGCCATGCCGTACCTTGATGGTAAGCATAGTCGCGCTGCACCTGCGGCCCCACATACATGGGATTATAGCCACCGCTTTTCGGGCTCAAGGAACGCAGTCCTTTGGGCGTAAGCAACTCCTTGGTACAGATGTCGAGCACACCCTTTTTCTGTTTGGCATCCAACGGAGAATAGTCGAAAGCCACCGTAAAGATCATATTAGGACGCACACTCCAATCCATCATATTGCCGTCCACATAGTCCAGCAGATAACCGTATTCGTTCAGGAAAACGCTCTTGAACGACTCACCCGCCAACTCGGCCTTACGCTCCAGTTCTTCGGCTTTCGCCACCTTCCCGCTTTCTTCGCACATCTTAGCGTAATACTTCAGCGCATTATACCAAAGTGCGTTAAATTCAACGATATAACCTGAACGGGGAACGATAGGACGTCCGTTCACCGAGGAGTTCATCCACGTAATGGCCCTATCCCGTCCGTTGGCATAGACCAGACCGTTTTCGTGTACTTTCAAGTTCGGATGACCGTCTGCCAGAATATATTCCATAATGTCGTGCAACAGCGTACCGTATTTCTCCGCACACTGTACGGAAGACACGATCTTACCATATTGCTGTATACACCACACGGCCCACAAAAGCACGTCGGGATGCTCCATCTCGTAGATTCGCACTCCGATAGGCTGTCCCTTCATAAAATTGCGGATTCCCTTCTCGGCCGTTTGCATGCACAGCTCATACTGCTCCACTTCACCGTTCGTCAATGTCAGACCGGGTAGAGAGATGAACATATCGCGGGCACGGCACTTGAACCACGGGTAGCCGGCCAACACATAGTTCTCACCTTCGCGATGATTGTAGAACTGATGGGCCGAATTAACCAGGCAGTGATAAAAATTATCTCTGGGGGTGCGGATGTTCACTTCAAAATCAGCTATCTGCTTCAGCTGGCTTGTCTTGATTTCGGAAAGTCCCGCAGCAAACACCACACTTTCGCCTTTCTTAATTGTAAATTCAAAATAGCCGGGCACGTAAAGGTCTTCATTCGAAGCATACCCTCTCTCCTGCTCTTTCGGATATTCCACGCCCCGATACCAGTCCGGCTTGAATATGAATTCGTTTTTCTTGTTCAACTGCATGTACAATTCGGGATATCCCGGATACATACACGTCTTTATACCGTTGCTCACCGCCTGATAGTCGCGACTGGCACGGGCATTCTCATGCGTATATTCCCTTACGCTGCGGAAGGCCAGAAAAGGTTGCAGGCGCAACGTAGTGGCGGAATGGGCTTCTACCAAGGTATAACGGATAATCAGGCGGTTCTCGTAATGCTGAAACACCTGTTCTTTCTTCAGCACGACGCCTCCCACCCGATAGATCGTCGTCGGCACCTGCTGGCAGTCGTATTCCCGGATGTACTTGTGTCCGCGCGGGCTGTAATTGTCTCCCTGATACTTGTGCAGGCCCAGGTTAAACTCCGCACCATGCTGAATCACAGTCTCATCCAGCGACGAAAGCAACACATGGTTCTCGTCATCCAGTTCCGGTACCGGAACCACAAGCAAACCATGATATTTCCTGGTATTACAGTCGACGATAGTAGAACACGAGTAAGCACCCGAACGATTGGAACGAAGCACCTCCTTGGGCAACGACTCCTCCAAATTCGTCATTAGGGTCTTGTCGAATCTTAAATAACTCATAGTCTCTCTATTTAAGGTTTTAATATGTGTCTTTACATCCGACTCCGCAATAAGTCGTTCTCAAAAGTAATAAAAACCTATCAAAAAAGGAAAGAATTCTTAATTTTTATTCACAGAAAAAGAAAAAAGAACAAAACAGTCGTGACAAATGTCATAACAACACTTGTTTGCCTCTCGCAAAATTCGTAATTTTGTGCTGTAAAACATATTTTCACTGGATTTAGGTAACTATGGCTAAAAAAGAGACGACTTCTAAAGAGGCACTTGAAAAAATATCCGATCTATACGAACCGCTCAACGAAGAACAACGGGAATACCTCTGCCGAAGCCTTACCCTACATACGTATAAGAAGAACGAAGCCATTTACAACGAAGGAGAAATGCCCGACCAACTGATGTGCCTGCTGTCGGGCAAGGTGAAAATATTCAAGAACGGAGTGGGCGGTCGCAACCAGATCATACGGGTGATCAAGCCGGTGGAGTACTTCGGTTACCGTGCATCCTTCGCCGACCAGCATTTCCTTACTTCAGCGGCGGCCTTCGAACCTTCGCTCATCGGAATGATCCCCATTAAAATCATCACGACACTGATTCAGGAAAACCATCAACTGGCATGGTTTTTCATCCGTCAACTGTCCATTGATCTGGGCATCGCCGACGAGCGCACCGTAAACCTGACCCAAAAGCACATTCGCGGACGTCTGGCCGAATCACTGTTGTTCCTCAAAGAAAGCTACGGACTGGAAGAGGACGGCAGCACATTGAGCATCTACCTCTCGAGAGAGGATCTGGCCAACCTGTCGAACATGACCACCTCGAACGCCATACGCACCCTGTCGAATTTTGCCGCAGAGCGCCTCATTGCCATCGACGGGCGGAAGATAAAAATCATGGAAGAGGAGAAGCTTGAAAAGATCTCCCGCATAGGCTGACAAGCCCTACGACGGAATGATGAAATCAATCCATTCCTGACGGATCCCGATCTCCATCGGCATGCGGGCTTCGCGCCACACACATCCGTCCAGACTTACACGCGCCTTTCCGTTGTCAAAAAACTGTATCTTGCCACGCGTGCGATAAGCTTTCACATTCTTATGGTTCAGAAAACGACCTCCGATCAGCATCCACAAGCCTTCGAGCAACTGGGTCATCTGAGGATGGGACACGACGGACACATCCAGCATGCCGTTGTAAGGAACCGCCCCCGGTGTCTGCCCGTATCCACGGGCACTGCCGATACACACCGTCATGATGCGGCGGTTTATATCATCCATATTTACTTTCAGATGCATTTTGCTCTCCATGCGATGGAACAGCAACAGAAAGGCTGACGAGAAAAAGGACAAAGAGGACGTGTGCCAGAAACGGCGGGTCGCCCGACGCAAATTCATAATATCGGCCACCAGCCCCACATTCACACAGTTCAGGAAATAACGCACCACCGGCTCTTTCCCTTCCTCGGCCTGCAACCGGCAGTAGCCCACATCCACTTTACGCAGGCGACGGTTGACCAGCCAGTCGATGGTCTGTTTGTAATCATCGTCATCAAATCCCCAGAAATGGGCAAAATCATTGGCCCAACCGTTCGGGATCACTCCGACCGCTATGCGCCGCCGGGCTTCTTCGCCGGCAGACAACACCCCGTTCAACGCACGGTTCAGGGCCGCATCCCCTCCCACGATAACCAGCGTGGAATAGCCGTTGGAAGCCAACATACCGGCCAGCCGCTCCACCGAATCCACTCCCTCGCTCTGCACGAAGTCGTAGGCCACTTGCTTTTCCTGCAAGTAGTCGCGAATGGCCTCCCAGTGTTTATGTGTTCGCCTGATCCCTTCTTTCGGACAATATATAATGCCCCATCTTGAATCTTCTATTGCCATTGTAATCGTTTTACGCCACAAAAATACACAAATTTACGAAGAATGTGCAGGATTCCGCTTTTTTTCTCTCCCCTCTTTGACCTATTTTTCAACCTCCGCCGCTCCGTCCGGCAAATAGCGGTTGCCCTCGTGTCTGCTCATCCTTTCCGGCTCCGCAACGTCAGTTCCTGACGCGAACTGTACGCAACAAGGCATGATTTACAAAAACAAAGTCTCGGTCTGTACAGACCGAGACTTAAACTCCATTTTCCCACAGCCGAAACTCATTATTCATCCTTCACGACCGGAAATTCCCCTCGTGGCCTGTTCCGCTTCCCTGAAACGTTCCTTGATAAGCTCTATCTTCCTCTCCGTAGGCAACGAAGCGTCCAGCCAATGAATACCGATGCCTCTGCGCTCCATTCCCCTGAACCATGTCATCTGCCGTTTGGCAAACTGATGGATGGCTATCTCCAGCTGCCTGAACATTTCCCGGTACGACAGTTCACCTATTATATATAAGGTAAGGAATTTGTATTCGAGACCGTAATAAATCAAGTCGTCGGGCGAGATTCCGCCGTCCAGCAGGGCGCGCACCTCGTCCACCATCCCCTCGTCCAAACGTGCCTTTAAACGCCGGGTGATGCGCTCGCGGCGCGTTTCGCGGTCCACATCCAACCCTATCACCAGGCTACGCAGCTGCGGAAAAGGGCGTTCGTCGATACGGTGTTCGCGATAGTATTCCTCGATCTCGATGGCGCGCACCGCCCGTTTCACCGTATCAACATCCGTCGTGTTGTGCAGGCGTTTGTAGGCGGACAGAATCGTCGTCAGTTCAGCCAGCGACTTACCGGCCAACGATTCGCGGAGCTCGGGGTTCTCTGGCACGGGCACCAGCCGATAGCTGCGCAATACCGATTCCAGATACAACCCCGTGCCGCCACACAGCACGGGCAGACGGTTGCGCCCCGTAATGTCCTCGTAGGCCCGAAGGAAGTCACGCTGATACTCAAATACATTGTACTTGTAGCCCGGCTCGGCAATGTCGATCAGATGATACGGCACGGTGCGGCCCTGCACCACGTAGTCGGCCAGGTCCTTGCCCGTTCCGATATCCATGCGGCGATATACCTGCCGGCTGTCGGCACTGATGATTTCCCCGCCGATCTCGTCGGCCAGGGCGGCTGCCAGCCCGGTCTTGCCGGAAGCCGTGGGGCCGAGCAGGGTGATTAGATTATACTGTTCCATGCGGTCGATAGGATGAAGCGGCGGCACATGCCGCCTTTAGCGGGTATAAAGATACGGATTTATGGAACACCGTCGGGCTTTTCCGCTCTCTTCTCTACAGGTTGCACAAGCATCGCTCCTCAGATGCCCTCCCGATTCGCCCGGGAGGCTACCGCCGTCCATGGCGCGCCTCAAAGGCGGTTCATCTCCCGGTCGGCGGCCATTTCCCCTTTGTAGGAATTCCGACGCGGACGGAACCGGTAGATGACTTGCAACGACACGCCCCTACGGTCGTTGCTCTGGCGCTTCTCCATCCGAATGCCGCAGGTGTGCATCGACCAGTCGTTGCAGGCCGTGTTGAAAACATCGGTGGCCGAAAGTCCTACCGACAGCGTTTGCCCGAAAAAGGACCGGACCACCTTGACATTCGTCACGAACCAGGAGGCCGCGAACAGGTTGGTGTGCAGATGTCCCGAACTGCATCCGTAGGCATCGGCCACAGCCTGAAAACCGTGCGGCAGACTGAAGGTGTTCATCAGGCGGTAGGAAAACTGCGGACGGTCGTATGGCATACCCTCCAGTTCCATCCGTTGGAACGATGCTCCGGCGGTAAGCCGGGGCGTCCAGCATCTCACCGTCCGGCTCCAGCTTCCGTACAGCGACAGCAACGTGACATCCGCATTCAAAGGACTCATAAGGAGCTGGACGTCGGGGGCGGGATACAGCCGTTTTACGAAAGCATACGCGTCCCGGCTCCTCAGCATGCCGACCTGTCCCATGAGGTCTTTCCACTGCCCCGTCAACTGCGCCTCGTGTACCCGCTCATCCCGCAGGCCGGGGTTTCCGCCCTCAATCTGATGCATCCCCACGTAGGTCAGCCCGCTCATCAGCCGGGAGTAAGGCGGCCTTTCCGTGTGCATCCTGTATGTGAACGCCACCGACGAGCGGGGGCCGAACGTATAGTCCAGCCGGATGTCGGGCGTCAACAGGTGGTCGGTCCGGCTTGCGGCATCCTCCCTCCTGCCGTTCACCCGAAAAAGTCGGTCGGCATACTCGTAACGCAGACCGGCCGAAAGGCTTAACCGCCCTATCCGGCGTTGCCAGTCGGCGAAGGCGGCCAGCGAGACCTGGCGCGAAGCGGTGCGCTGCGAGGGCAGATAAGCCCCGACCTCCGGGTTCAGCATCCGGTAGTCGAGAGCGGTTTGCGTATAGGCGTCTTCCGTGCCCAGCGCAAGGGTGCCGCCCCACAACGGAACCTCCAGACAAAGTTTTCCGGCCCACAGGCGGGAATCCCGGTCTTCCTCCGACACCACCGCCCGCCGTTCGTTGTCGGGATACGAGGTATTTGCACGGGAGCCCGACAGGGAACGGATAAAATTGCCGTCGAAACGAAAATGTCGGTGGCCCGCCCACTCCCGGTCACAGTACACGGCGGCCAGGTGTTTCCGGCCCGTTACGCGTTTCGCGATGTTCAAGCGGATTTCCGGCTCACTGTCCATCCATTCCGTACCGGCGTTCCTGAAATCCTCGTGTTCGGCGGTATAGCGGTAGTAGCCGCCCAGCGAAAAAGCATCCTTGGCGTAGTTGAATCCGGCTTTGCCACCGCCGTTCCGGGCGGGGCGGGTGGTCCTCTGCCGGCTTCCGATGGTCAGCGGCCTGCCCTCATAAACCAACCGGTTCACTGTACTTCCCTTTACCCGCGCATTGCTGCGGGCGACAAAGCCGCTGCCGAACACATCGAGATGTTTGTGCATCCAACTGACATCCAGATGTTCGTCTGCCGACCATTTCCGACGGGCCGTCACATTCGTCTGGCTGCTCGCGCTCAGTCCTTCGGCAAACGCCCGCTTCGTTGTGATTTTCAGCACCGCCCGCACCGTGCTCCCATACCGGGCACCGGGAGCCATCAGCAGTTCCACTTTGCGAATTTGCCCGGAGAGCAGCGTGCGCAGTTCGTCTTTGTCGTGCATCAGCCGTCCGTCGATATAGATTTCAGGGGTTCCCTTGCCCGTAACGGTCACTTCATCGTCCGTCACTTCCATCATCGGAAGCCGGGCGAGTACGTCGTAGGCCGTTCCCAAGCCGGCCAAGGGAGAACCGGCTATGCGGGATACCAGCGTTGACCCCACCAACCGGGTAGCAGGTTGACGGGCCGTAACCACCACCTGCCGGAGTTCGCGAGCCAGTGAATCGGCCGCCTCCGGTAGCTGCGCACCGACCGTTCGGACTACAGACACACCTATTAAAAAACAATATATTCCTCTCATATCCAAACATAATTTTGCAACAAAATTAGTTTAAATATGCCGGAAAGGATGTATTCACAGTCTGACCACAGCAACTGTAAATAACTAATAATAAAAAGATTGGAATTCAAGAAACCCTAAAAATCTGACCGTAAGGAATCGAAGTCAGAAAATAGCCTCCAGTACGGACGATTGAGCCGGAGCGAGCGCCCGGATCCGGGCCTTCAAACGCGATTTCCGTTTGTACACCACTTCTATCGTCTCGCCCAAAAGCAGGCTGATGGAGCGATTGGAAAAGCCGCAGGCCAGATACACCATCAACTGATAATCGGCGGTTTTCAAAGCGGGCAGCTCCCGACGCAAAACATCCAGCAACCCGTTGCGACAGTCGTTAACGGCTTTTTCCATCTCCGCGAACACCGAGGGATCATGTTGCAATGCGTCTATTTCGGCTTTTACCTGCTCGGCTATAGCCTTGCGTTCCGCCCGTGTGCCTTGCGCTTCGTAATAGGTGTCGCACAACCGACCGATAACCGTAAAACGTTCTTGCAATTGCCCTTGCACAAGAGTTCTCAACGTTTCGTTCCGTTCACACTGTCCCGACAACAACCTTTGCAGACCGGAGGCTTCGGACAGCAAGGCATCGTTTTCCATACGCCTGCTCCTTAACCGTTGCATCTGCCATAGGATCACGGTACCGGCGGTCAGGAACAAAAACAGAAAACCACCCATCCAGGCTTCTTTCCGGCACCGCTCTTTATACAAGGCGTACTCCCGCACTTTCTGACAGTAGCGGGCCTGCCAAAGCGCATCCTGGCTGCCGGCTGGCACGGCCAGTATCCGCCGGCGCAACTGACGTGCTTTGTCCGCTTCCCGGCGCCGCCCTCTCCCGGCATAATAGTCAATCGCCACGTTGATCAGTGTATCGGAAGAGACCGGTATGCGGTTGGCCATCATTGCCTCCGTATATAGAAGGGCCCAACGGGCCATGTCGGCCGAATCGCGAAACTGAGAAATATCCATCCCGTTGAGCCGTTCGAAAGCTGCCTGCGGACGGGAAGGCATCAAACGCTGTACCTCGTCCAGCATCCGTGTCTCGCGACCGGAAAAAGCACAACCGGCAAGCACCACACACAGAAACAGACAAAGAAGCTTTCTCATTTTCCGTACCGGATTTATCAGCCTATAATCCAAGCATAAAGCATGTAAATAAGATGGGCGAACACTCCCGCCAGCAATCCGCATAACAAATGTACCAGAATGGCTTTGGAGGTAAGCTGACGATAACCCACCGCATCGAAAATAGCGGAATATGTAGAGAAGAAACCGCTCCAACTGATTCCCATAGCCGTAAACACCGCTACCGCATTCCCGTCGAGCAGCCCCTCGGCCATGAAGCGGGGCACCTGGCCCAAGGCCGCACCTACGGCGCCCAACGAAGTAATGGGGAATGCCACCAATTCGGCATTCTTAAAGCCGAAAAGCCAATCGAAAATGAAATTTATTTTCCCGGCCAGACGAGGCAACAGTTGAATGCCTTGATAGGGCATACCGTTGTATATTCCTTCCTCGCCAGGACCGAACGTAAGCAAAAAAACAGCCGTAGAGATGATAATGACACCCGGGATAATGGCAAGGCCCAACTGCACACCGCTCTTACCGCCGTCAAGCAACGCATTCAAAAAGCGAATGAAAACACTTTCTTTGGCCTGAATCATATCGGCCCTATACTGCTCATGCGTACGTTGTTCGCCCATAGCTTCTTCCACAGACGGCATCATCTCGCCGAAAGACGGATCCATGCGCAGCAACATACGCTGAAACAAACGGGTGGAGATCACACAACCGCCCACAGCTCCCAACAGGCCTAACAGCGGCTCTACGGCATATCCTTTACCCAACATAAACACAAATACGATCAGCCCCATACCGAACGCCGTACCGTAATTGATAAAAGAAAGCAACTGGTACTTACGAAAATAGCGGCTGAAGTTGGCATCCTGAGCCAATGTCAATACCGCCGGGTTATCGGAAAGAAAAGCCATGATCGCCCCCAACACCGCCACTCCCGGCAGACGAAACAAGGGTTTCATCAACGGACCGAAAATAAATTCCAGAATACGCACAACACCGAATTCATGAAAAAGCTTGCTCAAGGCACCGGACAGCACCACGACGCCCATTAGATAAAAAACCGTCTGCAACAGCAAGTCGTGCGCCGTATTCATAATTGTGTTCAACATGTTCGACAGCCCCATGATATTGCCTATATAAGTAAACACGGCAAAGAACAATACAATAAAAACCACCCCTTCCACCGTCTTACGTTGCAAAAGGGCTTCCTGAATTCTTTTTCTTTTCATGAACGTTTATTTGGTGCGACAAAAGTAATAAAAAAAAGCCACCCGAAACCCTCGGATGGCTTTTATTATAAGAAAATTCGGGATTAACCGTTAACTTTCTTCATGTGAGCGATCAACTCCAATACTTTGTTAGAGTAACCGATCTCATTGTCATACCAAGACACAACCTTAACGAACGTATCCGTCAAAGCGATACCGGCCTTAGCATCGAAGATAGACGTGCGAACATCACCCAAGAAATCAGAAGAAACAACAGCATCTTCCGTGTAACCCAGTACGCCTTTCAACTCGCCTTCGGAAGCAGCCTTCATAGCGGCGCAGATTTCCTCGTACTTAGCGGGCTTAGCCAAGTTAACAGTCAAGTCAACTACTGATACGTCCAAAGTAGGAACACGCATAGACATACCTGTCAGTTTGCCGTTCAATTCAGGAATTACCTTACCTACAGCCTTAGCAGCACCGGTAGAAGAAGGGATGATGTTGCCGGAAGCAGCACGACCGCCTCTCCAATCCTTCAAAGAAGGACCGTCAACCGTCTTCTGAGTAGCGGTAGTAGAGTGAACAGTTGTCATCAAACCGTCGGTAATGCCCCAGTTGTCATTCAATACTTTGGCGATAGGAGCCAAACAGTTGGTCGTACAAGAAGCGTTTGATACGAACTGCGTGCCCTTAACATACTTATCGAAGTTAACGCCGCAAACAAACATCGGAGTAGCATCCTTTGAAGGAGCGGACATAACAACGTATTTAGCACCAGCTTCGATATGAGCCTGAGCCTTTTCCTGAGTCAAGAACAAACCGGTAGACTCAACTACATATTCAGCTTCCACTTCGTTCCACTTCAAATCAGCCGGGTTACGCTCTGCCGTTACGCGGATTTCCTTACCGTTAACAATCAGCTTGCTGTTTTCAACATCAGCTTCGATAGTACCCTGGAATGCACCGTGCATAGTATCGTATTTCAGCATGTATGCCAAATAGTCAACCGGGCACAAGTCATTGATACCTACGATCTGGATGTCGTCTCTAGTCTGAGCGGCACGGAACACGAAGCGGCCGATACGACCGAAACCATTAATACCTACTTTAATCATTTTTCTTTTTCTTTAAAAATTAAAGGTTAGAATATAAGTTATTAATCTCTATTTCTTTGTCTAAAAGCAGATCGCCGGAACCAGAATGACAGCATTTCGGATCCTTATTTCCGTGGCCTAGGCCCCTTAAAAGATCTTTTTGCATACTTTTGCTTCTTTTTCTTACTTTCTGCACTGCAAATTTACGAAATTCTTTTTATTTTCGCACATCGAAATCTAAAAATTATCAGAAAAAATGGGAAAAAGTAACTTCATTCAAGAGTTTAAAGCTTTCGCCATAAAAGGCAATGTTGTAGATATGGCCGTCGGTGTCATTATCGGCGGGGCATTCGGTAAGATCATTACATCGTTGGTTTCCGACGTCATCATGCCTCCCATCGGCTACCTCATCAGCGGGGTGAACTTTACAGACCTGAAATATACGTTGCCGCCCAACCCGCTGGCTCCCGAAGGAACGGAGCCGGCCACCATCGCATACGGTAATTTCTTACAAAGTACACTGGACTTCATTATTGTAGCATTGTGTGTGTTTTTAATGGTGAAAGGCATTATGCATCTCTCCAAGAAAAAAGAAGAGCCTGCAACTCCTGCGGCACCACCGGCTCCCAGCAAAGAAGAAGTATTGCTCACGGAAATCCGCGATTTACTGAAAGAGAAGAATTCAAAAGCCTAACCGCCGAATACTGCGGCGAGCACCGGACAACGCCCGGATCCCGGTCCGCCCGAACGGATCGGCCAGAGATAACGATAAAAGGCCTCCGAAAAGAGAGTTGTTCTTTTCGGAGGCCTTTCACTATTTTTCGCAACAAACGAAAATATCATTCGTCAAAGAGTCAAAGTAATGCGGCAGCACTTCACACCCAATTCTTCACTGCGTTCACAAGGGGCCGCAGCGCCCGCCGTAAAGGTGTATGTTCCCTTCAGAAGTTTGCTTTCGCCATTTTCCTGAACGGTTTTCACCAAATCCGGCTCTACCGTAAACCGCACTCTTTTTTCCGCCCCGGGCTGCAAGGTCACCCTTTCGAAGCCGACTAAAGAGGAAGTAGGAGCCGTCCGCCCCGCCCCGGGAACGGACAAATAGAGTTGGGCTACTTCCTCCACCGTCTGCTGCCCGTCATTTTGCAGAATAACCTCCACCGCTACAGGTTCTTTTCCCACTCGCTTCGGATTCAGAATCTTGACAGACTTATAGGCTACGGAACCATACGTCAACCCGTAACCGAAAGGATACTGAATGTTGTCTTTCATGTATTTATAAGTACGTCCGCACATGGAATAATCGTCAAAAGCCGGCAAAACATCCGCCGACGAAGGAAAAGTAACAGGCAACCGTCCCGAAAAACCGACATCGCCAAACAACAGATCACCCAGTGCCCGCCCGCCTTCCTGACCGGCATACCAGGCCATGACTACGGCATCGGAAAGCGCCGCTACTTCTCTGACATCAATAGGTCCTCCTCCCGTAAGTACCGTCACAATCTTATTGGTATTTCCGTGACGCAACCGGCGCAAAAAATCCATTTGATGAGCCGGCAAAGCAATATCCGCCTTATCGCCCCTCAACGGCGAAGCGATCGCATCGCCTTCCTCTCCCTCGGTAGCCCCGGAGTGTCCCATCACCACCACACACACCTCGGCTGTCTTCGCCTCGCCAACGGACCAGTCAACCTCATTCACATTGGGCGTCGTGGCCTGAAACCCTTGTTTATAATAAACACAGGTACCAACACTGGCCTTTTCGACAATGCCCTGCAAAAACGACACATACCGGTTCGATACGCCATAATAATTCCCCATCAAAGCAAACAAATCGGTGGCGTAAGGCCCCGCTACATATAGCGTCCGAATATGTTTGTCGAGCGGAAGAGCACCCTCGTTTTTCAGCAACACCATGCTTTCCTGCGCCGCCCGCCGAGCCAATTCGGCATGGGCCTCGCATGCCACCACAGTCAAGGGCACATCCGCATACGGCGAGCGGTCGTCAGCTGTAAGTATACCTAATTTTAGCCGTGTCAGCAACAGCGGAAGCAATGCACGGTCCAGATCCTTTTCCTCTATCAGTTTCCGATCCAACGCCTCCTTCAGTGCCCGAAAACTCGTTCCGCAATTCAGGTTCAGTCCGCTCTTAAGAGCTATCGCCGCCGCCTCGGCATAACTGCCGGCAATCCGGTGTCCGGTATAAATGTCGGCTACGGCCCCACAGTCCGACACCACATGGCCTTTGAATCCCCACGACGTACGCAAAATGTCCGTCAGCAGATAAGGGCTTCCCGAAGCGCTCTCGCCGTACACCCGGTTATACGCTCCCATCACCGCTTCCACCCGGCCCTCCTGCACCAGTCTTCTAAATGCAGGCAAATAGGTTTCGAACAGATCCCGACGCGTGGGGGTCGCATTAAAAGAATGTCGGTCCTTCTCCGGGCCGGAATGAACCGCATAATGCTTGGCACAAGCCGCCGCTTTCAGAAAAAACGGATCCGTCCCCTGCAATCCTTTCACATAAGCCGTACCCATTTTCCCGGTCAGGAAAGGATCTTCGCCATACGTTTCCATGCCCCGTCCCCATCGGGGATCTCGAAAGATGTTCACATTGGGCGACCAATATGTCAAGCCGGCACAAAGACCGTAATTTCCCAGCCTTTGCGCTTCGTTGAACTTAGCTCGTCCTTCGGTAGCTACCGCATCTCCCATTTGCTCCAGCAATGCCGTATCAAAGGAGGCACCCAAGCCGATCGGTTCGGGAAAAACGGTGGCACGTCCGTTCCGGGCCACCCCGTGCAGGGCCTCGTTCCACCAATTATAAGGGCGTATGCCCAGACGTTCTATGCCGGGCGCATCGTTCATCAACTGACTTATTTTTTCGTCAACTGTCATCTGCCTCATCAGACTCTGCGCCTTTTGCCGCATCTGTTCCTCCATACCGACCGGTTCCTGTGCCGCCGTCGCCAGTGCCGACAGCAGCCAAATCCCGGCCAGCCATCTGTTTCCTTTCATATTCTTATTCTTTTTAATCTCACGATATAGTTGTTTTCTCCGTTTCAGCACCTAAAGATAACGCCTTTTTCCGAATAACGGCGCCCAACCGGTTTTTCTTTTGCTCCATCCGCCTTTTTATACCTGAAGAACAGAAAAAGGCTGCCTCGGCACACACCGAGACAGCCTTCTCAAAAATATCTCCTGATACTTACTTAACCAACACTTTCTTGCAGCCGTTCTCAAACTTCACGATGTAAAGTCCGACGGGCAGTTCCGCATGCTTGGCTACCGCACGACCGGCAGCATCGTATACCGTGTACTTATCCGTCCCGCTTACTACAATACGTTTGTTGACGCATACGGCATCATACCGTGGCTCCGAGGTCACACCTTCGACAGCCGTAGGATTATCATACCCTGCATTGTCGCCCAACTCCAACAGTTGCAACGACCAATCGTCCACACTGTACCAGTTGCCGACGAACGGTTTCATGCCCAGCTTTGTGGAATCGTTGGTGGCACCGATAACCAGCTGATGGTCGACGACCTCGACTTCCAGCGTACGCCATCCCCATCCGAAACCGTTGTAGCCGTTTGCCTTGTATATAAACGATTCCACACCGGTTTCATTATACTCGGCCTCGGCTTCCTGCCACATTTCACCGCCTCGGTTACCGTCTTTCGGGAATTCTACATAAACGGAGTCAGCCTGTCCGCCGTTGGCATACAAGAACACACCTTCCGGTGTCCGTCCTTCGGGATCGGCCGGTTCAAAGCCGCAACGACAAGCCGCTTTCAGCTCGTACTTACCGTTAGGAATGTTCTCGAGCTTCTGGCTCACGGTAAATACCAGTTCCCCCACCGTGGGCAACCAGGAATCCAGATAATAGTTAGCCGGATCACCGTTCCAGTGCATGGCATAATTCGTCGTAGTCGTTCCGTTATTCCGCTCTATCGTCCAGCCCTCGGGCGCCTTGTTCTTATCACCGGTCTGACAGTCGGGCGACTGAATCAGGAACGTGGCATCCTTGTGTCCGTTGAGCAGGGCACTGATCTGCAAAGCCCGCATCGTAATCTTCATGGCATCGATAAACTCACCAACCGACGATGCGCCCACCAAACGGGCATCCATAGCGGCCAATTGGGCGGACTTCGTGGTGTTCACCTCGTTCAAGTAGTTCTCGGCAAAAGGCATACCCGTGTTCAGCACGCCTGCCACGGTCTCCAGATAATCGGCGCACATGATATAGGCGTCTATCGAAGCCACCCATGCAGGAATCTGTTCCGACTTGGTGCCGGCGGCCTCCATCTTGCCGCTTACAAGCGCATAAGCCGAATGCAGCACATTCTTATAATCCGTACTCTTATCCTGTGCCCCGTCAATCAGATCGGCCAAACGCACCATGTCGCCCTCTTTAAAGGCTGTTGCGGCTTTGCTCTGCTCGCGGGCTGCCTCCAACGGCTGAGCCAATGCGGCGCAAGCTTTTTCGTAATCACCGGCATCGGCCAAAGCTTGGGCCGCAACTATAGCGGCATTCAGCACGGCAGCGTCTCCCTTGAACAGCATCTCGTTCAACTCAGCAGCCTCTTCCGATAATTTGGCGTACTGCTGCTGTACGATGTCGCCGGCCTCCTTGCCTCCATAATACAGCTTGAAGTTCGTCACCTGGAACCACCCCTTCGTTCCGCCTCCGCACGTGGAAGCCACACCGATACGCAACCGACCGTCGGTCACCATGATATAATCCGATTCCAGTTTTTCCCAGGTGTACGTATCCCAGTTGCAGCGGGTGGGAGCCGGCGAGACGGCCGTCCCCTGTTCGGACGCCACATACAGATGTTGGTCATTGATTTCATCGGTACGCATGATGATGTCCGCCGTTATCTTATATATACCGTTGGGCAGTCCGTTGATGTCCTGATAAAAATCCATCTTGGTGAAGTTCGTCGCCCACGCATTCAGTCCCGGCGTGTTGGGACCACCGGTTTCCCGAGGCTGGCACGGTCCCATCCACACATCCTGATCGCGTCCGCCCGGCAGCACACTGCCGTTCACCCACGGCGAGAGCAGGCTATAATCCCGTGCCGTACGGTCGCCGAAAGTGGGATGTTTCAGGTACAATTCCGTCATGTCGTTAGGAGCGTCCTGTGTAGCCTCGCCCTGCGATTGCAGATAGACCACGCGCCCGGCCTCCAACTCCAGCACGGCCTGATGGTATTGTTCGTACAAAGCGTTCTCCTTGTCGTCGAAAACCTCTACAGCACGGTCGTAGACCTCCATAAAAACGTCGATGCCCGGATACCCCGTCTCTTCCATCAGCTGTTCGGCTGCCGTGATGGCCAGGTTCAACACCTGACGCTCCGCAATCGTGTTCCGGGCCAGCACCATGGCGTCTTTCATCTTCGCAATAGCCTCCAGATAACCGGCAACGGTCTCGTCAGGATATTCGCAATCCAGTTTTGTGTCGGTAAGCAGATTGGATACGGCTAGCAGTTCATTCACTTCTTCCTGGTCCATCATCCGATCAACGTCGCCCATAACAGCTACGTGATTGGTCTTCAACACTTCCAACATTTCACTTTCAACGATGTCTCCGTCGTATTCCAACTTCCACTCGTCGGCCTGGAACCAACCGGCCGGTGTGGTGCCCTTGCCCGTAGAGCGGGCACCTATCTTTATTTCCTTAGCTCCTTCGGTGACGAAAAACGTGGCCTCCAGCTTTTGCCAGAACTGGGGCTGGTTACCGATCTTGTCGCTCACCAAAGCCTCGGAACGGTAGTCTATACCGTCGACCGTCGCATACACGTGCTGATCGGTCACATATTCGGGATGTCCGCCGTCCGTCATGCGGAGCATGGCCGAAATTCTGTACTTGCCGGGCTTCAGGTCGGTCAGCTTCTGATTGTGGTCTACCGTGGTAATATTGGGTGCCCAGGCGTTCATGTGATGGTTGCCTGCATACGAATCGGCATACACGCCCTGACGGTTTCCGCACACCAGATAGTCCGGCCCCGTCCATTCACTGTCACTAGTCCATCCGTCCAAATTGCCCGTTTCATAACCGGGATTGGTCAACTTGCTTGTCATGTCTTCTTGCGCCATGCCGGCTATCGGCAGCACGGATGCAAAAATCATCGACCATAATAAACGTTTCTTTTCCATATCTTTTAATTATTGTAAGAGATTTGCTATTTCATGAATTTAACCACTTTCGTCTGCGTGCCGTCGGTCACCCGAACCACATACACACCGCGCGACAGTCCTGCCGTCGGCATCACATGATCGCCGATTCCCAACACTTCGCTCATCACCATGCGTCCCGACAGCGTGTATACTGCGGCCTTCACGGGCACGGCGCTCTGGATGCGGATGCCTTCACTGCCGTTCCGCACGTCCAGCGTTCCTTTTGCCAACACAATGTCTTCCACTCCGTCGGTCGTACCCGTCAAAGGAATCAGTTCGAAGGGGAAGGTAACCGGCATTTCCGTATCCATATTGCACACCAGGATATTATCCACCGCTTTCCAGTAATATCCGCCTGCATATTCGGAATTGGCTATGATACAGTCGTTCTGTCCCGTCAGCACATAAATATGGTAACTGCTCCGACGGTACAGATAGGCCCGTGTATCGAAGGTACCGTTCGAATCGAGGAATTTCGTGTCGTCGTTGTTCTGGATCTTATACCGCAGCGCCTTTTCGTCCCAGGTCAGGTGCCATACGTAGCTGGCCGAATCGGCCTCATCAGGCATATCCTCAAACTTCAAAGTCTTGTTGTTGAAATATCTTCCGGTGTGCTTGTCTCTGAAACGGTAGTAGCCGTCGGCCAGCACGCGGTCGCTGTTATACACCTGTACCTTGAAACTGAACTTGGCCTTGTAATTGTTCTTCGACCAGTCGAGCGTGCGCTCCAGGCTCCACTGCACATTGCGGAACGCCAGACTATCGGTGGTCTCACCGCTGCTCCACAGGAAGGCTCCGTTGCGATAACGCAACGAAGTGGGTACCCCGCGCATCACGATGTCGGACCCGGCCGGCACAATCACGTTCGTTGTGTTCTGTTCCACACCGTCCACCATCAGTTGCGACGTCAGCACGGAATTGATCACACGGAAACGCTTTTCAAGAACCACCCCGGACTCATTGGTCAGACGGAAGATGAAATCCTTGTCTTCCGCTCCCTGCGTGAAGGTGTATTGTCCTCCCGACGCCAGTTCCTTGCCGGCGGCACTATACCATTTTTCGCTCTTGATATAATTCCAGTTGCTGTAGCTTGTACCGAGTGTTACGGTTTTTCCGGCTACGGCGTACACCACCGTATCGTCCACCGTCACTCCGTCGTACGTGATCCAAGGTCTCAACGTGGCCCGGATACCTTCGCCGTATACGGAGATGCAGAACATCTGCGTGCTCTTCACTCCCAGATGATTGGTATACGTCACACGCCACAAACCGGATGTTTCGGCCTTGACAGTGCGGCTCTGCCCTGTCGTTCCGTCTTCCCACACCCAATTGCCGGTATTCTCCACCGTATCGGGCAACAAGGCTTTCAGTTCAAGTTCCGCACCTTTCTCCACATTATAATATTCGGCATAGGGGCGCACCTTGTTTCCATGGGTGATCTGCGGACGCAACACCGTGGGACGGTTGTGCGCTCTCACCGGTGCGTCGTGATAAAGCAGGTCGCCGTAGCCCGTGTGGTCCCAGCCTCCCGAATTGGTTCCATAAGCATTGTTTCCTCCGGTCTCTATACCGAGTTTGGCTTTCATGCGCTTGCAGTATTTCATCGGGATACCCATGCGGTTTTCGTAGTGATTGATGAACAACTGCCAGATGGGGCGATGCTGCCCCTGGCCCGTCCAGCCCAATCCGCCCATCCACCAGTTCTGTTTGTAAGGGATGGTGGCAATCTCTTCGGCCTGAGCCGGAATATTGTTGTCCAGACTGTTGAACATGGCCACGTATTCGGCCGCACCGGCTATCATGTGGTCGTTGACGTTGCAGAACGCATTGTCACCCTGGTTATAGGCGGTCTGCATCCAGTAGGAGACCAGCCCCAGCGCCGCCATGGCATGCCCCTGGTCGCGCCCGCTTTCCTGCATCTGATTCAGATAACCCAGCGGACCGCGCTCGTCTTTGTGGCACCAGGGCACCAGTCCCCAACCGTGGTCACACATGTCGGGACCTACGAAGAGCGACTCGTTGCCCGGTCCTTCTTTCAACCAGTACATACCGTAATTGTAGATGTCGGGCAGATCGCACAGCACGCCCAACGACACGCAGAACAGCGCATTGCCCACTCCCCAGTTGCTATGATAATGATACCAGTTGCCTTCGCGTACTACCGTATCATGCCGGCGTTCCAGAAAGTCCTGTGCCGTAACGAACCACACGTCAATCATCCATTGCTTAAAGCGCTCGAAATTCTCCTTCGGCCAGTACTCGCAGTCGCGCATCAGCTCGGCGGCATTGGCAAATTGATAACCGTTGAAAGCGGGTATCAGCGACATATTGGTATTGCCACCCAGCCCGACGGTAGTGGCAGCATACCTGTCCAGAATATATATCGCACGATCAGCCCATTGCTTCTCACCCGTAATTTTCCATAACAAGGCACACTGATAGGCCTTGTTTGCGTTGCGATAACAATCCATGTAGTTCTCGTCTCCCTGGATCCCTCGCTTGATCCAGTCCCAAATGCCCCAAGTGTCGGTCACACCTTTATTTGCCGTCCAGCAGTTGCGCAGCACGGCAAATGCTTCCGCCACCTGCGGGTCGTTGTTCCTCAGTCCCTCGCGGATGCGTTCGAAATCCTGTTCGGAATGCATCAGGCCCGGATGTACAAATTTTCCTTGTGCCAGCGTATCGCCGCCTCCCATCAGAAGCAGAACACTCACCACCGGAGTAAACCATTTTTTCATATCCGTATCATTTTAAAGTTAATAGTAATGCTTTGTCTACGTATCGGGCCTATACGCCCTATACCGCCTTTTCTTAAAAGGAATACGAACCAAGAAGACTTTTCCCCATTTATCCTTCTCTTTTTTTACCGTTCCCGATCATTTTTTAACATTACGAATGCTGAGTATGCCCCTAGAACCTCCCCACCGCCAGCTCCGCGCAAATACGGCATGCCGCCGGAACTTCTCGCTGTCCCTGCAAAGCATCCGCCCCTGACACGAAGAGCAGAAACAGAAAAGGTGTACACCTTTTCAAAAGAAGGTGTACACCAAAACACAAAAAGGTCTACACCTTTTCACAGTTTGGTGTAGACCTTTTTATTATATATCGCCGAGAAGGATCTTTATTCTTCTTCAGATCAGCATTTTATACCGCAGAAAACAAAAAAAGGCACGTTACTCCGTATAAAACGTTATCAGGCGGCGCAGTGCCCGCTGGCATACAGGGCAAAACACAGGAGCCTCGTTGATTTTCATCCGGCATTCCTGTGCCGGTCTGTACACTCCTTTCGACTGATAACCGCCGCCTTCGAACACACCCACCCGGGTGAACACCTCATCCTCCCGCTCCGACAAGGGAGTGGGAACAGGCGTACCGGAAGGAAGCATATCCTTCCATTTGGCGGAAAAATCCGTCAAGGTGGTAAGGTTCGGTTCCCAAGGCTCTACGCCGGCCGGATACATAGGCTCATACTGATCGTCGTAGAAATATTCGTCGCCCAATCCGCCGAAACTATGTCCGAACTCGTGCACCACCACCGGGGCAAAAGTAGCATGATGTGCTGCCGTGAGCGTGTATGAGTTATAAATGCCGCCACCGCCATAATGTTCCGTATTGGCCAGTATGATGATATGTTCGTAGGGGACGCCGGCCAACCGGTTATGCAGCTCCTTCAGATGCAGCGTAGTCAGGTAACGTTCGGAATAGAATGTATCGAAATGCGAATCTACCGCCGTGTTTTTCCATACGCCCTTACCGGGAATGCTCACCCCGCTTTGCACGGAGGGACTGGCCACGGCCACAAAATTAAACCGTTCTTTCAAAGAAGCAAACGGCTCATGTCCGAGAAGAGCTTCCACGGCCCGCCCGCAGTCTTCGTAGAACAACGGCATTTCCTGCTTTGTATAGCCTTCGGCCACCAAAGCCACATCTATACAATCGGCAGCCGAACCGCCCCGATGGATGTAACGATGCTCCGGTTGCTCCTGGCCTATACGACGGATAAGGATATCGGAGGGATCCACCCGATGCTGCAACCGGCTGCTTTCCCTGCGGCGGGTGTCGCACAATGTCAGGGTGACAAGTACCGGCTTCTTGGGAAAAGGCATGAGAAAACAATTCTCAAACGACTTGGGCAGACGGACGGCCTCCTCGGTCGACTGCCATTCCTGAAACAGGCTCGAAAACGAATGGCGATAGATGGTATCTCCCGTAGCCTCGTCACACATTGTCAGCTGCCCGTTGCCCTGCAACGGAAGTTCCTTCAGATGGTGGCGTCGACCGGCCCATCCTTCGCTCACACAAAGTTCGTCCACATACAGCTGCTGTCTCCGGTTGTCTCCGGCAAAGACATAATCCAGCCGCAACGTCTTGTCTTCAAAATAATCTTCGAAACGCTGAGCGCCGACCGGCAGCGATACAGCCGCCCATACTAACATCCATAGCCTCTCTCTCATCATATATTATTTTTTATTTTAGATTTTCAACGGTTTGGCACAACCGTTTGAGGAATAAACATTTAACGGAGTATTTGAGAAACAGCGGTAACGAGTTGGAAACCGTGCGATTTTCAGCGATTTGCGGTGCTATGCTGTCAAATAACTCATTTCTTTTGCAAAGGTAAAAAAATATCTAATACATGCAGTATAGAAGAATAAATATAATCTACTATTGGGTGAGTTTGTTCAATCGCATTACAATCGAAGTTTGACTTCTGCCCATTTTGTTTGCGATATATTTGACACTCTTACCCTCATTATACAGTTTCAATAAAAATTGGTCTGCACTTCTTGTCCATCTTTTATTGGCATTGGGGTGCTTTACATAACTTTCTTCTGAAACCTTTTCAGGGTGTAAAAACTCATCCACAAATACAGAGGGGAAACGCTTGTCATATAGTACAAGTGTTTTTATCTTTGCTCTTGTTACTGCTACATAAAACAATCTCCGTTCTTCCCCATATGGAAATTGGTCACTTTTAGTCAGGACATAATTAAGCACAGGGTCATCACTTACAAGGGATGGAAAGCCATAAGTATCCTTATTACATTG